>Ga0210019_1004751_pt1 | contig 11636 bp, 9 predicted proteins | sample CryGeyCG2114_020_2_FD_183969 | JGI IMG/M metagenome (GOLD analysis project Ga0210019, IMG submission 183969) | Groundwater microbial communities from aquifer - Crystal Geyser CG11_big_fil_rev_8/21/14_0.20 (SPAdes) (version 2) | ecosystem: Environmental > Aquatic > Deep subsurface > Groundwater ...
GGCGGGGGACGGTACCGCCTCATCTGCGGCCACCGCCGGGCGCGCATTGCGTCGCGGCTGGGTTTCGGGGAAATTCCCGCCGTCGTGTGGGAACCGGCCCCCGACCGGGAAACCATGCTGGCCACCAACATCGCCGAAAACCTCGCCCACCGCCGGTACACCGACGTGGAAAAAGGACGCATCCTCTCCCGCCTGCTGTCTGCCGGGGTGACGGAAGAACAAATCCTCGAAAAGTATATGCCAAAGGTGGGACTGGAGAAGAGTAAAAAATTGTTCCGGCAATACCTGGAAGTGACGGGCCTGAGCGCGGGATTCCAGAAACTGCTTCACGACCTCAACGTTTCGCTCCGGGTGTGGACCATTCTATGCCGGTGGGATACCGCGAGCCGCAACGTGGCGGAGGTGTTTTTCGGCGTGCTTCGTCCCGGAATCAACAAATGGCGCGACCTTCTGGAGCTTCTCGACGAAACCGCCCAGCGGGACGGGTGCACTCCCGCCGACCTCCTGGGCCGCGAAGATCTGCTCGGGATCCTCAACCTCCCCAACCTGTCGCCGCAGGACAAGTACGACCGCATCGCCGAGACCCTGCGAAGCCGCCGCTACCCCGTTCTCACCGACCTGACCCGCAAGGTGGCGCGGCTCCTCGATGAAATGAAGCTTCACCCCGCCACCATCGTGCGCACCAGCCAGACCTTCGAGACCGGGGAGCTCCGCATCGAGCTCAAGTTCCGCACGCGCGACGAACTGCTCGCGCAGATGGAAAAACTCGGCCCCGCCGCCCAATCCGACGCCATGCGCGAGCTCATCGACCTCTACCGCAACATGGATTGAGCGGACGGCAAATCGTAAATTCCGATTTATTGGCGACACCGTATACTGGATTTCAGGCCCCAAGATGGAGGCCACCCGTGACGGGTTTTATTTTCATTGGGGAAATAACGGAAGACACAGGATGGATCGGGAAATTATTTTCATCGTTGAAGAATCTAACAGGTTGCTGAAAAACTCCCAAAATGTCATCCGGAGTCCTTCGGCAGGCTCAGGATAAACTCCGCGAAGGATCCAGACTGAGTAGTAAATTCAAGCTGGACAAGGGTTTAGGGCAAGATTCCCGGAATGACACCCGAAAGAGTTCTTCAGCAACCTGCTCATGAGGGCGGATTCGAAACTCGTGCCCTGGGACACTCCATTTTCACCGAAGCGGAAAATGCCGAGGACTTGAAATCGATGGCCCGAGAGGCCGTCAATTGCCATTTTGGTGAAGAGAACCGGCCTTCCATCATCCGATTGCATTTTGTCCGGGACGAGGTCATCCCGGCATGAAATTGCCGCGGGACCTGGGAGAAACCGTTGCGTAACTCAAATATGTCGCCCTGAGCTTGTCATCCTGAGCCTGTTGAAGGATGACGGGCTCAGGGTGACAAAATCGGGGCTCCTCCGCGCGGCGGGGCAAGGGTTTCCCTGATGTGGGGAAGGGATTTTTGAACCGGCCACCATCTCCGGGCGCGGCGGGCCCGTTCTCAATGCCCCTTGGTCTCGGAGGCGATGCGGTCCATCAGCGCGAACAGGACGCCGCTCAGGACAAAAGCCATGTGGATGACGACCTTCCACTTGAACATGTCCAGACTGGCCGGGCTGGGTTCGGTGGGGATCTCCATAAACGTTTTCAGAAGATGGATGGCGGAGATGGCGACGATGGCGCCGATCACCTTCAGCTTCAGCCCGCTGAAATCGACCTTGCCCATCCAGTCGGGCCGGTCGGTATGCCCGTGAACGTCGATTTTCGACACGAAGATCTCGTACCCGGAGAAGATGATCATCAGCAGGAGCGAGGCGATCAGGGCGATGTCGATCAGCGCCAGGACGCCGATGATGACCTCGGCTTCGGCGGCGGTGACGACATGGAGGCTCAGGTGGATCAGTTCCTGCGCGAATTTGACCAACAGCAGGGCGATGCTGACGATCAATCCGAGAAAAAAGGGCGCGACCAGCCACCGGCTGTTGAAAATCAATTTTTCCAGAATGTGTTCCATATACAATAATTCCAGGTATCCTTGTTAATTCACCCTGCGGCGAAGGGCCCGAAGGCCCGGTTCATGTTCTCAAAAATGGATCATTGAAAAGATGGGGACGCCTTCGAGCTTCTTGCGTCCGCTCAGGAAATCGAGCTCGATCACAAAGGCGATCTCCACCAGTTCCACGTCGAAGTGGGTCCGGACGAGGTCCACCACCGCTGAAACGGTGCCCCCCGTGGCGAGGACGTCGTCGATGATGAGCACCCTCTGCCCCGGCTTCAACGCATCCTGATGGATCTCGATGGCGTCTTCGCCGTATTCCAGGCTGTAGGTTTTCCGGTGCGTCTTGTAGGGCAGTTTTCCCGGCTTGCGGATCATGGCGAAACCCGCCCCCAGGGCATGGGCGAGGCTGGCGCCGAAAACGAATCCGCGCGCCTCCACCCCGACCACCATGTCGATCTTCCGGTCGCGGTAACGGGCGCACAGCGTGCCGATGGTATTCTGGAATCCGTTCGCGTCGCCGAGGAGCGGGGTGATGTCCTTGAAGATAATCCCCTTCCTGGGGAAATCGGGGATATCCCGGATCAGGGCCTTCAGTTCTTCCATTTCGGATGAGCCTCCTTGAGTGGGTTCAGGTTCGGGTTGCGGGCGGGTCGCGCCGCCCGGGCGCGTCGAACGGATAATATTCAACGATTCGGAAGATAAAGCAAGGGATTCTTGGGGTGGGTGTCGTTGCGCACTTCGAAATGCAGATGGGGCCCGGTCGAGCGGCCCGTACTGCCCATGAGGGCGACTTTTTGCCCGCGTTCCACATCGTCCCCCTTGCGCACGAGGTTGCGCGAGTTGTGCGCGTAGATGGTGGTGAGGTGGTGCTGGTGCTTGACGATAACCATCATCCCGTAGCCGGTGGGTCCCCACCCGCTGAACACCACGGTGCCGGGGGCGGCGGCATGGATAGCGGTTCCTTTCTCCGCCGCGATGTCGATCCCGTCATGAAGCCGCCCGTGGCGCGGACCGAACCCCGAGGTCAGGGTCCCTTGCGTCGGCCATTCCAGGAAACCGCGCAGAGGCCGCACGGTGGGCGGACCGGAAGGGGAAGCGGAAGGTTGCTTCGGACCGGGAGCGCGGGCGACCTCCGATTCCTTCTCGGCCGCCGGAGAATCGGCCGCCGGAACGCGCAGGACCCGGCGGGCGCCGGGAATCCACAATCGGGTGCCCGCCCGGAGCTCGGTGGGATCGGCGATCCGGTTCAGCCGCTGGATGCGGTGCAGGTCCAACCCGTAGGCCTGGGCGATCGAATACAGGGTCTGGCCCGGCAGGACGGCGTGGTATACCCCAATGGGTTCATCTTCGAAGATCTCCTTGACATACTGGTACCCCTGGCACCCGGAGAGAAGAAAAGCGGCGCACAAAACCAGAGCGACTGAGGACAATTGTTTTCTGAATGCCATGAAGCGAACCCGCGACCCGATTTGCCTTGAGAAATATTAACATTTATAACATATTGAAATCAAGGTTGTTACGGGTTTTATTCGGATTTGCATGGCAACCCGGAATCGGTTATAAGGAAGTAGGCCTTCACGAGGTAAGAACATTCCAGACATGAAATGGATATCCCTATTGATTATCGCGGGCATGCTGGCCGGTTGCGACACCCCCCCGCCGCCCGACATCTTCGCCATGCCCACGACTTACACCACCGGGAAAAAACCGGCGGCGCTTCTGGCCCGGGACCTCAACAACGACGAGATCCCCGACGTGCTGGTCGCCAACTCGGAAGGCAACACGCTGTCGTTTTACGAAGGCAAGGGAGACGGCACGTTCAAGGACCCGGTGACCATGAACACGGGGCGGGAGCCGATGGCCCTGGAGTCGGCGGATTTCGACGGGGACGGCATTCCCGACATCGCGGTCTGTAATTACGGCGACGGCGAGGTCGCCATCATCCTGGGCCAGAAGGACGGGATGTTCCGGGCCAAAGAGAAGATCAAGGTGGGCCGTCTGCCCATCGCCATCGCCGTGGGCGATTTCAACAACGATCAGAAAAAGGACCTTGCGGTCACCCTGCGATTCGACAAGCTCGCCATCCTGCTTGGGACGGGGACCGGCACGTTCAAGCTGGCCGAGACGTACCAGGCGGCGGGCACCCCGGCGCACGTCATCGTGGGAGACTACAACGGAGATAAAAACGACGACATCGCGGTCGCCCTCAACGCCGTCAAAGCCGGACACATCAAGGTGTTTTACGGCAACGGCGACGGCACGTTCGATCCGCCCCAGCGCATCGAGGGGGGAACCCAGTCTTCCTTCATCACGCAGGGCGATATGAACCAGGACGGCTACCCCGACCTCATCATCTCCAGCACCATGGTGGATAGCCTGAGCATTTTTCTCGGCACGGGCCACGGTGCGTTCCGCCGGGTGGAAGATTTCGCCGGGGAAAAAGGGCCCGAGTACCTCGTGGTAGGGGATTTCACCGGCGACCGCAACCCCGATATCGCGGTATGCAACCGGCGCGACGGTTCGATCTCGATTGTCCGGGGCCGAGGCGACGGGAGTTTCGTCTTCCCTCACTACAACTACCCGGTCGGAACCGGGCCCCGCGCTATGGCGGGGGCCGACTTCAATCACGACGGCCTGCTGGACCTCGCCGTCCTGCTCTACGACTCGCAACTCCTCGAAGTATTCCTCCGCAAGATTGACGTCCCCGAATCCGGAAACTCCTGAATCGCTCCAAACCCGCGTACCGGCCCTGCAACCGCGCCGGGTAGCGGCAAACGGGTGGGAGCCGCACGGACGCAAAACCCAACCTTCAAAGTTATCGTTACCCGCCGATCCCACCCGCCCGGTTGCGGCCTGACTCCACCGGGCGTTGCCGGGGAGTTTTTTTCCCGAGAGGAAGATAATGCCGGGCCGGTGGGGTACTGCGCGCAATTTTGAAAATCCCAAAACTCTTTGCTTGCAGTCGGTTACGGGATCCCGCCGGTTTTGGCACACCTTTTGCTCCATAGGTGGACAGTCAAACCGAATTTTAACCCGACGGGAATCATCGTGGCTACTTCAGCAAACATTCTTGCGATTTTCGCTCCCAAGGCGCCGGTGGAATCAACCCCGCCCCAGGATCATTACAGCGAAAACGACGACGGATTCAAAAATTTTCTGGAAGACGCCATCAAGCAAGGTGGGCCGCCTCAGGAAAATTATTCCTCCCGAAATTCCGACCGGCAGGACGCAAAGTCTCTGGAGCAGAACGCGAAGGTAGCGAAATCTTCCAAAGACGCCCCGGCGCCGGTCCAGAAAACCAAGACCTCCAAACCGGATCCGCAGAATAAGGCTTCAACTCCCGCATCCTCCAGAAAATCCGGAGCGGTTCGCGACGCCAACGATGCGGCCGCCGCGGACCCCGGCGAAGAATTGACCCGGGACCTGGAATCTCTCGATTTGAATGAGGACCAGATCAAGGCACTGCTCGATCTGTTGGCGTCGGGAAACGATGCGGGCGTGGTTCAGTTCCTCCAGAATCTTCTCGGCAACGTGTCCCTTGACGGGGGATCTTCCGTTGAAGGTCAGGACCCGTCGTCTCTGAAGCCGCAGGATTTGCTGGCGCAAATGAAGGAAGACAAGGCCAGGGCCATCGACCTTTTGGTGCAGGCAGGATTGAGCCGGCAGGACGCGCGGGACCTGGTCACGAAGCTGGAGACGGCAAAACCGGTCTCCGGACCCGACCCGGCCCGGACCTCGGCGCCGGTCCCCCAGGAAGACGTGGTGGCTTTAGCCGATTCCAAGGGAGGCAAACCGATCGACGCGAAAGGATCGGGTTCTTCCTCCGCGAACGATCCCAATCGAGAAGGCGTCAAGTCCAACAAGGTGGAAACGGCCGACGGCAAGGCCCCTCCGCCCAAACCGCCTTCGCATCCGGATTCCGAAACGCCACGGGTGACGATCGACAAGCCCGAAGCGGGCAAACCGGCCTCACCTCTGAAGCAGAACGAACAGGGCCCGGAACTGAAATTGGTGGGCGCCGATGCGTCGGCCAAAGGACCGCTCGACGCCGCTTCGCCGGTCAAAAATCTGGCTGGGGTGAAGGGAACGGTCGAGCTCCAGGTGCAGAACGTGGGCTCGGGAACGGACGGCTCCAGCCGAACGGCGGAGGCGGCCAAACCGGTCACTCCGGAATCCATCGCCCAGCGCGGCATACCGGAAACCAAAATCGTCAGTCAAATTCTGGATAAATTTTCCCTGCGCACAGCCGGCAACGGCAACGAAGTCAAGATCAAGCTCGATCCGCCTTCGCTGGGGACGGTAAGAATGAGCGTCTCCACCGTGGGAGAAACGGTTCGCACCACGATCATCGCCGAAAATCATGCGGTCAAGCAGGTCATCGAAAACAACCTCTCGCAATTGAAGGATTCGATGAGCGCGCAGGGCCTCAAGATGGATAACGTGACGGTTCTGGTCGGCGGGGAATCCCAGCAGAACCAGGGGAATCCACACAAGGGACCGGACGACGGACGCTCGTTTTCTTCCGCCTTCCGGCAGGAGGCGCTGAATCAGAAAGCGGCCTCGCAGGAAGCTCCGCCCGAGGGCCGATGGGCCTTTCGCGGGTCGGGAGAGTACCAGGACTCGATCAGCATTTTTGCATGACGATGAAACGCGATTCCGAATAAGTCAACTTTGGGAGAATAAATAATGATCTCAGGCCTTACCCCTTTACCTCAGGATACCAAGCAAACGCAGATCACCAACCCGGCCAGCAAACAGCTGGGGAAAAATGATTTCCTGCGTCTCCTGATCGCCCAGCTCACCACGCAGGATCCGTTGAACCCCCTGGAAGGGCAGGAGTTCACCGCCCAGTTGGCGCAGTTCAGCAGTCTGGAGCAAATGACTCAGGTCAACACCAATCTGGAAGAGATCCAGAAATTCAACCTCGCCCTGAGCAACCAGTCGTCCATCAACCTGATCGGCAAAAATGTGGATCTGCCCGGCAACTCGTTCAACTACACGGCCGGAACCAGCAAGTCGATGAACTTCCAGTTGGGTGAGGACAGCTCCGCGGTGCAGGTGGATATTTTCGACCCGACGGGACAGAAAGTGAAAACCATCGCGCTGACGGACGGGAGCGCCGGTAACCACCAGGTTGAGTGGAACGGGTTGGACAACGCGGGGCAACAGGCGCCCAGCGGCGCCTATACCTTCCAGGTCACCGCCGAGAACGCGGCGGGCAATGCCGTGTCTGTCCAGACGTTCTCCTCCGGCATCGTGACCGACGTGTTGTTCGAGTCGGGGCAGGCCTTCGCCGTTGTGAACGGGCAGAAGATGCCCGTTCAACAGATTTCCCGAGTCAGTTTAAACCCATAGGAGGCCCTTGAAACTCAACGGCCGCCCTGAACTGGCTCCTTGCAATAAAAGATCGGCGAGTGGATTAATCAACTTCTTGAATTATTAAAGGTACTCAAAATTCCAGGAAAGAGGAGAGTCGACCTATGGCATTAATAAGTTCATTATTCACGGGAGTAACCGGGCTGAACGGAAACTCCAAGGCGATGAATATCATCGGTGACAACATCGCCAACGTGAACACCATCGGCTTCAAGGGAAGCAAGGCCGTTTTCAGCGATATCTTCAGCACCATCCTGACCAACGGTTCCGTCACCAGCCAGTTGGGCCGGGGCTCCCAATTGCAGGGTGTCATCCAGTCGTTCAACCAGGGATCGTTCGAAAGCTCGTCCAACGCCCTCGACCTGGCCATCGACGGTTCGGGATTCTTCGTGGTGAACAACGGGAGCGGTAATTTTTACACGCGCGCGGGACAGTTCCGCCTCAACGACGACGGCAAGGTCCAGGCCATCACCGGGGAAATCCTTCAAGGCCACCAGATCACCAACGGGACGGCCTCGTCGACCGTGACCGACATCGACCTCGCGGGGGTGCAGTCGGCGCCCCAGGCGTCCACCGCGTTCACGCTGGGGGCCAACCTGGACACCTCGGCCTCGGCGGGAACGACGTTCAACTCCCCGGTCACGCTGTACAACTCCATCGGCGACCAGTTGCTTCTCAATTACCAATGGACGAAGTCGGCCACCGCGAACCAATGGAACTTCACGCTTTCATCCAGTAAAGGAACGGTCAGCACCGTCAACGGCGCCGCGTTCACCTCCGGGTCGGTCACTTTCAACACCAGCGGTGCGCTGTCATCGGTGGCGTTGAACGGGACCGCGCTGGGTTCTCTGGCGGACATCCCCATCGTGGTCAGTTTCGCGGGAGTCAGCCCGACCGCCGCCGATCTCAGCGTGAACTGGGACATCGCGACGTCCGGGGCCAGCAATGGAAAAATCACGGGATTTTCCGCCGACTCCAACAACAACTCCATGGTTCAGGACGGGTTCACCACGGGGACCCTCGTGGGGCTCTCGGTGACCGGCGACGGAACGATCTTCGGGCTGTTCAATAACGGCCAGACGGAGGACTTGTACCAGATCGCCATGGCCGACTTCCTCGCGCCCTCGGGCCTGACCCGTAAGGGAAGCAACCTGTTCGCCGAGTCCGCGCAATCGGGCCAGCCCATCCTGGGTACGGCCGAGACGGGCGGATTCGGAAGCATCATCGGCAACACCCTCGAATTGTCCAACGTGGACCTCGCGGCGGAATTCGTGACGATGATCCAGACCCAGCAGGCCTTCCAGGCCTCGGCGCGGGTGATCTCCACGACCGACAATCTCCTGACCGAAACGGTCAATCTCGTGAGATAGCCGTAAGCGCCTGATCGCATCTCCAGAATCCCTCTCCCTTACAGGGGAGAGGGATTTTTTATATCCTCTCCTGGCGCCCTTTGCGCCTTTGCGGTGCAAATCGGAGATCCCCGCCTCCATCCCGAAGCTATCGCCATAATCGCACCTCAAAGGATCCGGCTATCCGCCCCCCGCGGCGGATGGGTTTTCGTAGCGTCCCCTCCCGCTCTTTGCTAAATTACCCTAATGAACGAGAGGGAACATTACCAGGAAGTCCAGGCGGCGACCCAACTGCGGTTCAACGAATTGTGGCAGGGCAATTTCACCGCCAACGAGGCGGCGGCCCGGCGCAATCCGGGCGTTCTGGCGCTTCGCGGCAAGTTCAAGGGAGTCACCGCCATCGTGGTGGGCGCGGGACCCTCGCTCGACAAGAACCTCCGCTTCCTCAACCGCGCGCGCGACCATGCCGTGATCGTGGCCAGCGACGCGGCGCTCAAGCCCCTGGTGAGCCAGGGCGTGGAACCGACCTTTGTCGTCTGCCTCGACCCGCAGGAAGAGATCACCAAATTTTTCACCGGGGTCCGCCATCGGGGCATGACGCTCGTGGTCCCGTCCATCGTTCATCCCCGGGTCCTCGACCTGTGGGAAGGCAACGTGGTGTTCTACAACAAACACGCGCCCGACATCCCGGTGCTGGTGGAGATCGGCCGCCGCGTGCCGCACCTGGGGGTTTTGACCCCCGGCGGGACCGTGCTCTCGGTGGGGTACGACCTGGCGTTTCAGTCGGGCGCGAACCCCATCATTTTTGTCGGGCAGGACCTCTCATATTCCGAGAAGAACGTGTACACCCGCGACAGCGCGGGAGGGGAGCAGAGTCTGGAATCCACCCTGGAGCGGCAGAGGGAGAACATCGTCTATGGAAGGGACATCAACGGCCGGAACCTGCCGACCCTGAAGTCGATGCTCGTGTCCAAGCAATGGTTCGACTGGGCCTTCACCACCTGGGAACGGGATAATCCTCCGGATGTCATCAATTGCTCCGAGGCGGGCATCCTCACCGACCATTGCCGGTGGATGTCGCTGAGCGAGGCCCTCTTCCGTTACTGCCGGAAAAAGATCAACCCCTCCTGGACGCTTCAGAAAGCCCTCAAATCGAAACGGTGAACCGGAAAGGGATCGGCAAATCCCCTAAACCTCTGGCGTGCTTTGGATCCAGCCACCGGTCCCGCGGTGGGATTGCGGTCAGCTTTTCGGCTTGGAACCCGGCCTGTCGGCCAGGGTCAGTCAGGCTCTGGTGGCCGAGGAAAGAGAGGGTCATTGGGTCGGGCTGACCTTCTTCGATGGAAAGATGACCGGATTGAAAAATGTGCGGAAGGGGCGACTGCTTTATGAGAGGTGAGACGGCCTACTGCCCACCGCATCGGACAGAGCCCTCGGCTCACGGTAACGGAATGCGGTCCACCGGTCACCCAGCTAATAAAAATATAAACCTCGAAGGCCAGAATGGAAAGCGAAACCAACGACGGATTCAACATAAAGATCGACGACCGGGACCTTAAGGCTGTCCCTGGTGCGTGACGTCAAGTTTATTCCCGGCCGGTAATTTTTTGCGGTTTGTCCGGCGTCAGCGTCTGGATATTCCTGTTCGGGAATATTTTGTTGAATCAGCCTCCTGATCCGGCATATAATTCCCTTACGGGAATATATCTGCGGAAAAGCTAATGAAAATCAAATGCACCACGGAGCAAATCGGTCAACTCATCCGGAAAACGCGTAAATCCCTGAGGTTGACTCAGAAGGATCTGGCGCTGACCTCTGGTACCGGTTTACGTTTTATCATTGATTTGGAAAAGGGCAAACCCACCTGCCAGTTAGCCAAAACCCTGACGGTCCTCAATACGCTCGGGATCAGACTGGACTTGTTTCCTCCTCCTGCCTTGGAGAAGGATTAAAGGATGGCCAGAACGCTTGATGTTTATCTGCACAACCATCTTGTTGGCCATCTGATTCAGAACGATGGCGGCCAGATGGTATTCGATTATGTGAAACGTTGGCTCGAAGACCCAATGGCGATCCCCCTCTCGCAATCACTTCCCCTGCGAAAGGAACGTTTTACAAGAAAAGAATGCCGGGGATTTTTTGCTGGAATTCTGCCAGAGGGAATCAACCGGAAAACCATTGCGGGTAATTTAGGCATCAGCTCTGAAAATGATTACGCTATGCTGGAGCAAATCGGAGGGGAGTGCGCGGGAGCCGTCACGTTTGTTCCCGCTGGGGGGCCCCTTCCCGAAAGAAACTACGGTTGCCGCAAATTAAGCGACGAGGATCTGGCGGCAATCCTTAGAGAATTGCCGCGCCGCCCGCTTATGGCCGGCGACAAGGGTGTCAGACTTTCCCTGGCGGGAGTTCAGGATAAAATTGCCGTTTACGTAAGTGGTGAAAATGTTTTTCTGCCGTTGGGCGGGGCTCCCAGCACCCATATTTTAAAACCGCCCATAGCGCGTTTTAAAGGTATTGTTTTTAATGAAGCCGTTTGCATGCAATTGGCGGCCCAGGCCGGTTTGCCCGCGGCCAAGGTGGAAATACATGGCGTGAAGGGAATCGATTACCTTCTTGTGGAACGCTATGACCGGAAATCGGTTCCTGTTCTGTCCCCTTTGACGTCGATAACATCTTATGCCAGGCGGATCCATCAGGAAGATTTTTGCCAGGCGCTGGGGGTGCCTCCTGAAAGGAAATATCAAAGTGAAGGCGGACCCTCATTAGAACGATGTTTTGATTTGATACGGGAGGTTTCCTCCGTTCCAGCGGTGGATCTCCTGCACCTTCTCGACGTTATGATTTTCAATGCCCTTATTGGTAATAACGATGCTCATTCGAAGAATTTTTCCCT
>Ga0210019_1004752_pt1 | contig 11635 bp, 13 predicted proteins | sample CryGeyCG2114_020_2_FD_183969 | JGI IMG/M metagenome (GOLD analysis project Ga0210019, IMG submission 183969) | Groundwater microbial communities from aquifer - Crystal Geyser CG11_big_fil_rev_8/21/14_0.20 (SPAdes) (version 2) | ecosystem: Environmental > Aquatic > Deep subsurface > Groundwater ...
TCTCTCCACCCCCTTTATTAAATTGTGATGTTTCGCAATAGTTTGCCATTGTTTATCATAGTATTAACGAATAATATCCGTGTTACTTAACTTATTTTTTCTTTACCCCGTTAGAAATTTCACGCTGTGAGCCCTCGCTATTTCTAACGGGGTTTAAAATTGTCTCTTCTATCATTTCTCTCGGAGGACCCTCATGCAATTTGTCTTTCCATATATAGAATCTGCAGCCAGACTCATGATAGTTGGTAACTTTTCCGGCCTCCGGATCAATGTCCTGCCCATCTATGAGCACTTGGGGCGAGCCGGCAAAATGGCGTTCCTTTGCCTCCGCGTCATTAGCTACTGTGATTTCCTCAATCTTCGCCGAAACTCCGCTTTCTTTTAGGATAGTTTCTATGATCTCTTTGGTGGTTCGCCAGATGTTACAGGTTTTATTGTGAAGTATAGTGATTTGCATATTATTTATTGTTCTCTTGCCGCTTTTAAAGCTTTTGCCCACCAAAGGAGCTGATGTATCATCCCTTCGGCGCTTTTTTGGAACGGGTCAAAAGCCCCCTCTTTTAATTTTCCGTTTTCATCCAGCAAATTCCATGGTCCGCCTGCAATATGGACAGCGCTTCGAATTGGCGCCATTTGGAGCTCAATAGAGACGAGACGCAACTGTTCAACGGCTCGTGCGCCGCTCACGCCACCATAAGAAACAAAGCCGACCGGCTTGTTGTTCCATTCGGCATAGATATAATCGAGCGCGTTTTTCAGAACTGCTGATGTACCATGATTGTATTCCGGAGCTACCATTATGAATGCATCGGCTTCCCGAATTTTTAGAGCCCATTTTCTCGCAATTTCATTGGGGTACTCTCCGTTTTTTATCATAGCGGGCGACATTGGTTCGTTAAAAAACGGAAGCGGGTAGTCGCGCAAATCAAGCATTTCTGCGTCAACCCCTTCTTTTTTCTTTACCTCTGCGAGTATCCATGCTCCTGGTTTATCGCTAAAACGATTTTGTCTTGTACTGCCAAGAATGATTTTAATTTTTAACATAGTTTTATTGTCTTTAATTTTATAATTATGCGTTTGATTTATTCCTTACTTTTTATTTTAGCAATTCTGTGTCTGGATGGGCAGCTACCCACAAAAACCAGAACGAGCCGAATGGATTTATGCGTTCAAGTGTTCCGTCGGATTTCTTCTCGAAAAGCCGCACCGCGTCAATATCCTTTTCGTATTGGGCAATAATCGTTTTATTTTCAAAACGATCTTCGACCTCGCCCAATTTTTTTACTGCTTCCGGCCAATATGCTTTTGCCTTTCCGTTTACTACAATGCCGAGAATAAAATCTTTGTCATTAAGGCGGCCGTCTTTTTCGCCGACCGGAAAGTAAGTTCCGGGAGTAGTGTAGTAATCGCCGTAAGGATATTGACCGTAGAAGCGCGTCGTGCCTGTATCGCGCGAAAGAACAACTCCCGTAGGATGCAGTTTTTTCCATTCTCTGAATCGGATCTGATCCGATGGTAGAACTTTAAGCTGTGTTCCCGTCATTTCTCCCACGATTGCTTCGCCTAAAATCTGCGACCAAAGCGAATCGGTTTTGCGGTCATACATAACAAGGTTTGACTGCCAAAGCTTGCCGGATGTGCCAAATTCTACTTGTTCTCCCGCCACGACGGGGTCAAAAACTATTCCCGATAGACATAGCGGGCAATAGGTAATGAGCACCCGCTTGCCACCAATTATATCATTGACGATTTCGTGCCACACCAAAATTTGAAACAGATAAAAACGATCTACGCCGTTCACACTTAAAGCGATGCCGGGCTCGCTGTCGCCTAAAATCTTGCTCGCATCCGCAACTGAAATAAATTTAGGATTATTGATGGAAGGAATTCCGTCTTTCGGAGGACCTCCACCGACAATTTCACTCAAGGGAACGCTATGTTTTGTGCCATTAGTAACCATGATTTCTTTTTCTACTGCACCGCTATTGTCTTGAATCGTAACTGTTTCTTTTTGGGCTTCTCCGCCTTTCGGCAAAGAAAAATCACTTTTAAAAATTGTACGAGACAAACTGAATATCAAAAGACCTATCACAATTACAACTATACCACCAATAAGAAATTTTGTATTCATATGCTTGCGGTTTTATTTTATATTTAGTAATTTAGAGAGCCGCTCCTTATCGAAACCAACGGAGAGCTCGCCGTCAACATCAATAACCGGCACGCCCATTTGATTGGATTTTGCGATCATTTCGTCGCGAGTCGTAGCATCAGTTGAAACATCTTTTTCGTCATATTGCACATCATTTTCTTTGAAAAACGCTTTGGTCATTTTGCAGTAGACGCAAGAAGGGGTGGTGTAGATAGTGACTTTAGACATAAATATATTTTGTTAGTTTTTATTAATTATTTGCTCGACCGTTTCAATAACTTGAATAATTGTTTTACTATTGGATTTTTGACATTAATCTCATAGCAAACCATTTGCCCCATCCGCATTTTTTGTACAAGCCCCAAGCGCTCAAGCACCCGCAATTGCTGGGATGCGGCGGATAGGGTAATACCGAAAATCTTGGCAATATCGGTAACGCATATATCGTGGTATTGCATAAGCACCTTAAAAACTTTAAACCGGCAGGGGTCGCCAAGGGCTTGAAACGCTAATGGGAAAGCCACTTCTTCGGTAGCCAGTTCGGCTTTAATATTTTTGCTTCTTATCCAACATATGTTTATTAGTATATTACTACTTAAGTAATTAAGCAACTATTTAAGTATATAGCTGTGGATAAGTTTGTGTCAAGCCCAACTCACGCTCGGCTATTAACAAAATACCAGCGCAATTGCGCTGGTATTTTGTTTAACTAATTATCAGCACCACAAACTATGCGGGTCGCGCTACGACGCCGATCACTCGTGTCATGCTGATAAAAAGTTGTCATTGGCGGAGTTTTTTGATACCTATGGAAACGGTATCAAAAATAGTGGCGGGCACGATCTCCGCAAGTTAGAACCGAAGTATCGAGCAAAAAGGCTAACTATCTGGACTCTTGACCCAATTATACAGGAATTAAGAGCTATTTTCAAAGTTCACCCTGAATGGTTTGAGGTGCCAAAGCCGAAGTCAGACAAAGGACAAAATATGGTGGATTATTCCATTAAATAAGTCTAATTCAACCTTTTCAATTAGTGACTGGTTCGAATAGGAGCTCCTTAAAATTTTCAACCTCCTTTAGATAGTTTTCTAATAATCTTTTGTTATGGAAGACCATACGGTTTTTATGGAGAAACACTGAAAAATTAGCGCTATGATATACTGGATCAGCCCGTTTTCTTTTTATCAGACTAACAATATCAGTATCCTGCTGTCTTTTAAGAACTGCCTCTATTTGTTCTAACTCTGAAAAATCAATAAATTCTGGTAGGGCTATTCTCTTGTCCTTATTATAATATTCAGGCAACACATACTGGTTCAAATTAAACTTATCCCAAGCCCCAGAAAAAAGTGGAGGAGCTGTAGGAGATACAATTACTGGATACACAAGCGCATCATTTCCAACGCCCTCTATAGAGAATTTACCATCTCTAAAATCTTTAATTCTTTTACAAATCTGATCAAGTGGCTTGAAGCATAATTCTTTTAGTCTATCTAGGTAATAGTCGCCATTGCCTTTTTGAAGAAATTCGAGGTTGTGAAATTGTCGCTTTTTACATTCAAAAAATATAACTACATCCTTTTGAACCAAAATTGCATCGTTTGCTTCTTGACCTCCGGCTTTACCATAGTGGGGAAATAAAACGCTACTGTCTATAGAACAAATGAGATTTCGGAAGTAGTCCTCTACGGCATATCCGAAGTATTGAGAAAATTTTACTTTTTGTTTTTCATTAGTCAGAGAATCTAGTAAATCAAAATAAACAGAAGTAGAGAGCCGGTTGAAAAGTCGGCGTAAACTCATGGGTATTATTTTGTTATCCGGTAATTTCACGAGAGGCCTTTTTACAATGTCGGTCAGGTTAAAAAAACTCATATCAATCTTTTTATAATTCATGCCGTTGACCAAGAGACTATCCAAAAGTTTTCGTTTATATTTCGACTTTAGATTTTTTAACGCAATATCAAAGTCTAGAAATGGCAAAACCCAATCCTCTTCCAGTGTATCTTTAATATCATATTGCCCTTGAAGTACTACCAGAAAAGCAAAGTATTCCCGTACCTCTACTCCAAATTTTTCCTGAAAAAGATTTTGAAGATCAAATTTAGATCCGTAATTACTTAATAGATTATTGAAGATAAAATAATTTTGATACATCTTCTGAGACATATCGAAGTTTTTATCTACAATTTGCTGTTTTGTAAGATTAGCTAGTAGATCAAGGCTCATTCTATTTTCATTGAAAGTATTCTTTAATTGCCAATCTGCAAAAATAGAGTTGACCACAAGTAAACTTTTGCCAACGCTGTGTAGAGTTTTCTGCGAGAATGCCCCTCCATTTTTTGTGTAATCTGTGTCGTCACAATGTCGCAAGCAAAGTTTAACTAAGTGGATTATGGATGGTTCCGGGAAGATAACCATATAATCTTTGGGTGGCTGGGGGTTTGTCTTCTGTATCCTTTCCTTTGTTTCCGGACTCAACAACTCAAAACATCTCTGTTTATAAATATCTAAACTATTTTCTCCACCACAGCTTTTTTGGCAGTATTTATAGTAATGCTTAGAAAGTTGGGACAAAATCAATAAACAGTCCCTCTGGTAGAGATTTTGCAAAATCTTTATTACAAACTTATCACCTACGGCGCCATGTTCAGGGAATAAATCCCTATAAGTTGGCATCGTGCCAATTAGTTTTGGTTCGCTATATTTTTGTTGGATTACATCTGACATATTGTGGATAACTTGGTTTGATTTTCTACTTTTGTTCTATTATAATAGATGTATAGTAAACAAGTCAATCTATATGCTCACAAAACGCCAAAAGGAAGTCCTCGACTTCGTAGAAAATTACACGACAAAGAAAGGATACTCTCCTTCGTTTGAGGAAATTAGAAAGCGGCTTAAACTCGCCTCTGTTTCAACTATTCATTTTCATATTTCAAAACTCAAAAAGGGGGGTTACTTGGGAAATATAGAGAATAAAGCCCGTACCATTAGTGTTGTGTCTAAAGAACCAATGGTTAAAATCCCGCTTTTAGGAACTATCGCCGCAGGAGAACCAATAGAGGCAATACGAGAAAACGAATTTATTGCTGTCCCTAAAAATATACTGCCCAGAGGTGGTAATCTTTACGCTTTACGCGTAATGGGTAATAGCATGATTGATGAAAATATCAAAGACGGAGATATAGTTTTGGTAAAACAGCAAGATATTGCAGAAAATGGAGAGCGGATCGTTGCATTGATAGATAATCACGAGGCAACACTAAAGAGATTCTATAGAGAACGAGGATATATTCGTTTGCAACCGGCGAATAAAACTTTTGAGCCGATTATTATAAGAAAAAATCGCGACATTAAAATTCAGGGTATTGTCATTGATGTTATAAAAAACGAGGAAGAATTACAGGCAGAAAAAATTATAACAACCAAAGAAGTAAGAAAAGAAAGAAAACTACCACTTAATCAAATAATTTTAGGAGATGCCATTCAAGAATTAAGGAAGCTTCCTGACGAAAGTTGCGATGTCGTCATAATTGATCCGCCTTATAATATAGGTAAAGATTTTGGCAACAATATAGACAAACGAGAACTTGGAGAATATGTGGAATGGTGTAAAAGTTGGATAAACGAAAGTATCAGAATTCTAAAGCCGAATGGAACAATGTTTATTTACGGTTTTAGCGAAATTTTAGCCTATCTTTCAATAGAAATTCCGATACAAAAACGATGGCTGATTTGGCACTATACGAACAAAAATGTTGCTTCGCTAAATTTTTGGCAAAGAAGCCATGAAGCTATAATTTGCGCGTGGAAAGATAAACCGGTTTTCAACAGAGATGAAGTTAGAGAGCCATACACGGATGGTTTTCTGAATGGAGCCGCTGGAAAGATAAGAAAAGGAACACCAGGGAGATTTAGTAGTGGCGGCTTAGAGACTGTTTATAAAGCCCACGATGGCGGAGCTTTACCGAGAGATGTTATCAAAATCCCTGCTCTTGCTGGTGGAGCAGGGATGGTTGAAAGATGGTTTTTGTGTAAAACCTGCAATTCTGTTTGCGAACCAAGACAGCTGAAAAACCATGATGGGCATGAAATAATGAAGCACCCAACACAAAAACCATTTGAATTATCTAAAAAATTGATAAAATCTGCTATGCCAAAAAAAGATGGCGTTGTGCTAGTACCTTTTGTCGGTTCTGGCTCGGAGTGTGCAGCGGCAAAAGAATTGGGACAATCGTACATTGGCTTTGAGATAAATCCTGATTATGTAAGATTGGCAGAAAGGATGGTAGGCGATAAAAAGTTGGTTGCTAAATTATTTTAGAGAACTGTCTATTTCTTTTTTCTTTTGCTCGAAAGCATAGGGCGCGAAAACGATAAAACCATTCGGGAATCTTTTTAATTCTTTGTTTTCTTGAAACCTCTTATACGGAAGTTTATACTTGCCATCTTTTTTCTTTGGATTTTCGAAATAATCACTGCTTGGAACTTCGTAATTAATATCAATAAACTGCCCTTCTATTTTATTTTTGACACCACCCTTACCACGCCTTACCTCTCCACTAAATGATTTCTTTTTAACTTGGTAATTCAAAATCTTTCCTCTATATCTAACTTGAAAATCGGCTCCTTGATGGTCAAGCTCACCTGACATTGCAACTGTGCCTTCGCCGAAAACCGACTCCGCCACATAACCAGCGTGTATTTGAGTAATAATACTTGCCCAAGTACGATAAATTCTTGCGGGGAGTCCACGATAAAAACAATTCTTGCACATTGTTATTTTTTGTCTAAAAGATTCAATTTCCGTTTTTTGCGAATTTAAATACTCTTTATAAAAATCTTCAAAAGACAAAAATTTCTTTTGATCCCAATACACTTTGTAAAGCATATTGATAGCTTGAACTTCTTTAGGCAAATCCATCTCTACAATCTTAATAGGCCTATACTTGTCGCGATAGGACTTAAGGTTAACCGATTGTAAAAAGTTGTCGAATTTTTGTACTAACATAAATTAAGTTCTAACTTGGTAATCTGGCGGTGCCTTTTGGTTAAAATCCGAACTTTTTTTGACGAAAATCCGGATTGCGAACTTTGACGCTCCGCCCCGCTGCCGCTCGCTGACGCTCGCCACCCCGCAAAAAAGTTTTCTCTACATTTTTTATTTTGCGCGCCCCTGATTTTTTCTTCTAAAAGGAAAAGAAAACTTTTGTGCGGGGTTTTGCTCTGAACGAGCAGGGCGGCGGGGCTTCGCTTCGGCTCGGGCGAGGCGGAATTCCCCCGCACCCCCCCTTCCGCCTCGCCCTCGCTTGGGTTGGCGAAAATTTTTGCGGCGGGCTTAATTAAATTATTTCTTCTCGCAATAAATGCCAAATTTTATGTTTCATATTTATAAAATCTGTTTTATTGCGTATATCAGGATTGCGTGGGTTCGGAAATGGATTATTAATAATGGTTTTGAATTTTGCCGGTCTTTGAGTTAAAACTAAAATTCTATCACCCAAAAATAAGGCTTCTTCGATATTGTGAGTAACAAAAATTATTGTTTGTGAAAATTCATTTTTAAATTTTATCAACTCCTCCTGCAATAAATCTCTCGTTTGTTGATCAAGAGAGGCAAGCGGTTCATCCATCAATATTATTTTAGGCTCAACCGCGGATGCTCTGGCTAAAGCGGCTTTCTGTTTCATTCCGCCCGATATCTCAAATGGATAATAATTGGCAAATTTTTCTAAACGGAATTTTTCAAGAAAAAAATCAACCCTTTCTTTTCTTTGGATTTTTTCAGGAATTTTAAATTTCAAGCCAAATTCAATATTTTGCGCAACCGTTTTCCATGGAAATAAAATATAATCTTGAAATACCACCGTTCTTTTCGGACTCGGCTTCGTAACTAAGCAATCATCTATCAAGACTCTTCCATTTTCAGGTTTTAAAAATCCTGCAATTAAATTAATAATTGTGCTTTTGCCACAACCAGAAGGTCCAACAATACAAAAAAATTCACCCTTCTCTACCTCGAAAGATAGATTATCCACTACGCCAATGAGTGTGTTATCGTTCTTGCTCTTAAATGATTTTGAAATATTTTCAAAAATTACCATAAAATATTTTATATTTTTTGATTCCAAGGTGTAGTCATTTTTTCTATTTTTGTTATGAGCAGATTAAGTAGAAATCCAATAACACCGATTGTTATCATCCCCGTTATTATTTCCGGAGAATTAAGGAGAAATCTATTTAGTTGAATCATGTAACCCAATCCTGATTGAGCACCGACAAGTTCGGCAGCAATAACCACCATCCACCCGACGCCTAAACCAATCTTTAATCCCGTAAAAATTTGAGGCATTGACGCCGGTAAAATTATATCCGTTATAATTTCCTTTTTAGTTGCCCCCAAACTATAAGCCGCTCTCTTATAAGTTTCTTCTACGGAAGATACCCCCAAATAAGTATTAGAAAATATCGGGAAAAATGCACCCAAGAAAACTAAAAAATAAGCAGGGTTATTGCCGATGCCGAACCATAAAATCGCCAGAGGAATCCAAGCAATTGGCGGAATGGGTCTTAATAACTCCAAGATTGGAGAAATTAATCTTGAAACCCATTTATTGATCCCACACAACAAACCAAGGAAAACGCCGAGCACAGAAGCGATTAAAAATCCAAATAACACTCGCTGAATACTGGCTATCGCGTCATTAAATAAACCATTCTTTAATGAAGTAATAAAAGTTTTACCAACGATTATTGGGTCAGGGAGAAGCTGGGCGTTATGAAATATTTTTGAAATAACCCACCAAACAATAATAAATAAAAATATAGGGATTATAAAATATAAAAACTGCCGAATTATTTTACCCATATAAATTACTTTGTATTGATTTGGTCTAAATCAAAATTTAGTTTATCGTTGCGTATTTCCCCAAGTATTTTTTGATTAATACGACTTCTAATATCATAGGTTTGTTTTAACAACCCATTATTTACTGCTTCGTTCATTAAATCTTCTAAACGAGTAATCTGTTCTTCGTTAAGAAAAATACTAATTTCCTTAATGTCGTCCGCTTTTAGGTTTTTTTCTAAAGACACGCTTTTGTCAATTACGGATTGGGGGTAGGAAAATTTTGATTCCTCGACGAACCAACCATCAGCTTTTCCTTGATTTTTTGCGTAATAAAAATAACTTTCGATGAACGACTCCAAGAATTTTTTAGCGGCGACCGGGTTTTGCGCAATAAAATCATTGGACATAACTATCGCCCCGACAGGATTGAATAATTTTAATATCCTTACTTTACCATTTTCTTCAAAAGCCGCCATTGCTGGATCCCATGTCGCAAATGCATCCACGCTTTCCCAAGTTTTTGGTGATCCTTTTTGGAGAATATTTATTTGTTCTGTAATATCAAGGTTTTTAATGTTAAAATCTTTTAAATCTAATTCATTCTCTTTAATAAAACTTAGAGCATGAACATGAGGAGATGAGCCAAACGGAATAGAGAGCGTCTTGCCTTTTAGGTCTGAAATTGATTTTATTGGAGACTCCAAAGGAACAATAATGCCATTCCTAAAGTCCGATAGACGCGCGACAATACTAAATTTTTCGCTTTTTGACAAAAGATTAATTGCTGGAAAATCAGCGACAAAAAGAACATCAACTTCTCCAGCCAAGGCCGCTTCGTTAAGAGGGCCACCATAATTAAACCCCTTGAAATCTCCGGATAACCCATTCTTTTCTAAAATGTCAGTGTGCTTCAAAATTTGAGCTAATTGTGCTTGAGGTATCCAAGCTGTTTGATAGCCAATTCTTATCGGAACAGTAGTGGTATTTTCTGGTTTGTTATTCTGAAAAAAGAAAACAACTGCCGACACTATTATGACCGCGATAATTACTAAAATGATTTTTGTGTTTTTCATAGTGTTAATTAAAATTAAAAATTATTTTATTAAGTCGCCAATTTCGACTCCAAGAGCATTGGCGATTTTTTTAATTGTTTCGACTGTTGGGTTGGGATTTTCTCCCGACTCAATTTTAACAATTGTATTATAAGCCACATCAGCTAACCGAGCTAACTTGTCCTGTGAAAGCTTGGTTTTCTTTCGTGCCTGTCTTACTTTTTGTCCTATTGATTTAGATTCCATAGACATTTGACTAATAATTTAGTAGTATTAAAATAGGTAATATAGACGAATTGAAATATATCATTCCACTACAATAATGATACTAAATAAATTAACTATTGTAAATAAGGAGGGCTCCTCAATCTTTTCCGCACTGGGAGGGTGGGGCAAGGAAAAGAAAGAAAAGTCCGCCGAAAAAATCGCCGTCGGAAGCGAGGGCGAGGCGGAAGGGGGGTGTGGGGGGAATTCCGCCTCGCCCGAGCCGAAGCGAAGCCCCGCCGCCCTGCTCGTTCAGAGCAGAACCCCGCACAAAAGTTTTCTTTTCCTTTTAGAAAAAAAAATCGGGCGCGCGCAAAATAAAAAATGTGAAGAAAACTTTTTTGCGGGGTGGCGAGCGTCAGCGAGCGGCGGCGGGGCGGAGCGTCAAAATTCGCAGTCCGGATTTTCGTCAAAAAAAGTTCGGATTTTAACCAAAAGGCACCGCCAATTTTCAGAATTCGGATTTTGGGCGAATGTTGCCTCGCCCCGCCAGAGGCGGGGCTCGGCTTCGGCAAAGATTTTGAAGGCATTTTTGAAATCCAAAACCAAAGTGCGGTCGGCAATGCGGAAGTTCGCCGTGCGAAGCACGGGCAAAATGAAATTTTGCAAACCAATCTTTTTTCTTTCGCTTTCAGCGAAAGGTTGAGCGTATTTTTCTTTGATTGCCCAAAAACTAATTTCAAAACAATATGGACAACATAAATTTACAAACCAAAAAGATTTTTCTCTATGCCCGCAAATCCACGGACGAACCCGAAAGGCAGGTTTTGAGTATTGAAGCGCAAATGTTTGAATTGCGAGAATTTGCCAAAAAAGAAGGACTAAATATCGTCCGTGAATTTGTGGAAAGCAAAACTGCCAAAGAGCCGGGCAGAGAGATCTTTAACGATATGATAGCAAGCATAGAGAAAAATGAAGCTGAAGGAATTTTAGCGTGGCACCCTGATAGATTGGCGAGGAATAGTATAGACGGCGGAAGAATAATTTATCTCGTTGATACTGGAAAAATTACCACGCTAAAATTCCCTACTTTTTGGTTTGATCCTACACCGCAGGGAAAATTTATGTTATCCATTGCTTTTGGGCAATCAAAATACTATGTGGATAATCTTTCGGAAAATATAAAGAGGGGTATTCGCCAGAAATTAAGAAATGGAATATGGCCCGCTTGGGCGCCACTTGGCTATGTGAACGACAAAAACGCCCGCTGTATCGCCGTGGACAAAGAAAGGGCAAAGTATATCAAGCGGGCTTTTGAAATGTATTCAACTGGCGAATACCCCCTCGCTCAAATCCGAAAGATTATCAATTCC
>Ga0210019_1004755_pt1 | contig 11626 bp, 11 predicted proteins | sample CryGeyCG2114_020_2_FD_183969 | JGI IMG/M metagenome (GOLD analysis project Ga0210019, IMG submission 183969) | Groundwater microbial communities from aquifer - Crystal Geyser CG11_big_fil_rev_8/21/14_0.20 (SPAdes) (version 2) | ecosystem: Environmental > Aquatic > Deep subsurface > Groundwater ...
TGATCGAGAAAGCTCTGGCCAAGGCCCGCAACAACAAACCCCGGGCCGCGCAGATTTTGAATATTTCCGAACGGACGCTGTGGTATAAAGTCAAAAAATACGGATTGTCGTAAATATGAAACAAAGAATTTTTATCCAGGGATCATTAGTGATCGGCGCAACCGTCGCTGCGCTGGTTTTTCACCGCTGGCTTTTTCCGCAATGGCCGTCTGAATTCATTGAGGAAGCGACTGATCTGGCCGGTATTTTTTTAATTCTGAGCGGTTTTTTGATCCGGGTCATCGCCCGGGGATACAAAGCGCAATTGTCTCGCAACAGTCATTCGCTTGTCACGGAAGGCATTTACCGCCTGACGCGTAATCCGATGTATTTCGGGACGTTTCTGATCGGCATGGGCGCGGTGCTGGCTGTGCTGCACTGGTGGATGTTTGTATTTTTTCTCGCGGCATTCCTGGCCGTTTATTTGCCGCAAATGCGCAAAGAAGAACAGTGGCTCTTGAAACAGTTCGGAGAAACGTATCGGCAATACTGCCAAACGACACCCAAATTTTTTCCCCGTTGGAATGCGTTGATCAGCCAGTTGTTCCGAAAAGAATTTGTTTTCAAATGGCGATGGTTCCGGGCCGAACTTGCGGCATTGATCCTGACTCTGGGCGTGGTGATCGCTATCGAAGTGTGGGAGGATGTCAGGCTCTTCGGTATTCATGAATTGTTTGAAGAAGGTCTTGAACTTTTCTTGATGATCATCGCTGTGATCGCGGTTTGGCTGATGGTCAGTGCCATTTTTAAAAGACCCGAAATTTCCTGATTTTTTGTTGAAAACGTCCGGACCGTCGTGTAGGATCAAATCATGAAAAAGACAGGCGCTAATATTTTTTCAGGCTGGCTTGAACTTTTCTTATTTGCCAGCGTTTCCCTATTCGTTATTTTCATCGGTCAGGCAGCTTCGCAATCATCCCACCCCACCATCCAGCCAACACACAGATCTAATGAGCTTCAAATTAAAATGTCTTCCGGCCAAATCCGTTAAAGGAATTTTATGAATTGGATGCTCATCAGCTTAACCGTTTTAGGGTTATGCGTTTTTGAAGTGATTTCCAGTCTGGATAACGCGGTGGTCAACGCCGATGTTTTAGCAACGATGTCGCAGAAGGCGCGGCGCTGGTTTTTGACCTGGGGGCTTGTGTTCGCGGTTTTTATGATCCGCGGCCTGTTTCCCTGGATGCTGGTGTGGTTTTCCAACTTTGACCTTGGACCCGTCGGTTCTTTGATGGCGACGTTTCGCAGTGATCCGATGGTCCGGGAATCCCTCGAGCGCTCTTCGCCGCTGCTGTTGAACGCGGGAGGAGTTTTTTTGATCCTTCTGTTTTTCCACTGGCTTTTTCTCGAAGATAAACATTTCGGTCTTCCCGGCGAGAAATTCATCCAAAAGAATGGAATCTGGTTTTACGCGTTCGCGTCGCTGTTTTTGGCCTGGATCATCTGGATCAGCTTGAAACAAAATCCGCTGTTGGCTTTCGCGGCGTCCATCGGTTCCAGCGCGTTTTTCATCACGCACGGTTTTAAAGAGCAGGCTCAGGAAGCGGAAGCGGCTTTGAAAGAAAAAAGCAATTTGTCGGATATGAGCAAGAATCTTTATTTGATCGTGCTGGATGCGACATTTTCGATTGACGGCGTGATTGGGGCGTTCGCCTTTACGATGTCTGTGCCGCTGATCCTCCTCGGCAACGGTTTAGGCGCGTATGTCGTCAGGGAATTGACATTGAGAGGGGTGGACAGAATTCGCGACTATCCTTATCTGAAAAATGGAGCGATGTACTCTATTGCTTTTCTCGGCGCCATTATGCTGACGGATGCTTTCGGTATCCATGTTCCGAAATATGCCGCGCCGATGATCACCTTCGTGATCATCGGGTTTTTTTTATGGAAATCCATCAGGGTTGCCCGGACTTGAGTTTGGCTAATGATGCAAGAGTTTGTGAATCGCCGGGCGCAATCCGGAGATTTTCCTCGAGAACAGCCGCAGCTTCTTCCCGCCGGCCTTGCTTTTCATAAACAGTCGCCAGATTAATCCTCGTCGTCAAAAGCCAGGGATTGTGTTCGATCGCCTGCCGGAGAATGGACTGCGCTTCATCCCATTTGTTCATCCGGGTGTAGACAATCGCCATGTTGCTTAAGACCCCGGAAGCGCCGGCGTTGATTTGCAGGGCTTTCTGAAAATATTCAAGAGCTTCGTCCGGGCGGTCTTCGATGTCGGCGATGATTCCCAGGCTGTTGAACGGCATCCAGTCCGTCGGCATATTTTTCAAAGATGATAAATACAGAGGTTCGGCTTCTCGGTAGCGGCCTTGCTGGAAATACGCGTTGGCCAAAAAAATGCGCGCTTTCTCGAAGCCGGGGTTATTGGCCATGAAATATTCCCCGTAAACGACCGGATCCGCCCAAGTGCGGTTGAGTTGCCGCGTCGCCAGGGTGTATCCGAACATTAAAAAAGCGATGAGAACAACCGGCAGGAGGCGATGGTATTTTTCAAACATCCATAAACCTCTGGCGGCGATAAAAAATAATCCGATGGATGCGAAATACAGCCAATGCGGTTCGATGGTCAGCCCGTAAGCGGGCTGGAATCGCGCGCCAGCCATGACGATCAGAAATCCGATGACAAGCCATCCGAGCGCCCAAATGATCTGCCGATCTTTGGCCCAGCGGGATCGGGTCAGAAGGATAATGCCGATCACCGACAGAAGAACGGTCCAGCCGTAAAGAACCGAAATTTTTTCGACGGGAATTACAAGCATCAGAACAACGCCGTAAAGAAAAACCATCTGGGTGATATACCACGTCATCAGCTGCGTCACGCCCGCCGGATAGGCAACCCACGGCATCAATTGATCCTTGAAGAGAACCATTTCGCCGGTATGAAAGATGTTTGGAGACCAGAACATTCCCAGAATCAGCATCAGAGCGTAGAACGGCCAGAGTTTTTTCGCGGCATGTTTGACATCCAGATTCAAAACCGTGACAGCCAGTCCCGTCAGAAACAGAGGCAGGGCCAGCGCCGATTCGTGGCAGAGCGTGGCCAGAAAGAAGCATCCCAGGCTCGCGGCCATAGAGAAATAATTGTTTGTGCGATGACGAACAAACAACAAACAGGAAACGATCATCAGTAAAAGCTGGATGCTGAAAATATGAGCGGAGATGTAATTGACCATCAGGCTGTTGATCGGATGCGCCGCAAACAAGAGCGCCGTTGTCAGGGCGATCTTGAAGTTGTTGAATAACGTCTGGAGAAAATAAAATATCATGAACACGCACAGGATGAAGAGAAACAAATTGACGCTGTGATAGGCAAAGAAATTATTTTTGAACATCAGATAGCCGGCCATCGGAAGGATCTGCGACAGAGGCCGGTAAGAAAGATCGATCTCATATCCCTGCAGCGCAGGCGCCAGGGGTTTATGGACAATCAGCGATTCGACTTTCGCCCGGGTCCAGGCGACGCGGTCTTCCTGGAACATCCAGTGGTCGTCCATGATAAAGGCGCTGTGCAGGGCGTTGGAGTAAACGGCACCAGCGACGATGGCCAGCAGTCCCAACGCTGATAAATTTTTGAGCCGGTGTTTCATGGATTGATGATTATAGCGTAAACGCCGCGGCGATAAATGCCGATTTTAAAAATTTTAAAAAGCCATTGAGCGCCGTCGATCTTGCCGTTATGATTTGATACCTTAACGGACCTTAGACCCAAGGAGTTTGTCATGCAGGTTTTCACCATTTACCGCACACAAAAATTGCCGGTTCCCTTGTCCCAGGCCTGGGAGTTTTTTTCCGATCCGCACAATTTGAAAGATATCACGCCGGTGGATCTGGGTCTGCAGATCAAGACAGCCCCCAAAGAAAAAATGTACGATGGCATGATTATCACGTACCGGGTGAGCCTCATCATGAATTTTTCGATGACATGGGTCATGGAAATCAAGAATATCCATCCACCGCATTCCTTCATCGATGAACAGCGCTTCGGTCCTTACAGATTCTGGCATCACCGCCACACGTTCCGGGACGTACCCGGCGGGGTGGAGATCGGCGATTGGATTCATTATGCTTTGCCGTTCGGGATTTTCTCCCCGATGATTAACGACGCTGTTGTCGCGCCGAAACTGGAAAAAATTTTCAATCACTGCGCCCGGACGCTGGCCTATAAATTCGGAACTTTGGCGTAACCTGCTCACGTTGTCAGCTGTTCCGTTCCGTTTGATTTCCGTTTGATTTCCTGCTGGACTTCAACGGATCCTTCAGTAGAATGTCTGCATGTCTCCATCCAGAAAAACCATCCTGATTACAGCCGGCCCGACGCGGGAATGGATCGATCCGGTGCGGTTTCTTTCCAATGAATCCTCCGGAGTTGTCGGCTACGAACTGGCCAAAGAAGCTGAACGTCTCGGTCATCGCGTCATTTTGATTTCAGGACCGGTGAGTCTTCCCTTAATAACAGACATTGAAACGATCCGCATCGAATCCGCGCGTGATCTTCTCAAAGTTCTCAAAGACAAAATCGTCCAAGCCGATATTTTGTTCATGGCCGCGGCCGTGGCGGATTTCAGGCCGGTTCAATCTTCCTCTCGGAAAATCAAGCGTTCCGGACATTTGACGATCAAGCTCAAATCCAATCCGGATATTCTCAAGACGCTGGCGCATCCAAGAATCAAAAGAGGCAAGATTTACGTCGGATTCTGCATTGAAACGGAACATGTGGTCAAGAATGCCCAACGCAAGCTCAAAGAGAAGAATCTGGATTTTATGGTGGCCAGTTCAATCAAATCCAAACCCTTCGGCGAAGCCAAATTCTCTCCCGTGGTTTTGAATCAAACAGGAAAGCCTCTTGTTTTGAAAGCGGAAAGCAAACAACAATTCGCGCGGACGATGTTCAGATTTTTAAAACAGAAGGGACATTTATGAAAATTTTTGTGTTAGCCGCAGTTTTATGCGTTGTATCAACGATCACGTTTGCCGAGGAGAGAGCCATGGATTCCCAATATGAAAAAGCCACGTTTGCCGGTGGATGTTTCTGGTGTATGGAATCCCCGTTCGAGCCGCTGCTCGGCGTTAAAGACGTTGTTTCGGGTTATAGCGGCGGAAAAGTCAAGGATCCGGCTTATGAGCAGGTGTCCACGGGAATGACCGGCCACGCGGAAGCTGTGCAGATTACGTTTGATGCCAAAACAATTTCCTATCAAGAATTGCTTGATGTGTTTTGGCAGCAGATTGATCCAACCCAGGAAGAAGGTCAGTTTGCCGATCACGGGTCGCAATACCGCACCGCGATTTTTTATCACAATGAGGAACAAAAGCGCCTGGCCGAAGAGACCAAAGCTGCGTTAGAGAAATCCGGCGTTTTTGGCGCGCCGATTGTGACGGAGATTTCTGCGGTCGGAGAGTTCTGGCCGGCGGAAGACTATCATCAGAATTTCTGCGTCCGACAGCCCAACCATTACAAGATGTACCGCGAAGGTTCCGGACGGGACCAATATCTCGATAAAGTCTGGGGCAAAGAGAGAAAGCATTGATGAATTTTTTCGTAAGGGCAAGGCCCCGCTTTCAGCGGGGCAGGCGCGCTTGTCCCGCCAACGGCGGGGCCTTGCCCTTACAAATTTCTTCTTGACAATTTATTTTTATAGTTTATATTTCTACTACGTTTATGGAGTAATAGATTATGATTTCCAAGAAAGCCAAATACGGTTTACAAGCCATGATCCATATCGCCGGACAGAAATCGTCCGATCCGATCCTCATTGCTGATATCGCCCGCAAGGAAAAAATTTCCAGGAAATTTCTGGAGGCGATCTTGCTGGAGTTGAAAAATCACGGCATCCTTGACAGCAAAAAGGGCAAGGGCGGTGGATATTTTTTGGCCAAGCCGCCTCACCAGATTTTCGTCGGAGAAATCCTTAGAATTTTGGACGGGCCGTTGGCGCCGGTGTCTTGCGTGAGCCAAACCGCGTATAAGCGCTGTAAGGACTGTCCGGATGAAAAAACCTGCGCCATCCGGGCTGTGATGAAAGATGTGCGCCAAGCGATCGCCAATGTCCTGGACCGCTGTACGCTGGAGGACATGCTTCGCAAAGGCCAGGATTTGAAAACCAAAGACGGTTTTGGTTTTATAATTTAGGTTTTAATAACCCATCAGATTGATAGATAAATAAAAAAGACCAACAAGGAATTTTCTATGAGATCATCCAACATTTTGACTATGATTTTAGCGGCCGTTTTGGCCGTAATTTTGCCCGGCGACGTTTTAGCCGCCAAGAGCGTCACTCTTTTGAATGCATCTTACGATTCGACGCGGGAGCTTTATGATGAATACAATCAAGCCTTCATCAAACATTGGCAGGAAAAAACCGGTCAGACCATTGAGATCAATCAATCCCACGGCGGCAGCGGCAAGCAGGCGCGCTCCGTGATCGATGGGCTGGATGCTGACGTTGTCATGTTGGCGCTGGCTTATGACATTGATTCGATCGCTGAGAAGGCCAAACTTTTGCCGAAGGATTGGCAATCGCTGCTTCCTGACAACAGCTCGCCTTACACATCAACGATTGTTTTTCTTGTCCGCAAAGGCAATCCCAGGAATATCAAAGATTGGGACAATTTGGCCAGAGAGGGCATTTCCGTCATCACGCCGAATCCGAAAACATCCGGCGGCGCGCGATGGAATTATCTGGCGGCCTGGGGTTATGCCTTGCAACAATGGAATAATGATGAAGAGAAGGCCAAGGAATTTTTGAAGGCGATTTTCAAGAATGTTCCGGTTCTGGATTCCGGCGCGCGCGGATCAACCATCACCTTTGTTGAGCGCGGTATCGGAGATGTTCTGATTTCCTGGGAGAATGAAGCGTATCTGGCGGTCAATGAATCAGGCAAGGGAGAATTTGAAATTGTTATTCCTTCTGTTAGTATCTTGGCTGAACCGCCGGTGGCGCTCGTCGATAGAAATGCCAAACGCAAGGGAACTGCCGTCATCGCGCAGGAATATTTGAACTACTTATATAGCGAAGAAGGGCAGGAGATTGCGGCGAAGCATTATTATCGTTCGCGCCTGCCGTCGATCGTCCGGAAATATTCCGGACAGTTTGAAGATGTCCGCTTATTCACGATTGACGAAGTTTTCGGCGGATGGCAAAATGCTCAACAAAAACACTTCGCCGACAAAGGCATCTTTGATCAGATTTATGGGCAGTAAGTTTTTATGACGCGGGTGACGCGCAGGAGGGCTCCCGTCGCCCGCAACTTTTGTGAGGACGGCGGGATACCGCAGCGGCAGGATCCGCCATTAAGATTATGATCAAAATCCTTAAACACAAATCCACGCTTCCGGGTTTTAATTTGTCTCTGGGTTACACCGTGGCGTATCTGAGCCTGATTGTTCTGATTCCGCTGTCGATGCTTTTCATCAAAACATCATCGATGGGATGGGCGCAATTTTGGGATGTCATCACTAGCCCCAGAACATTGGCGGCTTATCGGCTGACGTTCGGCGCGAGCCTTGCGGCCGGCCTGGTGAATGTGGTTTTCGGATTTTTGATCGCCTGGGTTTTGGCGCGCTATCATTTTCCCGGCAAAAAAATCATTGACGCGTTTGTGGATTTTCCGTTTGCTCTGCCGACGGCGGTGACGGGGATCGCGTTGACCACGCTGTATTCCCAAAACGGCTGGATTGGCAAGCCTCTTTACGCCATGGGCATTCAGTCCGCCTACAGTCCGCTGGGCATTACGCTGGCGCTGATTTTCATCGGACTGCCGTTTGTGGTCCGAACCATCGAGCCGGTGTTGCAGGATTTGGATGGAGAAATCGAGGACGCGGCCGCGAGTCTCGGCGCGGATCGCCGTCAGATTTTTCTCAAAGTGATTTTTCCGGGGCTGATTCCGCCCTTGATCACCGGGTTCACGCTGGCCTTTGCCCGCGCCATCGGCGAATACGGCTCCGTCATTTTCATCGCGGGAAACATGCCGGGCAAGACCGAGATCGCGCCGCTGTTGATCATGACGAAACTTGAGCAATACGATTATTCCGGAGCCGCGGCCATCGCCGCGGTGATGCTGGCGGTGTCGTTTGTGCTGCTCGCGTTCACGAATTTTTTGCAATGGTTTTTTTCCAAACGGATCGGAATGAATTGATGAATGCGCGCGCCGAATCTCCCATCATTCGCAGGACATTGATCGCCGCGGCATTGGTCTTTTTGGCGTTTTTCATTTTTTTGCCGCTGGGCATTGTTTTTATCAACGCCTTCGGCAAAGGTCTCGGGATGTATTTCAAATCTCTCGTGGATCCTGACGCGCTCTCCGCGATGCGTCTGACGCTATTGACGGCGGCTGTGGCGGTTCCGCTCAATTTGATTTTCGGTATCGCCGCCTCATGGGCCATCGCCAAGTTCGATTTTTGGGGAAAGAATTTTCTGGTCACGCTGATTGATGTGCCGCTGTCGGTCTCCCCGGTGATTTCGGGTTTGATTTTTGTTTTATTGTTCGGAGCCCAGGGCGCGTTTGGACCGTGGTTGATCGACCATGGCATCAGGATCATTTTCGCGCCGGCGGCAATCATTCTGGCGACGATCTTTGTGACGTTTCCGATGGTGGCGCGCGAACTCATTCCCGTCATGAAAGCGCAAGGGACGGAAGAAGAAGAGGCGGCCATGACCCTCGGCGCCGGCGGATTCAAAACGTTCTGGCATGTGACGCTGCCGAACATCAAATGGGGTTTGCTCTACGGCGTGATTTTGTGCAACGCGCGCGCCATGGGCGAATTCGGCGCGGTGTCCGTCGTCTCCGGTCACATCCGCGGGCAGACCAACACGCTGCCGCTTCACATCGAAATTCTTTACAACGAATACAATTTCACCGCCGCTTTTGCCGTCGCGTCGCTTTTGGCGATGCTGGCGCTGGTTACGCTGGTTTTAAAATCCATCATCGAATTCAAATATCGCGCGGAGCTCAAGGCCTCTGGCACGACGGAGAATTCCCCATGAGCATTGAGATTAAAAATGTCACCAAGACGTTCAGTTCCTTCAAGGCACTGGACAACGTCAGTCTGACCGTCGGCACGGGCGAGCTGATCGCGCTTCTGGGTCCGTCGGGTTCAGGCAAGACGACGCTTCTTCGGATCATCGCGGGTTTGGAAACGCCGGACAACGGGGAGATCTTTTTTCACGGCGCGGACGCCCGGGAGCGGAAAATTAAAGATCGCGGCGTCGGGTTCGTCTTTCAACATTACGCGCTGTTTCGTCACATGACGGTGTTTGAAAATATCGCCTTCGGTCTGCGGGTCAAGCCGCGCGCGAATCGTTTGTCCGAAGACAAAATCCGCGAGAAGGTGCATGAACTTCTGAAGCTTGTTCAGCTCGATTGGGTCGCGCAGCGTTATCCGTCTCAACTCTCTGGTGGACAGCGTCAGCGCATCGCCCTGGCCCGGGCGTTGGCGATTGAGCCGCGCGTGCTTCTGCTGGATGAGCCGTTCGGTTCTCTGGACGCGAAGGTGCGCAAAGAACTGCGCCAGTGGCTTCGGAGATTTCACGACAATTTGCATATCACAACACTCTTTGTCACGCACGACCAGGAGGAAGCTCTCGAGGTTGCGGATAAAATCGTGGTGATGAATCAGGGCAGGATTGAACAGACGGGAACTCCCGAGCAGGTTTATCACAGTCCGGCCTCGGTTTTTGTTTTGAATTTCCTCGGTAACGTGAATCTCTTTCACGGCCGCATCAAAGACGGGAAATTGTATGTCAGCGATTCTGCCGGAGCCACGCAGGACGTTCAGCCCGACGCCAAAGTTGGACGGATATATGTGCGTCCGCACCACCTGGCTGTGACTCGCGCGCCGGTGGCGGATAATTCCATTAAAGTTGCGGTGGTCTTCATCAATCCAGCCGGGTCAGCCGTCAAGATTGACGCGCGTTCGCAGGAAGGCCGTATCATCCAGGTGGAAATTTCGCAGGAAGAATACCGCGTTCTCAAACTCGTGAAAAACGAAGATGTTTATCTCACTCCGAAGAACATTACGTTCTCTGAATACGAAATTTGATCCGCGATGAACGCACAGGACAATTTTCTCCAAAGATTCCAGAAGTGTTCGCTTTTGATGAAGATTGTATTCGGTTTGTTTTTCATCGGAGGCAATGCTGTTTTGGGAGTTGCTCAACTTATCGGTGATTTTTCTGTTTTTTGGTATGCCCTTGCCTATAATGCTCTCGTCCTGGTTTTGTTCATTTTGATGATCAAGTGGTCGAGGAAATTTTGAGGCTTTGTTTCTTGATCCGTGAGTGAGTTGAAACCAGTTCTTCCTTCATTTTGTTCAGAAAAGAACGTTTCGTCGAATGAACGGATCAAGAAACAAAGCCATTCAGGGGACTTATGGAACGCATCGCAGTCATCGACGGCATTCGCACGCCATTCATCAAAGCCAACACCGCATTTGACAACGTGACGGCCGTTGAGTCGGGACGGATTGTCACGCGCGAACTGATGGACCGCACGGGCATCGGCGCTCAAGAAATCAATCAGGTGATTTTCGGCAACGTCATTCAGCCGCCGGACGCCGCCAACATTTCCCGCGTGATCGCTCTCTTGGCCGGATTACCCAAAACCATTCCTTCCGTAACCGTTCATCGCAACTGCGCCTCGGGGCTGGAGGCGGCGGCCCAGGCCATGGTCAACATTTGGGGGGCCCAAGGCGACTGTTATCTCGTCGGCGGCACGGAATCCATGAGTAACGCCCCGTTTTATTTTTCCAAAGAATCGCAAAATTTATTCACCCGCCTGTCCCGCGCAAAGACGCTCGGACAAAAACTTTCCGTGATGCTGAAATTCCGTCCCAAACATTTTTCTCCCAAGATCGGTTTGCAAATGGGTTTGACGGATCCGGTTTGCGGGTTGAATATGGGACAGACCGCGGAGGTCCTGGTGCGGGAGTTTGGGATCAGTCGAAAAGACCAGGACGAGTTTGCGCTTCAAAGCCATCAACGCGCCATTGCATCCCGAGACTTATTAAGAGAAGAGATCGTGCCTGTCATTCCGGGGCCGGATTTCAAAGATGCGCTGCGTGATGACAATGGTCCGCGTGAAGGACAATCCATGGAAGCGCTCGCCAAGCTCAAGCCCATCTTTGATAAAACCGCAGGGACTGTAACCGCCGGAAATTCCAGCCAGATCACCGACGGCGCCTGCGCGCTTTTGGTGATGAAAGAAGAGAGGGCTAAAGCGCTGGGGTATCAGCCGCTGGGATATCTTCGCGAGTTTGCCTTCGTCGGCGTTGATCCTCATCGCATGGGCATCGGCCCGGCGCACGCGATTCCGCAGGTATTGAAGAAAGCGAGTCTGACTTTAAAAGACATGCAGGCGATTGAAATCAACGAAGCGTTTGCCGCGCAGGTGTTATCGTGCATGAAAGCTTTGGCGTCGGAGACATTCGCGGCGCAGTTCGGATACGCGAAAGAAACCGTTGGAGACATCAATCCGGCGATTTTGAATATTCACGGCGGCGCCATCGCCCTCGGCCACCCGGTCGGGGTGTCCGGCGCGCGATTGATCCTGACAACGCTCAAACACATGAAACGTGAAAATCTCAAATATC
>Ga0210019_1004757_pt1 | contig 11620 bp, 7 predicted proteins | sample CryGeyCG2114_020_2_FD_183969 | JGI IMG/M metagenome (GOLD analysis project Ga0210019, IMG submission 183969) | Groundwater microbial communities from aquifer - Crystal Geyser CG11_big_fil_rev_8/21/14_0.20 (SPAdes) (version 2) | ecosystem: Environmental > Aquatic > Deep subsurface > Groundwater ...
ATATAGGGTCCATGAGTTTTTTTCCCTATGATGGAGCTACATATCAGGAAGCCGCATCGATACGTGCTTATGTGGATGGGACACCTGGAGCAAATGATACACCAACTAGATTATCCCTCTGGACAACACCTGATGGTTCCGCAACGGCACAGGAAAGAGTCAGAATAGATAATCAAGGCAACGTCGGCATCGGGACGGTTTCTCCTGGCTATAAACTTGATGTCACCGGCTCTATAAATGCCTCAACCTCTCTCTGTATTGCCGGAATATGTCAGACCGTCTGGCCCGGTGGTGGATCGGGGATAGTCGGCTCTGGCTCGGGACAGTACTTGACCCGTTGGACAGGGGCAATCGGCGTAGGTTCTACCCAAGTGACCAATTCTATAATAGTTGATACGGGGTCGGCAATTGGCATCGGGACGACGAGTCCAACTCAAAAATTACACCTAAATGCTTCTTCTGGAGCAAATACACTACGTTTATCTGGTGGTAATGTAAACAGTAACCCAGAAATTAATCTTGACAGCGGGACTCAGTATGACGGTTGGCAAGTACGCAAGGATACTGCAACCATGTGGGCTATAAAAAGCGTAACTTCAGGAAATGACATGTCCCTTTTTGTGGATAATATCTATTCAAGGGGTGTTTATATTAAAAGCGGTGGCAACGTCGGCATCGGGACGACAAATCCGGGATATAAATTAGCACTATCATCCGATGGAACGAGCGCCACCTTTTTCGATATTGGTGCAAATGGTAGCCTGACAATGTCAACAACAAGTGGAAGTGGTGATTTTACAATCTCTCCCCAAAGAAATTTAGACCTCGGTACAACAACAGGGTGGACTGATGGAATTCTGCTTGGACGATCGGATACTAATATCCAAACTAAAATCAGAGGTGTACTTAATATTCAAAATGCAGCTGGCGACCAAGGAATATACCAAGACAGTTCCGGCAACGTCGGCATCGGGACGACGAATCCGGGATATAAATTGGATGTACAAGATGCTACGGCGATATCAAACATTGCCTCAACAACTTCTACAAATTATGCCTTTCAAAGAATCACAAATGGAACTGGTGGTTTGTATTTAGGAATAGAAAGAAGTACGACTGGTGGATTAGCGGTCAACTCCATTCCTTATTCAGGAGTATTAACTACTACAACTGCACACCCTTTACAATTTGGGACAAATGGAAGTGTAAATATGACGATCTTAAGCAACGGCAACGTCGGCATCGGGACGACGAATCCTGGATACCCCTTGCATTTAGCCGGTTCTATAGCGGGAATATTAGTCGACAAAGCTGGTCCTGCTGGTGGCGAGTTGAATCTTCGCCAAAGTGGATCCAATGTGGTGGCAAACACTTTCCTTGGAGGTATTGATTTTGAAGGACAAGTTGCGGGTGCAAATCAATTTTTTGCTCGGATAAATGCGACTGCCGAAGATGCTAATTCTCAGACTGGTAGGGTTGCTTTTTCTGTTGCTAATGGAGGTGATCCAGCAGAAGTTATGCGAATAACAAAAGCTGGCTACGTCGGCATCGGGACAACAAATCCAGGGGCAAAGTTAGACGTAGCTGGAGATATAATTGTTGGAGATGCTACAGCATGGGAGGGTAATTTAACAATTAGAAAAGGTACAAATGAGGGAGGACAATTATCACTAGCAAAGTTTGGCTCATCTCAAAACTGGTATGTAGACGTACCAGGCAATGATTCTTTTAGAATAATTGATAATGCATCAGTGCGTCTCTCAATTGATACTGCAGGCAATGTCGGTATTGGGACGATTACTCCTGGCTATAAACTCGATGTTACCGGCTCCATAAACGCCTCCACATCGCTTTGTATTGCCGGAGTATGTCAAACCGTCTGGCCCGGTGGTGGATCGGGGATAGTCGGCTCTGGCTCGGGACAGTACTTGACCCGTTGGACAGGGGCAATCGGCGTAGGTTCTACCCAAGTGACCAATTCTATAATAGTAGATACGGGGTCAAATATTGGAATTGGGACTACGAACCCAGGAGTTATATTAGATGTAGCTTCTGCTACTGCGGGTTCATGGGACGCTGCGCTTCGATTGAAGGATTCAGCCTCATCTGCTACATGGAGGCTAAATGCTTGTGATAATGTGGGTGATGCTAATTGCCCAGCAAATGGGCTAGTTATTCATCAAGACACAGTAGGAACAGTAATGGCATTTCCTGCAGGAGGCAACGTCGGCATCGGGACGACGAATCCGGATGGTAAATTGCAAGTTCTTGGTGGAGCATCAAATTTTTATGGTAGTGGTGGTCGTTCAGTCGGTTGGGGGGACACTAGTTCTCTGGGTGCTTTAACTTACTCCGGAACTAACCCAATGGTCACGGCAGTTTCAGGTGATCTGTATTTGGCAACGGATAATACTTCAACCATAGGGCTAACAATCAAATCAGCGAGCGGCAACGTCGGCATTGGGACGACGAATCCGGGAACGAAGCTTGAAGTTGCTGGAAATATATATGCTTTAAAGTCTACTGCTGGAACTGCTACTAATATTTATGTAGATAATCTTGACAACACAAATACAGCATCTCACGCACGTTTATGGGCAGGAACAGGTGGGGCAAGTGGTGGTAATCCGTCAGTGAATTTGACTGTATCAGGAGCCACGGATTGGTCAATGGGAATAGATAACGCAGACGGCGATAAACTGAAGTTTGGGAACAGCTTTTTAATTGGGACAAATACTAAGTTAACCATTGACACCTCTGGAAATGTGGGTATCGGGACGACTGGGCCGAGCCATGCATTGGACGTAAATGGAGTAATCAATTCCAAATCTGGCCAAATCAGGCTCCAACGAGACCTAACGGATCTTTCTACTAGAAGAAACTGGGGTTTATTCACTGAACAGAATACAGTAGGTGATTTCCAAATCAGAGAGAGTAGCTCAAATACCGGCGCGCCAGACACAGCGAGGTTGACGATCTTAAGTGGAGGCAATGTAGGAATAGGCACCACCGCACCATCTGACAAGCTCCACCTTATAGGCACGATGCGCATCGACGCAGATGCAGACGCCACCGACAAAGGATGTATCCGCTATAACGACACTACCAATCAACTCGAATACTCCAATGACTGTGTAGGATTCCAGGCATTCAACTATGGCACCGGTGGCGGATGGATCGACACCGGCTCAGTCATCAAGCTAGCTACAGCTGGGGATAGTGTAGGCATCGGCACAACCGGTGCGACCTTCAAGCTACAAATTGCAGGAAACCTTGGCCCAGACTTAAACGATACGTACGACCTTGGGTCAGATGCACTGCGATGGGCAAGCGCGTACATCGGACCAGCGACATTGCATATTGGAACACTCATCGGTGATGAAGGAACCATAAGCTATGCAACATCAAACAATGTGCTGCAAATGCAAAGCACCGGAGCATTATCGTTGCAAGGGACAGGGGGAAATGTGGGGATTGGGACGACAAATCCGGTAACCCTCTTTGAAATCAACAAAAATCAAGATACCGAAACCAAAATGCAGGTGTCAAATGCAAACACCGGAACATCGGCTTTCAGCAGCATAAATTTACATAACGGCACGTACTATGGTAGCTATAGTCTTTTTGGATCGAGCTTCACCACTGCAGGATCTGCTATACAAAATAGCGCACGTTTTTGGACAGATGCGTACAACGGCATGTCTTTTGTTGCGGGTGATGGCAACGGGCCTATCAGATTTTATGCCGGAGGAAGCAGCGCGCCAAATTTGTTTGTCAGTAATGGGGGCAACGTCGGTATCGGGACGACGGGACCGGGATCATTACTAACGGTTGCATCATCACAACCGAACACAAGTACATTTAACTATCTAAATTTTAATAATCTTGGAAATGGATATGGTGATTGGTGGATACAAAAAACAGGTTCGAATGATTTGACATTTGCTTATGGCGTAGAAACTGAAGCCGGGAAATCCTTGACGTTACAATACAATGGCAACGTCGGCATCGGGACGACGGCGCCGGGGACATTACTGGATATTTCCAAAGGGCAAAATTCAGGGACGAATCTGAGAGTTATAAATACAACAGATGGAACGGGGTCTATGGCGGGGATTATCCTCAACTCGAATTCTGGAATCGGATATTTGCAAACAAGAGCTACGTCATATACAGGTTCAACAGCAGGGAAGTTTTTATTGCATGCTGACGGAAACACAACAGGTTTATTATTGCAGACCGCATCAACTGCCGACCCCATTTCTTTTGAAGTTGGAGCAAGCGAGGTTATGAGAATAACGAACGGTAACGTCGGCATCGGGACCGCCTCACCCCAAAGTAAGCTACATGTTTATTCAACAGGAACAGCAAGTAAACCCAATTTACTTATCGTGAACAATTATGGTACAGGAGGTGGGGGAGATTTAGTAGGAATTGGTTTTGAGGCAGGTGAAAATGCGAGCGCACATGGACCGAAGGGAAGTCTTGGCTATGTTAGAACTGGCAGTTATGGAACGGGCGATTTTGTATTCTTACAGAATAGTACCTCTGATAGTTCTGCAACAACAATTGCTAATGAGGTAATGAGAATCACAAACGTCGGCAACGTCGGCATCGGGACGACGTTGCCGGGGGCGAAATTGGATGTTAGGGGTGAAATTGTAGGGCGATTAGATAGTAATCAAACTTCCGTTAATGTTTTATCTTTACAGAACCTAGACAATACGGCTTCCACATTGCATGGTGCGGGGATTACATTCTATTTGGCACAAACTGGACAAACTACGGCACTACCATCGGGTAAAATCGTTAGTGGTAAAGAAACGGAATGGACAACAACTGGTTCTACAAATAACTCTTTCTTATCTTTCCAAACCAAACTTGCTGGCACTTTGTCTGATAGGTTATATATCAATTCATCTGGCAACGTCGGCATCGGGACGACGGGGCCGGCAAGCAAGTTGCATGTTTACGGAGGTTATATTAAACAGTCTGGAGATCACGGGGGGTATGGAGCGGGGTTGGTGCTTGAAAATACTGCTACAAATGGAAATAGTTGGGCCTTTGGTGAAATTTGGGAAGCTGGAAAACTCAACATAAGAAATGTTGGTGGTGCTGGAAATCTAACGGTTATGACTTTAACAAATGCGGGCAACGTCGGCATCGGGACGACGGCACCTGGGTATAAATTGCATGTTGCAGGTGAAGATGCGGCTTTTGATGGTGGTACCAATATGCGTCTTTATGTGGACCGGTCAGCTGTTGATACTGTAGGGTCTATTATATTTACCACTGCTGGTCCAGGGGTTAGTGCTGGATGGGCAGAAATTGGTCAAACTGGCGCAAACGGTGATTTGTACTTCAAGGCGAATCCTTCTGCAGCTAGCTATACGACGAGAATGTTTATTCAAGGAAGTAGTGGCAACGTCGGTATTGGGACGACGACGCCGGAATCAACATTAGATGTTTTAACGCCAAACAGTGCATCATATGTAAAACTGAACAGTGCAGCTTACGGTATACGTGTTGGTGCTTTACAATCAGGAGCTCAATTTATTAGCACAGGTGTGAAAAAAACTGGTCAGGACAATAATTATATTGCAGCAACTGGTAACAACTCCGCTGTGAATCATCGGGTCCTTCAGATGGGATACGATGGCACAGTATCATTTTTATACCAAGCATATCAAACCGACGGAACAACTTTGTCAATGGCTAACCAGATGCAGCTTAGCACAGCAGGGAACCTTACTGTCACCGGATCAGGCACAACTTGTACCATAGGTAACGGGACTGGCGCAACAAACTGCACCTCGGACATTCGTCTAAAGGAAAATGTTCAAGATTTAAGTTCTTCCTTAGATAAGATTATGTCTTTGCGACCAGTAACATATAATTGGATTGACAAATCTAAAGAGCAGACGACAAATATGGGATTCATTGCTCAAGAAGTCCAACCAGTGTTTTCAAGTTTGGTTCATAATGTGTACGATGATTACCTAGGAATTGATTATGCAGGTTTAGTCGTTCCAATAGTAAGTGCAATTCAAGAACAACAACTTCAGATATCCGGCAACACAAGTAAACTTTCTGCAATCACAAATGTTTTGCAAGGTGACGGGAGCAACTTTGTAGGAATCGGCACCACTACTCCAAACTATGCACTCGATGTCCAGCATGCAACAAGCAAGGTGAATAGTAAAAACGGATATCTTACAGATGGCGCTGACTATGCAGAGTATTTTAGTACGAAAGATGAGAGCCTCGCCGCAGGAGAGGTCGTCTGTATAGATACCATAAACAGTAACTCGGTTTCACGATGTAAAAATGCAAGTGATATCAATGTCATGGGAATCGTATCAACCAATCCTGCTTTCCTTGGAAATAGTACAAAAGCAAAAGAAAACAATCCAAAATACAAGGCAATTGCTATGCTCGGGCAGATTCCCGCCAAGGTCAGTACGGAAAATGGGAATATCCAAATCGGAGATAGTTTGACCGCAGCAAGCACCCCTGGATATGTGATGAAAGCCAATGCGGGCGACTCGACGGTAGGAGTAGCTTTGGAGTCATTTCAGCTGGTGACTTCTGGCTGGCCAGATGTTCCCAGAAAAGGTACTATCCAAGTCATGATCTCACGCAAGAACAAGAGTCTGACGGTTGAGACCGTTGAGGCAAAAGTCACCCAGCATATTGCAAAGATGAAGATAGAGGATGAAGTCAATAGATTGGTGACAGAATCGGTAGCCACCCTCAACGCCAATAGTACTGTGTTGATGCTTGACGCAGGAGGCAATGTCGTCCTCGCCTCTGACCCAACCAAAAAAGTCGAAGTTGCCGCAAATACGGAGCAGGCAGCTGCAATAAGTACACTCACTAGTACGGTCGATACGACCGCCCTTTCCATAGTCGAATTGGAAAAAACCGCCAGTGAATCAGCCGCACTCACGGCTGAGCTTTCCGATCGAATGAGCTTTTTGGAGCAGTTCTTCGGCACCAATGTCGCCTCAGAATCTGCACGGATTGTATCGATTGCACGAAGAGTGACCGAACATGAAGTTGACTTTGACAAAAAACTCATTGCCGAGGATGATCTGACCGTACTCGGGAAAACCAATCTCGGAGATCTTGCGGTCACGGGAGATATTATGTCCGGGATGCTTGTGATTGGTAGTACCGACTCCTCAATCAATACCGTTGTCGGACCGCTCAGACTGCAATCGGGGATTGGAGCAGGCGACATAGAAGCATTTGGCGGGAAGATATTGATGACCGCAAAAGGAGATATTGAGGTTGAGGGTACAATCACCGCAAAGAAAGTTGCGGCCACGAAGTTTACCGTTCTTGGTATCGCAGATGACATCAAAGAGAGTTCAAACAGCGCCACATTGTCAGCACAACTCTTGTCTCAACAAGCTTCGATTGGACAGTCAACTATTCTTGCAGGCACCAAAGAAATCATCATAGAAAACATACATATTGATGCAAATTCAAAAATCTTTGTCACCCCGACAACCAGTACGGAAGGACAAAGCCTCATTGTTTTTGAGAAATCAGACGGGCGTGCGAAGATCATTATCGATCGCGCGGTGACCAAAAATATCGTATTTGATTACTGGATTGTGGGAGTGGAGTGATATAATCCAAAATCCAAATGACAAATGTCAAACGACGCTCAAATAGTTGATTTTTTCTTTCTTTTTAACAATATTGATGAAAATATCAAAGTTAACTCTTTCGCTTCTTGATATAACGTTCTACATTCATTTCTTTGCTTTGGTTCAACGGTTGCAACCATTCGCAACCAATACATAGTTTCTTTTGCTTCTTTCTTGCAAATGGATAACTTATGATTGAAGTCTCTTCCTGATTCTGCACCATCGGCCTCCATATAGTTTGCCCCTATACTGGTACCAGATTGTACTAATTGATTTTTTATGGGTTTACTGGTAGTTGTGTCTGATATTTTCTTGACAAACAATATGATTTGCTCTCCAAATAGTGATGTTCGTTCAATTAAGTCATATTTGTTATTTGACATTTGGATTTTGAAATTTATATATTAGAATTTGTTTGACATTTGGATTTTGAATTTTGGATTTTATATTCGCACACTTCCAAAGGGCACCTTCGCCAGAGTCTCCACCACCCAGATAATAAACTCCAGTAGGGGATATACTAGCCAAGAAATGACAAAGCCCAAATGCCAAGATACCAAACCAAGCGCGATCGTGAGTATTCCGAGAATCATGAGTGGGGCAATAAGCCATGCGACAAGAATATTTGCGATTGGTGAAATAAATGATATCTGTCGAAAATACCAAAAGATTATGGGCAAAGTAAAGACTTGGGCAGCAAGAGATATTCTTAACTCCTCCATAAAATATTTCCACAAGTCATCCCGGACTTGATCCGGGATCCATCTCTTTTTTATCTGGATTCCCGTTTTCACGGGAATGGCATCTTCTTCATTTTTTCCACCAGATCCAAATAGTATGATTCCCAGCGTTGCAGAAAATGAGAGTTGAAATGAGATGCTGGTGAGCCATTCATAATTGAGGATGACCATAATGAGTCCGGAGAGAAACAGTAGGTAGAGTGCGATTGTCCGCCTGCCATAGAGGAGTCCGATGAGCGAAAGGATCCCCATTATGGCAGCGCGCACAACGGGGGCTTCCGCTCCAACAAACTGAACAAATGCAATGATGATCACGATCGTGAGAATTGATGCTATTTTCCTGCCTATATATTTTACGATCGTACTCATAATGATTGCGGTCAGCAGAGTGATGTTCATACCGGAAAGGACTACTATATGGATCAAACCAACGTTTTTTAGTTGGGTATAAAACGTGTTAGTCACAAAAAGTGGACGGCCGAGCAAAATGCCATTCATGAGCGACGCGTGTGGCTCGGGGAAATATGAGTTTATAAGTGACGTAAAGCTTTCCATGGATCACCGTTTGATATTATTTTTTATTTTTTCAAAGGTTGCATTGTTCATGACTTTCTTTGTCAAGAGCTCATCTGTGCTCAAGTACGGTCGGCTATCAATCATTTTTTGTGCGGTGACCGGACCAACGCCCGGAAGTGTCTCAAGCTCTTCTTTTGAGGCGTCATTGATTGAAATGGTGAGTGCTGAGCTTGGTGCTTTTGCTCCATCAGCAACTGTCACGGGGTTTGATGCGTTTGTCGAGTAGAGTGGTTGTAGATATTCAAGAATTCGTTTTTGTTCAACAAAGATGCCATCAATGATATCCCACGTATAGGGGATATATATTTTTTCCTGATCACCGACAAATTTTGCAAGGTTGTAATTTCGTGCGACATAGAGCGCGTCTGCCGTGGCAGAAAGTCCTCCTGCACGCTCAATCACCTCTCCAAGGCGCGTTCCGGGAGAAACTTCATATACGTCTGGTTCAATTATCGCGCCCGATACTTCGACAAATATCGTATTTATTTCTGGAGGAGAAGTATTTATCGGTATTTCCTTTTGAGGAGTGACAATTGGAGCTTTCGCCGATAATACTGCTGGTTTTGAATCTTGGTTTTGAAGGTGTAGAATTGTTGACCAAATAGTGATAATTGAAGCCAAAAAAATGAGAATGATTTCAACAGGATGAAGCTTGAAGAATCGAATGATTGAGTCGGTAGAAACTCTTTGAATAAACTCCATTTAAGTATATGTAAAAACATAACATAAAATAACTATTATGTCAAAAGTATGTTTATATTCACAAAAGTGTCATCCTCGCGAAAGCGGGGATCCAGAAATAAGACATGGATTCCCTTTTTCAAGGGAATGACAATGGGTGTCAAGAAGAATGAACTATCAGATGATACGATTTGCGTTGCACGTTATACGTTGCACGTTGTATACTATCTGTCATGGCAGACAATAAACCGAAGGTACTTGCATTTGATTTATTTAACGAGCTCAAAAAAGTTACCTGGCCGACACGGGAGAATACCATTCGATTGACTATCATCGTTATTATGATCTCCTTGATTATTGGCCTCTATATCGGTATAATTGATTTCTTGTTGGCGAAAGGGCTCGAACTTCTCACGAAATAGAGCGTTTCATATAGCCATTTAATAATCTAGCAATAGAACCATTCACGTATTTTTGATTCTATACCATTATGTCAAAGAAAAAAGACAAAACAAAAAAAGGAAAAGCAGTTGAAGAAGCGGTAGAGGAAACAGCGGTACAAGCTGATCCAGAAACGTCAGATTCAAATGAAGAGGCAACTGATGATGCGGAAAAATCTTCTGAGGAGAATAAAGAAGAAGATTCAATTCAGCCAAAAGGTAAGTGGTACGTGCTTCATTCACAAACAGGACATGAAAATAGAGTCAAAAATAACCTTGAGCAGAGAGTTCAGAGTTTGGGAGTTGAAGACAAAATTTTTGGCATTATTGTTCCGACTCGTGAAGTTGTTGTCATCAAAAAAGGAAAGAAAACAATGCAGAAGGAAAAGGTATTTCCCGGATACATATTTGTCCAAATGACCTTGAACGACCAATCATGGCTTGTCGTTCGAACGACAGAAGGCGTCACCGGTTTTATCGGCGCGGGGACAAAACCAACCCCAATATCAGACAAAGAAGTAAGTGCTATTATGCGCTTTGTTCAGCAAGAACAACCAAAGTTCAAAGCAGCGTTTTCCGTTGGAGAAGCAGTCAAAATCACCGAAGGACCATTTGCGGACTTTCTTGGTTCTGTTGAAGAGATTGATGATGAAAAAGGAAAACTTCGCGTATTGGTTTCTATTTTTGATCGCGAAACACCAGTAGAATTAGACTTTTTACAAGTAAAAAAACTTTAATATGGCAAAAGTAGTCAAAACATCTTTTAAACTTAATCTTGCGGCAGGTGAGGCAACTCCTGCGCCGCCAGTTGGACCAGCGTTGGGTCAACACGGTATTCCAATCATGGAGTTTATCAAGGAATATAATGCAAAAACCGCAGATAAAAAAGGAAATATTATTCCGGCAGTGATCACGGTGTATGAAGATCGAAGTTTCAGCTTTATCACAAAACTTCCACCAATTGCTGCAATGATCAAAAAAGCACTCAAAATTGACAAAGGATCAGGACAACCAAATACCGTTAAGGTGGGAAAGCTTACTCTTGCACAAATTGAAGAGATCGCCAAAGAAAAACTTGAGGATTTGAATACTGATTCAGTCACCGCTGCTTCAGAAATTGTTCGCGGAACAGCACGCAGTATGGGAGTGGAGACGGAGTAAGATTGGAAGTTGGAGATTAGATGTTAGATTTTGGATTCATGAATCATGAATCAATATTCATAAATCATTTTTAATACATATGGGAAAAATCAGAACACGCATCATCGGAGACACAGATGTTGAAGAAGAACAAAAGCAAAAATCAAAAGAACGTGCGGCGCGAAAAAAGGCACAGGAAATGAAAGAAGAAGCGGTTGATGGAGCTTCGGTGGCAGAAGATGTCAAGGAAAGCTCAGCTGAAGAGAAAAAAGCTAAAAAGAAGAAAATGTCTAAAAAAACCGAACGTGAGCCAAAAAAACATGGAAGCAAATATCTGAAAGCAAAAAAACAGGTCGAATCTGGAAAGATTTACCCACTCAATGAA
>Ga0210019_1004769_pt1 | contig 11602 bp, 13 predicted proteins | sample CryGeyCG2114_020_2_FD_183969 | JGI IMG/M metagenome (GOLD analysis project Ga0210019, IMG submission 183969) | Groundwater microbial communities from aquifer - Crystal Geyser CG11_big_fil_rev_8/21/14_0.20 (SPAdes) (version 2) | ecosystem: Environmental > Aquatic > Deep subsurface > Groundwater ...
GGAAAATTGCTTATTATTGAAAGTTAGTGCAACAGGCCTTGATCCGGCTTCGTCCTTAACGCATTATTAATGGTATGGACTTCGCCGAGATCTGCGGAAAATTGCTTATTATTGAAAGTTAGTGCAACAGGCCTTGATCCGGCTTCGTCCTTAACGCATTATTAATGGTATGGACTTCGCCGAGATCTGCGGAAAATTGCTTATTATTGAAAGTTAGTGCAATTTTCCTTGACATCATATCTGATTAAGTGTAATATCTAAGTTAATTGTATCAATGATAGCTTTTGTGTGAAAAATAGAGTGTTTCACGTGAAACAAAGAGGGGTTTGATTGGGTAAGATTATCTGTGTCTGCAACCAGAAGGGCGGGGTAGGCAAGACCACAACCGTTATAAGCTTGGCCGCGTATCTTGCCTCCATGGGTAGGAAGACCCTGCTTATCGATATAGATCCACAGGGTAACGCCACCAGCGGCATAGGTGTTGATAAGGGCGCCCTGGCCAAGAGCATCTATGATGTTATCATAGGGGCCGCCGAGCTTGCTGATGTCGTGGTCGGTACGGGAGTGGAGTCGCTGTATCTGGCACCATCCAATATGGCCCTTACGGGTGCTGAGATAGAGCTCGTTGGGGCAGAGAGGCGCGAATACCACCTTAAGGACGCGTTGCAAGGGGTAAGAGAAGCATACGAATTTATACTCATAGATACCCCGCCATCCCTCGGGCTTTTGACTATAAACGCGCTTACCGCCGCCGATTCTATCCTTATTCCGCTTCAATGCGAATATTACTCTCTCGAAGGGGTCTCCCAGCTTATGAATACGGTAGAGCTTATAAGGTCTGGGCTGAACCCATCTCTTGAGATAGAAGGTGTTCTCATGACTATGGCGGATTTCAGGACGAATCTGGCAAACCAGGTCATAGATGAGGTAAAAGGGCACTTTAAGGATAAGGTCTATAAGACGGTGATACCGAGAACGGTCCGTTTAAGCGAGGCACCGGGCTTCGGCAAGCCGATATCGGTATATGATAAACATTCCATAGGCGCCAGACGATATGAAGACCTGGCGAAAGAGTTTCTTGGTATTCCGTTAGAGGTAGAGAGTGTTAATGCGGCGATAGATACCACCGCTCACTGTCTTGATGTGCCGCCGGTAATCGACGAAAAGGAAGGTGATTTCAATGCAGAAGAAGGTATTGGGCAGGGGGCTTAAGGCGCTTATACCGGAGACGTCCGGCGGGTCTGTGCGTGAGGTGATAGAATATATAGACGTAGATAAGATAAAGACGAGCAGGCTACAGCCGCGCGAGAAGTTCGACGACGATAAATTGAATGAGCTTATGGCGTCTATAAAAGAGAAGGGTGTGGTCCAGCCTGTACTCGTCAGGCGTATAGGCGGATTCTATGAGTTGATAGCGGGCGAACGCAGATTAAGGTCCGTAAAGAAGCTGGGCATGAGTACGATGCCCGCGATCATAAAAGATGTCTCGGATACAGAGGCATTCCAGATCTCACTCATTGAGAATTTACAGCGCGAAAACCTTAACGCCATAGAAGAGGCGCATGGATATCAGCGCCTGATAGATGAGTTTGAGTTTACACAGGAGAAGATAGCCCAGGCGGTCGGAAAGGACAGATCGTCCGTAGCGAACGCGCTTCGCCTTATAAGATTGCCGGCTGAGATACAGGAACTTGTTTCACGGGGAACGATAACTCCCGGACACGCAAGGGCAATAATGGGTTTTCAGGACCCGAAGGCGCAGATAAAATTTGCGCAACTCATTGTAAACAAAGGACTTTCGGTAAGAGAGGCGGAAAATCACCTCTCCAGACAGTCGCAGGTCATAAAGAAAAAGATGATATCCTCAAAGGACCCCCATATACATCAGCTGGAGGAACAGCTCCAAAGGATAGTCGGAACGAAGGTGAGGATAACCCACGGGAAGAAGCGAGGGAAGATACAGATAGAGTATTTCTCGCCCGAGGATCTGGATAGGATATTGAATCTATTTATCTCGGTCGCGGGAAAGCATAACAATTAAAAGGGGTATCGAAAACATGGCCATTCAACAGACATTAGTATTGATCAAACCGGACGGGCTCGTAAAATCGCTTACCGGCAACATCTTGACGCGCTTATCGGAGACGAAACTCGAGATAATCGCCGCGAAGATGGCGAGGGTATCGAAGGAACTCGCGGAGGAACATTATAAGCATATGAAGGATAAGCCGTTTTTTAACGAACTTATAAGGTATATACGCGGCGAACTTCATAATAGACAGAAGGCGATGGCGCTTGTATATCAGGGTGACGACGCGATAGCGAAGGTCAGGGATATCTGCGGAGGCACGAATCCGGAAGAGGCGGATTCAATCTCTATACGCGGCCAGTATGGCAGGATAACGACCAAGGGCGTCTATGAGAATGTTATACACGCTTCTACGAACGAAGAAGAGTCGGAGAGGGAGATAAAGCTCTGGTTTGAGCCGGATGAGATCATATGCGACATATATCCGTCGGAGGTGGTGGAGATAAAGAGCGTGAAGAAGAGAGGGTGGAAATAATATAGATGGCTACCGAACTTGAGAAATGGGTAGAAGAACAGGCGCGCCTTATGGAGCCTGATGATATAGTCTGGTGCGACGGCTCCGAGGAAGAGGCGCGCCGTCTTATAGATATCGGGATAAATAAAGAGAAGATAAACGGGAACCCCGTTTTTTACGAGCTCGATCACGGTGTGTGGCCGGGCGCGTATCTGCATAGGAGCCATCCGTCGGATGTGGCGCGCACAGAACATCTTACTTATGTATGCCACGACGACAAGAAGAACGCCGGGGCAAATAATAATTGGATGGCGCCGGAAGAGGCGAAAGATAAATTAAGAAAGTTATCTAAGGGATGTATGAATGGAAGGACGATGTATGTCCTTTCTTATACGATGGGGCATCCCGATTCGCCTTACGCGAAGCCGTGCATCCAGCTCACCGACTCCGCCTATGTCGTGATAAACATGAGGATAATGACGCACCTCGACGGAAAGATCGTAGATAAGATCGGCTCGAAAGGCGATTTCATAAAAGGCATTCATTCTATAGGAGACCTCGACCCGAATAGGCGCTTTGTCATGCATTTTCCGGATGAGCATCTCGTATGGAGCATCGGTTCCGGATACGGAGGGAACGCGCTTCTTGGTAAGAAATGCATCTCTTTAAGGTTAGCGTCGTGGTTGGGCTTAAAAGAGGGATGGCTCGCCGAGCATATGGTCATATTGGGCGTCGAGGACCCTAAAGGAAATATTACATATATAACGGCGGCGCTTCCGAGCGCGTGCGGAAAGACGAATCTTGCCATGATGGAGTCGGCGCTTCCGGGGTATAAGATATGGACGCTCGGCGACGATATCGCGTGGCTCAATATCGGCCCCGACGGAAGGCTCTGGGCGATAAACCCGGAGACGGGATTATTCGGCGTCGCGCCCGGCACCTCTATGGGCACAAACCCGAACATGATGAGAAGTTTAAAACGCGGGGCGTTCTACCCGACGCTATTTACGAATACGGCCCTCGATACCGACGCCAACGCGCCGTGGTGGGAGGGCATGGACGGCGATAAGCCGGCGCATATGGTGGACTGGCAGGGGAATAAATATAACGGCTCTTTCGATACGAAGGCCGCGCACCCTAATTCGCGTTTTACGCTCTCAATATATAACGCCCCCGCATTGTCTAAGGAATTCGATAACCCCCGGGGCGTTCCGATATCCGCCATAATATTCGGCGGAAGAAGGACGAAGCTTATACCCCTCGTCAAAGAGAGTTTCGATTGGAACCACGGCGTATTTTTGGGCGCCAGGATGGGTTCGGAGACGACGCATGCCGCGGCGCATAAGGTCGGCGTGTTGAGAAGAGACCCGATGGCGATGCTTCCGTTCTGCGGTTACAATATGGGCGATTATTTCCGCCACTGGATAGATATGGGTAAGCGCCTTAAACATCCCCCCAAGATATTCTCCGTAAACTGGTTCAGGACCGACGAGGACGGGGAATTCATATGGCCGGGGTTCGGCGATAATATAAGAGTGATAAAGTGGATAGTCGACAGGGTCAATAACGCCGTGGGCGCGAAGGAGACGCCTGTAGGGTTATTGCCGAATATAAACGATATCGACTTAAGAGGGCTCGATATACCGAAGAAGTCTCTCGAGAGTTTATTTGATATAGATATGAAGGAATGGAAGGGCGAAGCCGACGATATAAAGGCGTTTCTTGAGAGATTCGGAGATAGTATCCCGAAAGAGATATGGGATGAGTATGAGGGGTTAAAGGCATGATACACAGCATGACCGGTTTCGGAAAGGGCGTAAGCGGCAGTGCCGCCGGCAAGGTCACCGTCGAGATAAGGGCGTTCAACCATAAGTTTCTTGAGTTGAGCGCGAGGGTGCCGAACGGTTTCACTAATCTTGAGGAGAAGATACGCCAGCGCGTAAACGATAAGATATGCCGAGGCAAGATAAGCCTTAATGTTATCTTTGATTCGAACGGACACCTCGCGGACGGCGTCGAGATAGACAAAGGCATGGCGAGGATGTATTATAGAGAGCTCGAGGCGTTAAGAAAGAGCCTCGGGATAAAGAATCCCGTTAATATAGAGCAGATCATAGCGCTCCCGAATGTCCTTAAGGCGGAGCCGGTACACGAGAAGGCGAAGAAGATATGGCCGGCCGTTTCCGCGGCGCTCGATAAGGCATTGGCGTCGCTGGTCAGCATGAGACAGAGAGAAGGGCTCCAGATATATAAAGATATGGAACGGCGCGTGAGGATAATAAAGCGCATGACGGGCGCCATAAGCAAGAGATATCCGTTTGTTATCAACAGATACAAGAAACATCTCTATAAAAGAATAAAGGAAATTTCCCAGGAACCGGCCGTCAACAGGGAGCGCCTCGAGGTTGAGATAGCGATATTCGCGCGTAACACCGATATCGCCGAGGAGATAGTGCGTTTAAAAAGCCATCTCGATGCCTTCGACAAGGCGCTCGGCTCGACGAAGGAGGCCGGCCGCAAGCTCGATTTCATAGCGCAGGAGTTGAATAGGGAGATAAATACCATAGAGGCGAAGGCGAACGACTTTAAGATATCAAGCTACGCGATAGAGGTAAAGAGCCAGATAGACAAGCTTAGGGAACAAGTGCAGAATATAGAATGATGAGAAATAAACAATCACCAAATTCCAATCACCAAACCGCGAATACCGTATTTGGTCATTGGTGCTTGGTTATTGTTAATTTAGAGTAATATTTTAGGATGGTTTAATATGGTGATAGTGATATCCGCTCCGTCGGGATCGGGCAAGACCACTCTCATAAACCGGCTCTTGTCATCATCGCGCCGTTATGTAAAATCGGTCTCTGTCACAACGCGGCCTCCGCGGCGCGGCGAGACGGACGGCGTAGATTATTTTTTTATGACGGAGAAAGAATTTCTCCGACTTAGAGATAACGGAGGGTTCCTTGAGTGGGCCGTTGTTCTGGGCAGGCACTACGGAACGCCCGCGTCTTTCGTCGAGAATGCCCTCGCGGAAGGAAAAGACGTTATACTTAATATAGATGTCCGGGGGGCTATGAAGGTAAGGAAGATGAAGCGCATGAGGAGCGTATTCATATTCGTTAAGCCGCCGTCGGAAAAGGCCCTCAAGGAAAGGCTTAAGGGAAGAAAGACGGACTCGGCCGAGGAGATAAGAAGGCGTATCGAGCTATCCAAAAAGGAGATGGCCTACGCCGATAGATATGACTATATTGTGGTCAACAGGACAATAGACGAATCCATAAAAAAGATAAAGTCGATAATAGCGAAGGGAAAAAACGGAGGTAAATGTGTCTGAAGCCAACGTAAATGAATATATGCCGCTTGAGAAACTTCTTGAGAAATGTAACAGCATATATAAGCTTGTTATCATGGCATCGAGAAGGGCATCGGAACTGAATAACGGACAGCCGAAACTCGTCGAAGCACGGGAAGGCGAGAGCGTATCTACGGCGGCGCTTAGGGAGATAGTGGCCGGCAAGATCACATACGAGATAAGCAAGGAAAGCAAGAAGGGCTCGAAGCAGGCGAAGAAGGAATAAGGCGTGTCTAAAGAGCGCGGAAAGAGACACATACTTTTAGGCGTCACCGGCAGCATAGCCGCTTACAAGGCATGCGATATAGCGAGCGCGCTGGTAAAGATGTCTTACAATATCACGGTGGCGATGACCGCCGAAGCATGTAAGCTCATAACCCCGCTTACATTTCAGGCGATATCGCGCAATCCGGTCATCACGGATATGTTCGCGGCCTCGGAAGACGCGATTCCGCACATATCCCTCGCCGATTCCATAGACCTTATGGTCATAGCGCCGGCGAGCGCCAACATAATAGGTAAGATCGCCTCCGGCATATGCGATGATATATTGACGTGTACGGCGGTAAGCACAAGGGCGAAGATATTGCTGGCTCCTGCTATGAACTCCAATATGTATACGAACGCGGTTGTAAGCGAGAACATAGCGAAGCTTAAGCGAGTCGGATATAATTTCGTGGGGCCGGTCAAAGGCCGCCTTGCCTGCGGGTATGACGGCGTGGGGCATATCGCGCCGGTGGAAGATATCATAAAAGAGATTAGGAGGCTTATAAGATGAAGCGCCGCCTTAATATACTTGTGACCGCGGGGCCCACGCGGGAATATATAGATCCGGTGCGCTTCATAACCAATAGAGCCACCGGCACGCTCGGTTATCTGATAGCGGCCAGTGCCGCGGTAAGAGGGCATAAGGTCACGCTTATAAGCGGGCCTACATTTTTATCGAGGCCGGATAAGGTAGAGAAGATAAATGTCCGCACCACAGATGATATGTATAAGGCGGTCGTTAAGCAATTTAAAAGCGCGGACTGCCTCATAATGACCGCCGCCGTGTCTGATTTCAGGCCCGTGAAGAAGTATACGAAGAAGATAAAGAGGGACAAGAAGCATCTAACGATTAAGCTTGAGAGGACGAGGGATATACTTGCCTCTCTCAAAAAGGACGAAAGTAAGATAGTGGTCGGGTTCTCTCTCGAGACGGAGAACTGGATCGAGAATTCGTTAAGGAAACTTAAAACGAAGGGCCTTGATCTTATAGTCGCTAACCGTCTCGGCAGATCAAACGATCCGTTCGGCGTATCGCGTCCCGATATGGTATTTATAGATAGCTCCGGAAAGAAAAAGTTTATAAGGGGCGAAGACAAAGCGACCATCGCCTCTACGCTCATGGATAATATAGAGGGTATTTTCGAGGCGCGATGGCCGAGTAGATAGGCAGCGGTCTGCAAAACCGCGTACACCGGTGCGATTCCGGTTCGCGCCTCCACACGGCTTCGTCCTTGACGCACTAAATATGGTATGGACTTCGCCGGGTGAGTCCGGCGTAGCCCATACCGGCCATAATGAGTGAAGGGCGAAGACGGACCAAAGCCGGGGTGGCGAAATTGGCAGCTAGAAGAAAGCGATTAGATATAGAGAAAAAAAACCTTTGGTATTTAGTGGGGTTGGTTACAAGCGATGGATGTTTATCATCGGATGGTAGGCATATCGATATAACATCAAAGAATCGTGAATTTCTTCAAAAAATCAAAGATTCGCTTGTGATTGATAATAAAATTGCGAGTAAATATAATAGTAAAAAACAAAGATCTTATCGTATTCAGATTGCGAATAGAGAACTTTATGATTTTCTTATTTCTATCGGGCTTAAACCAAATAAATCTTTGACTCTGGGTGTATTAACAATACCAGTTCAATCCTTCCCAGATTTTTTAAGAGGAGTTATTGATGGTGATGGCAATATACGCAGATGGTTACATACACATAACAAAGGGGAGCAGTGGAGCTTAAGGGTGTATTCCGGTTCTTTGGTATTCATTAAATGGTTAAAAGATAAAATTGAGTCATTATTTAAAGCCCGTGGAAGGCTTTATTGCGAAAACTATACTACATGGGTATTAAAATATGGTAAGATTGCCGCTAGAACTATTTTAAGCCAATGTTATTATAAAGATGCATTGGCCATGGACAGAAAGGCGAGATTGGCTGAAAAATGTATCACTTCTCATATTGGCTGGGCACAAAGTAAAACAGTCTTTAATTGACATTAGTTTGCCGAGGTGTTGGAATGGCAGACAATACAGATTTAAAATCTGTTGGGGTTTATCCCCGTGAGGGTTCGAGTCCCTCCCTCGGTACCAGTGAAGATTACGGGCGTCAGGCTTCGTCCTTAACGGATTAATGATGGTATGGACTTCGCCTGACAGCCCGGCGTAGCGCGTACCAGCTACAGCAAGTTAAGCGCGAAGCCGGGCGGTTAGCTCAGTTGGTTAGAGCGCTTCCTTGACATGGAAGAGGTCACAGGTTCGAGTCCTGTACCGCCCACCATCAGGCTTCGTCCTTAACGCATTATATATGGTATGGACTTCGCCTGATGAATATAGGGCTGGAATATTAACATGTGTTGTGTTTACATACTGATAAGCGAAAGCCATAGAGATAAATTTTATATAGGGTATACTGAAAATCTCAACAAAAGATTAAAGCAACATCAAGACCCGGCATCAGATGCATACACAAGGCGATACAGGCCATGGAAATTGGAAACGTATATAACATTTGACAATAAGAGATTAGCAAAAAGATTTGAGGTTTATCTGAAGAGCCATTCTGGACGGGCTTTTCTGCGACGAAGACTGATGAGCCCGGCGAAGCCCACACTGGCCATAATGAGTAAAGGGCGAAGCCGGGCTCACACAAGGACAACATGAACATCGAAGCACTAAGACATTCGGCGTCACATATACTGGCAGACGCGGTAAAGCGTATCTACCCTAATGCGAAGCTCGGCATAGGCCCGGCCATCGCCAACGGGTTTTATTACGACTTCGACGTCGATGAGCCGTTTACGCCGGAGAATCTCGCGGAGATAGAGAAGGAGATGTCGAAGATAGTTAAGGGTAACTCTAAGTTTGAGTCGGAAGAGATCTCCAAGGACGCCGCGGTCAAATTATTTAAAAAGATGAAAGAGCCATATAAGCTCGAGATCATAGAAGGCATAGAAGGAGATACGGTATCCATATATAAACACGGTGAGTTCCTCGATCTATGCAAGGGGCCGCATATAAATTCGACCGGAGAGGTCGGGGCATTCAAGCTTACCAGCATAGCGGGCGCATACTGGAGAGGTAGCGAGAATAACCCCATGATGCAGAGGATATACGGCACCGCCTTCGCGACAAAAGACGAGCTCGATAAGTACCTTAACATGCTGGAAGAGGCGAAGAAGAGGGACCACAGGAAGCTCGGCAAAGAGCTCGGCCTATTCACGCTCTCCGACGAGGTCGGCCCCGGGCTTGTCCTCTATCATCCTAACGGCGGCATTCTTCGTTCCGTCATAGAGGATTTCATAAAGAAAGAACATGTGAAGAGGGGATACGATATCGTCATCGGGCCTCATATGATGCGTTCTGATATATGGAAGAGGTCGGGCCATTACGATTATTATAAAGAGAATATGTTTACGTTCGAATCGGCGGAACAGGAATATGTATTGAAGCCGATGAACTGCCCCGGCCACATATTGATATATCAATCGAAGACGAGAAGCTATAGAGACCTTCCTATGCGCCTCTTCGAACTGGGCACCGTATATAGAAACGAAAAATCCGGCGTGCTCCACGGACTTTTGCGAGTAAGGGGATTTACGCAGGACGACGCGCATATCTTCTGCCTTAAGGAACAGGCCGGAGCCGAGATAAAGGATGTCGTGAGATTCGTGATCGATACAATGAAGGTATTCGGTTTCGATAAATATAAAATTAACTTGAGCACGAGGCCGAAGGATTCCATCGGCAGCGACGAGGATTGGGCGGAGGCGCAGAAGGCGTTGAGCGGCTCTCTCGACGAGATGGAATTGAGTTACGAGATAAAGGAAGGGGAAGGAGCCTTCTACGGCCCGAAGATAGATATAGAACTCGAAGACGCTCTCGGACGGAACTGGCAGTGCGCGACCGTACAATGCGACTTCGCCCTGCCGGCAAGATTTGAGCTGAAATATATAGGTAAAGACGGCAAGGAGGCCAGGCCGATAATGCTTCACAGGGTGATACTTGGTTCGCTCGAGCGTTTTATCGCTACGCTCATAGAGCACTATGGAGGGTCTTTTCCGTTATGGCTTTCGCCGGTACAAGTGGAGATCATACCGATATCGGAAAAATTTTCCGGTTACGCCATAGAGGTGAAGAAGATGCTTGATGATGCGTCGATCCGTTCGCATCTCGACGATAGAAACCAGACGCTATCATATAAGATACGGGATGCGCAGAGTAACAAGACCCCTTATATGGCGATAGTCGGCGAGAGAGAGGCCGGCTCAGGGTCTGTATCGGTTAGAGCGAGGACAGGAGATGAAGGTTCGTTGAAGGTGGAAGCGTTTATTGAGAAATTGGAGAAAGAGATAAGAGAGAAGATAAAGGGGGTGAGTTACGATTCAGAGGCCATTACGAGTTAACGAGAGGATAAGAGTAAAAGAAGTTTGCTTGATAAGCAAAGACGGTGAACAGCTTGGCGTTAAGGCTATGTCCGATGCCCTTACGATGGCGAAGGGAGAAGGGCTTGATCTTGTAGAAGTAGCTCCGATGTCGAATCCGCCGGTATGCCGCATAATGGATTACAGCAAATACAGGTATGAACAGGAGAAGAAGGAGAAGGAGTCGAAGAAACACAGTAGGACGGTGCACCTTAAGGAGATGCGGCTGAGGCCGAAGATAGAAGAACATGACTATCAGTTCAAGCTGAACCACGTCGATAAGTTCCTGAAAAGGGGCGACATGGTGAAGGTCTCGATGTTATTCAGGGGCAGAGAGATGGCTCATGTCGATCTGGGGCGCCGGGTGATGGACAGGTTCATAGGCGACCTGGCGGCGGTAGGCGAGATAGAGAAGGAGCCGCGCCTTGAAGGCCGAAGCATGATAATGATAGTCATTCCCAAGAAAGGTTAGATATGAAACTAAAGACGAGAAAATCGGTCGCGAAGAGGTTCAGGCTCACGGGGAAGGGCAAACTCAAAAGGAAGAAGGCGTACAAAGGCCATCTTTTGCAGTCCAAAAGCCGCAAGAGAAAGAGGCACTTGAGAAAGCCGGCCCTCGTGGATAGTGGTCAGCTCGGCACGTTGAAAAAACTTCTGCCGTATGGATGATATGTAAGAAAGGAGGCAGAAATGCCAAGAGTAAAATACGCCGTTGCTTCGAGAAAGCGGCGCAAGAAAGTAATGAAAGCAGCAAGGGGCGGTTTCGGCGGTAGGAGCAGGTTATATCGCACGGCGAAAGAATCGGTGGAGAGAGGCCTGAGGTATAGCTATGTAAGCAGAAGGCTTAAGAAGAGAGAGTTCCGCTCTCTCTGGATAACCAGGATAACCGCCGCCGCAAGGTCTTTAGGAATCAACTACTCCCGTCTGATAAGCGGGCTAAAGAAGGCGAAAATATCCGTTAACAGAAAGATGCTAGCCGAGTTAGCTGTGAGCGATAAGAAGGCCTTCAAGGCG
>Ga0210019_1004771_pt1 | contig 11598 bp, 4 predicted proteins | sample CryGeyCG2114_020_2_FD_183969 | JGI IMG/M metagenome (GOLD analysis project Ga0210019, IMG submission 183969) | Groundwater microbial communities from aquifer - Crystal Geyser CG11_big_fil_rev_8/21/14_0.20 (SPAdes) (version 2) | ecosystem: Environmental > Aquatic > Deep subsurface > Groundwater ...
GCCTCGATCAAGGCTGGAAATTATTTACTTTTTCGTTTTGTCTTGGGGTGACTTTGACTCACGCCCGCCCCATGAGTTCCCGATTTCCTTAGGGATTTGCACTTAAGGGCAGTGTGAGAGTTACTCACTAAAATTGGATGGGCTCGAGAGGAGAGATTGATTTTAGAAGAACCAAACGACGCCACCAAGACAGTGTAGATTGGTTGCTCCACAAAGCTAATATTTCTCCGAACGAGCGTCGCGAGGATCCAATTGCTGTGCCAGCCCCCCTTTTTCGGACGTCAAACGCCTGATATTCTGGTTCGTAGCAGTTTTCATATCTGCATTTTTTGCGAATCTCCCCTGACGCCGCTTTCTCCTATAAAATGAAACTAAAGAAAGGCGGGGGAGGATGAAGAATCCAAACTTTTATTGGAGCTCCTTAGCTTTTACAATTTTGTTTTTCATTGTTTCGGTTTTGCCGGTGATGGGCGCTGCATTTACTCCAGAGGAACAAACAGCCATCGATATTTTTAAATATTGCGAGCAAATCGGAAGTACCGCTAACGGCAATATGCTCCTCGAATGCCCTGACGAATCCACTCCAGAATCTCAGCAAGAGCAGCAGTCAGATCAATTTGATGGGAGCGGAAGTATGTTCCAGAAAACTCCATCGCAGGGGATACCTGGGAATGAACACGACGATTAGAGTACAAGTTAAATCCCTAGACTCGCACATAGCACTGAGCTCGTGCCTTGCCTTCAGTCTTAAGCAAGCCTCGATCCACCAAAGCCTTTAATTCTAAAGCTGCTGGTGTCCTCGACAATTTCAAATGATCTTGCACATCCTGGCGTTTAATACTGCCATGCGTCTCCACAAAGCGCAGTATCCAATCTTGATTCGCACTCAACTCCTGAATCAAAGACTCAGATTGAATTAAAGCAAATTTAATATCCTTAGCAATTTGATATTTTCCTTCGGCGGTGGATTCCAATAAATCCTTGGCTAGCAAAGGCTCAATCAAAGCTCGAAGCCTTTTGATACTGGTATAAGTTCTCGAATCATGACTTAAAGGATTATAAATCTCTTGCCAGATAAACGTGGCAAAATCTTCCTTCGTAAAAGCCTTCTCGGGGTTCATCAGAAGGTGTTTCAGGATTTCGATTAAAGTTTTTGACTGGCTAAGATCGATTTCTTTGGCTCGAATATAAAGCTTCCTATCTCGGCCATCATACAAAAGCTCAAAGCGTTTTTTAAGTTTCGCAATCGACAGGTCACCTACAGAAGATTCCACTCGATCTCGCGTACGAATAATGCTCTTTTGCAAACCTTCAAGGCCCCAAAGCTGCGCAATCCTTCCACAAAAATAGAGCCAATCTTCACTTAGGTCTGAGTCTCCCGAAGATTTTCCACCAAGTAAACTCGCTAAGATTCGAAATCTTCCTCGGAATTCCAAATTATCTAGCTCAATTTTATCCTCAAGTGAGGAGAGCTTTTCAAGACTATCAATAAGTTCAATATCAACTTCGGTTTGCAATTCTGGCTTAAGAAGCTTCAATTCATCCAAATACATCTTTGTTTCAAGCTCAGATTTTGCATTTTTGGAAAGCAAACATAGTCCGATAAGAGAACGTGCTCTCGCCAGGGGTAGTTGTGATGAACAACTTGCCCCATAGACCCGCTCAAATTGATCACGAGCTTGGGATAAATTGCCATGCAGAAGATGAAATAAGCCCACCAGGGCGCGAAGGTTCAACTCCACGCCCACAGGAATCCCTCGAGCCTCTAAAAGTTTCTCAAAATATTGAATAGGCAGATCTCTTGGAAAGCCAAAGTTAAGTGCAACTTGCATATGACCCCAGGCAATTTCTGCAGCCCGTTCAAGCGTACCAAGCGAGTGCTTCACTTCATCAAGCCGCCTTCGATGGAAAACGAAATTGAAATTCAAACGCCTTTCGTAAAGGTCTGCTAGTATCAAATATTCTTCTGCCATTACCTGATAAACTGACAAACGCGATTGACCTAATAATCGTGCGGAACCCCGCAATCGTTCACCGTTCAGATGAGAACATGAAGCCCCGCAATCGTTCAATACATAGTTGTAATCAAACAATCCCTGCAATGATCTACCGCCGGACTGCGCCCGATCCAAATCGAGATTCACATCCCTAACATTTCCTCGAAGCAAGTTTGCAATACTTTGTAAAATATTTTCATGAGTGTACTTGACCACCTCTCCAGCCGCTCTATACCTGGCGACGAGCTTAGCCTTGCCGATCAAGGCTTCATGTAATCGTCCGCAATCTAACATGCCAAGCCAATAACTGGACTCTACTGTCAGGCACCGACCTAGGTCGCCTAAAGCTTCGAATTCCTTAAGTGCCTTTTGTGCCCATCTCAACTTCTCTTCCCACTCCCCCAGATAATTACAAACAAAGGCATAAGAAAAATAAAATTCACCTTTGATATTTGCCGGAATTCCGGTGTTCAGCCGAAACAAAGCCTCAGCTTGCCGCATCAAACTCAATGCCTCAAGAGGCCTCGATACAGCGCTGTGTTTTGCCGCAAAACTAAGGGCTAGAATCTTCAATGGCTCGGAGTCGAGCAATCGCTGAGACGCATTGATTTCCATGTTGACCGCCTCTTCGACCCGATCAGAACCATAGTAAATCGAAGCCAACTGAACCTCCGCCTCAGCCTGTTCCATGGCAGACAATCCCTTATCTAAAAAACTCTCAGCCTCTTCCATAGCTCGATCATATTGCCGATCCATGCCTAAAGACCTCAACCGACTCAATCTCAATTCAAAGGGAATCGACTCCTTGCAACTCTCTGTCTCTCGGAGCAAAATTTTCGGCCCCAGTTGGATCATCAACTTCGGATATTTACAAATCAGCTCGGTCGCCTTCGATTCAAGATTTAAAGCTCGAAACGCATGAATTAAATCCAAAAGCAAATGAGCGTTCATCGTCGATTGAGTCGCAATCTCCAAATCTTCTAGCAGATCTTCTTGATCCAGCTTTGACCCCATCAAAACCGCTCGAAAACTCTCGCCCATCGATAGCCCCGCACCAATATCTTTCAAGAATCCAGAAACCACCAAAAACTTTCTCGTACCAATATCCAGTTTCGAGAGAGCTTGAGATTCTGAAAGTTGATCAAATTCAAATCGAGCCCCTAAATTCAATATGCGCTTGGCTGAATCACTTAAAGACTCTACAACACGTAAAGCTAGTTTTTGATCCGAGACTTTAATCGCCTCTTCCAAAGTTTCTAGATTTAATTCCTTTTGCTCCATCAAAAGATGTGAAAATATAATCCGAATCTTATAAGGATTGCCGTCAGTGGCTTCTAGGATCTTTTCTAAAACTTCGTGAGAGTCTGATTTAATTTCAAATTGAAGTTTTGTCGCTAATTCGCCCAATTGATTCAAATCAAAACCTGCATGCTTAACAAGTCCAAACTCCAAAATCAAATCATCGCGAAGTGTGGGCACCGAATCTGAAGAAAACAAAATCTGTGAGCTCAAGGGCTTTTGCACCAAAGCTTCCAAAAACTTAGCATGCCCCTCAACAAGATTAAGGTTGTCGATCACAAGAATAAAAATATCTTCTCGAAGGGCCTTCAAAACGATTTCCATCAAGAACAAACTATCGGCTTCGGGCTTAGCCTCGAGATCCAACAAATGCGCGAGCTGCGAAAGAAACTCTTTTAGATTCTGCTCATGCGAGATCTCGATACTCCGGATCTTGGGCGAGGATTCATACTGAAGCCACTGCTTGAGCAAGGTACTTCGACCCGAAAATGCTGGTCCATAACAACAAACCACATTCGATCGCTCAAAGGCCGCCCCCACCTGACGAAGCTGTCGCTCCATTAGAATGGTCGACGATTTCTTCGCCACCGGACCTACTGAAATGTTTGAGGTCTGACTCATATAAGCTCTGAAGATCGTACTTACATCAATATGGGAGGAATCCACAATAGGGCGGAATAACTTGGCTTTATTACATATAAATTTGAGCCCCGCGACCATCCGCTAGGAGAGCCCTCGGATATTCAAGCACTTATGACGACTATGATGTCAGTCCCCTGGCGCCGGCTTGAATGTGATATCACGAACTCTTGGAATACTTACTTAGAGAGTGGCCCTAAATTTCAGGAGGACTGTCCTCTCCAAAGATTGCATTCTTAAGACCACTAAAGAAATCTCCGATCGACGAGAAGAAACCTTTTGAAGGCCATTCTTCGCCGTTTGTTTTTCCTTCGATAATCGCGCGAGTCATCCGGGCCTTTTGCTGGAGCAAGTCAAAACCCGCTCGGCCTTCCTGGCTAAATTTACTGCTGTCATATTTAAGTGTGACCGAAAACCAATACATTACAGCCAGTTTTATATCATCTCGATTCGCGGCCGAACCCATATTGCCGATAGCATCCAACAAACACCATTTCACCGACCAGTTTCCGTGGATGTCCGAAAGTTCGGAGAGGATTGCTTGAATCGCCACTTCATTGCCTTGGCGCGCTTGAAGCGTCAAACATTCAGATGCAAACTCAACAAGTTCTTGAGGTTGAGACTCATAAACGAGATTCCATTCGTCAAACAGTATCTGAGATTTTCCTAGGGTTCCCCTTTCCGGAAATCCAATCGTACGGCTGCTGTCGAATGGGCCGACCTGACCCCATTTGTAATCCTGATAAAAGTCCTCTTCCTTTTTTCCTTTATTGAATCGACTCCACAATTCATCCGCCACCTGAAAGGCCTCGTCTCGCTGACCGGTGCTATTGAGTCCATGAGCGTCTACGCTTCTTATGATCTCCATCAGGCTCGGAACAGCTGCATCTCCAACGGCCGCCAACGCATAAGTGAACCAGGTTCGATTTAGATCGTCGATTGTCAAGGTATCTGGCTTTTGGATAATTGGCCTCAATTCTTGGATCAACAAATCTGCCGCCACCTTGTCACGCCCAGCAAAAAGCTTTGCCGACCATTTGAGAGAATCGGCCATGAAAATTGGTCGCTCCTTATCATTTGGACTATCGCTGTCACTCGAAAATGCTAACGCAACCGTGCCATCAGGAAGTTGTTTAAAAATTGTTCGATCTAAAAGTTTGTCCCTAAATGCCAAAAGAGATTGGTTATTCAATTTCTTCAGACCAGTTTCAAGAAGTGAACGGATTTGAGAATTCGTCTCTGCACGAGTCATAACCTCAATGACGAGATCCAAGTAAGCATCCAAATCTTCAGTTTTCAAGGTCTCATCACTGAGACCTGCAATGCTTTTGGCTACTGTCTTTCGGTGATCATCCGAAGCCAAATCGGGAATCGTAATCACAAGTTGCTCAAGCAAAGTCGCCTTCTCTTTAGGTGTAAAGCGAGCTGAATCCCTTTGAAGCATCACAGCCGCTTTTGCTAACGCATATTCGTTACCCGTTTCTTCGTATATATCGAGCGCATCATCGGCGTTATCAATAGCGTTCAGTTGGAACTCAAGTTCAGCAGCTTTTTCCCAGTCTGAAGCTGGATAGGCGCGTCCTACCGCAAAGGGAAGCGATACCTGGCAGGCTCTTCCCGTGCAGTCAAATGCAAGGCCAGGTAGTCCATTTGATTGATCCACAATATTAACCTGAGAAAGGTCCAGATTAAATCCCATGCCTGAGATTCCAGTCAGCTCAACATAGGCCATTTTGAGACTGGATGGAAGTGAGGCCTGAGCAAATAGTCCGCCCCAACTTAAATTAGAAGCCATCAAATGAATGGGAAGCTCCTCAGTACCGATTAAGCTTATTGGCCGATTACCCACATAAAATAATTCATCAAAGCCCATCTTAAAAACGACTCCCGGGTCCACGCTAATGGACGAAAGTTTATCCACACTTGAAAGACTCCAAGTTTCGAGCGAGCCATCCGAATAATATTCGGAATCAGGAAAATATTTAAAATGCGCGTCGATATTTTCAGCGCTCTCCAGATAGTCTATTAATCCAATCCGGAAAACTCCATCGGACTCGAATGATCCTTGTAAATTAGAAACTGATTTTAATCCCGTCAAAATATGTCGCGGCAAATTGTCACAAGCGTTTAGAGAGATGTTCTCAAAGCGCCTCACTTCTCCAAAAAGCTGAAATAAGGCTGAGTATTGCCCAGGGGAACAGTTGACCTGCACATCATAGATACTTTCAATAGCGGAACTATCTCCCACGCCAATCAAAGCCATGTCCAATGGACCTTCAGGCTGAGACAAATCAAAACGTACATGATTTATTTCATTGATCTCTGCTTCGTTGTTGCAAGTGAACTGAATGAATGGAGCAAGGCTGACTTCCTGAAAACTAGATGTCAGGCTTATTTTAACTGGATTGTTTTCAGTTCCAAGGATCTGAAGGTTGCCACGCTCCACATCACTACATTGCCCGGAGCTATCGACTCCAATCAGAAATTGCGTTCCTTCGCTTGCATGAATTTCAACGCCTTCTTCAATTCGCAAGAGGCATCCTCTCGAAAGAACATAGGTGCCATCAAGTTCGAGAGGCGAAGACGTCGGTGACCAGGTCTCGACCCTGACATCTTGATTGTCGATCGATTGCCAACTTGTAGTCTTTGAATTTGTACATAAAAACTTTGCAGCTTGAGCTTCCTGTTGATCCACTTGAAAAAAGGCCGGCTCTCTTCTGGCAGCACTTAACGCGCTTTTTGATTCTACGGGACGCTTTATCTTGGCGGATTTTGCTTCTGGTTTCTTTGTCGATTTTGAATTTTCGGACTCCTCACCACTTTTCGGAGCGATAAACGTCTTCGACGAGTCACACGCGCTTGCGACAAAGAGGCAAGTAAAAATAATTGTAATGTTATGCGTTCTCATCGCGACGCTCCTTCCAGGCCGGCCAGCCAACTATCAATGACAAGCTCCCTGAGCTCCTCTGAATCTCCCATTCCTTCGATGAGCGGACTGTGATTGCGTGATGGCTCAATTAAAGCATTGTAAGCGACGGCCCATTTCTTAAGATCCCCCAAGTACACTTGAAAGGCATCTCGCCTAGAAGAAAATGCCCCATACTCCAGGCCTAAGCTGAGAAGTTCAGCCTCGACTTCGTCAAGCAATTCAAGTTTTTTGGCGGTCCACTCACGTGATAAAATTCCAATTTGAGAAACATCCAGGCTCTTGGCATCGAGTTTCTCGGCACTTGAAAGAGAAAAGCTCAGAGAATCAATGGCAACAATTTTCTCAGGGCTTAAGGCTTTGATTTTATCCTCAATTCTCTTGAGTCGATGAGCTAATTCTTTGTGCTGCGGACTCGGACCTACAGGAGTTTCTAAGTCGACATAGATATCATTCAGCAATCGATACCAGTCTTTGTAATCATTGTAAGCTTGCCCAGCGATTGAGTTTTGATAATTCATAGCAACATCTTCCGCACTAAATGCGTCTCGAGGCCTATTAAAAACTTCTGAAACTTCCTTCGAAACCTCTGATCGCAAATAATGTTCAGCTCGAACAGACTCTTCGAGCCAAAGCTTCAACAAATCTTGTCCGAGATAGCCAGCCCGAAGGTCGCGGGGAGGCTTGGATGCTTCCGTTGGTGAGGGAAAGGGCCAAGGATCCGGATCTGGCTGCGGCGGACTTTGCTGCGTTTGTTGCCCCATATTGATCTGAGCATCCCAGCTTCCTTTTTCGCGCATCATAAAAATCACGAGCCTTTCGGGATGTGCACGAGAACCATTAGCTGGATGAATCGAACGGTCTGGATCATCCTTAGGATAATCCTGATCTTCCTCATGCGGCGATTTTGACAATAGTTCGCCAATTTTCTCGGGAGCAGGAGAACCACTCAGAAGAGAACTATTAAGCGCCTCGTGATAGCGGTAAGCCTGAACGAACTGAGGCCTAAAAAAGCCGATGGCATTCTTAAAACGTTCGCGATAGGAGACAACTTCTTGCTTCCAGTTTTCGATTTTTTTATTTTCAGCATCAGTCAGTTCTTCAGGCTTTGCGTCTCTTAAACTTCCAGAATTCCCAATTGGTCTCTTTGGCATAGGAAGCTTCAAAGGAAGAGTCTGAGGATCAAACACTTCGCCTCTATTAAGTTCAAACACTAAAGCAGAAGCAATTGCCATCGGCGGAATATCTTCAAACTCCTGAGGAAGGGATAAGGGACCCATATAAGCCCGGCCTCTTTCATCAAAGTAAGAAACTTTATCAGCAAAAAACTTCAAGAACGAATCGTCTTCGTGAAAGGCCAAGAAGACCTGTGCCGGTTTAGTTTCGGCGCGATCGTATGCCACCTGATTGGCATAGAAATTCAAATCTTCCGATCTAGGCATGATGATGGCAAAGGAGTTTTCAAACTCCATATCCTCATAAGAACTTGCAAGCGAAAACCACTTAAAGACGTGCCTGTTAATTCGCCATGCTTTCGAATTCTTAGCCGTGTTTCTTGGGTCGTCATCCATATAGGAACCAAAGGAGCGGCGTTGCCGGAGTTTTTGGGACACTCGGTCCTCTGCTTTATTTTTGGCTTCTTGTGCTGGTTTAACAGAATCTTTTTGAGCATTTTGCATTGTGGTCTCTAAGCCCTCGTTCGAGCGCTGAACCATTGGCCAGATTTGATGCAAATAAAAATACGGACTATCATTGCGAAGACTCTGGAGATAGTCTCGGGTATTAGAACTAAGGCTTTGCCAAAGGACTCTTCCGCTAACATTTTCGATTGTCGTCCTCAAGCCTGCCAAAACCCGGGATCCTTCGGCGTGGAGAATCGAGGGAGTTTCTATACCCTCAAATGCATTGAGGCTTGCATTGATGGCGCGAATTCTTTCATCATGCTTCGATATAATTTCTAATACTTGATTGGCCTTTCGAACGACTAAGAGTCCGGGTAATTCTTTGGCGACTTCAGGATGGTAAATGGTTTCCGTATTTTCTGATTTGTATCTTAAAGCGGCTAACTGATAGATGAAGGGAAGTGCGCGCGACATCCAGGGTAGTCTCTTTGCCAAACGATCCACATCAACAGGATTTTCGGTCGCAAAAATCAGCTGATCCAAATAGCGTTGCTTGTTCGAATTCAAATTGGGATCCCCATAGGTCCATGGTTCCTGAACGAGCTGACGGCGATAGTCTGCCATTTCATTGGTAAAATCAGTAATCCCGTTTCTGATTGCTCCAAGCTGGCCCGGATTCCCCAAGATATGATCTAAGAAGGCTGGCAGCATCAGATGCTCTTCAGCGGTCAGAACCCCTGACAACATTAGACTACTGGAATCGAACGCATCTACGGCCGTGCAATATTCATCTTGAGGAGCTCGGATTCGAAGGGCACGCTCATTGTCCGCCAAATTCAAATTAAGTTTCGGATTTTGAGCAAGAGCACATAAACCAGCAGCGATAAACTGCTTGAATTGAGCCGATCCTTGACCATAAATAGCTGCATATCGTCGATTATTATTCTCGAGGTGGCTTAAATAGCGTCCGCCACTAATCGGAGTTGTCAAAAGCCGTTCTTTTAAGGCCCGAGTGAAGGCTCGACCGCTCTTATCTTTAGGAAATAATACAGACGCCTCACAATCCTTGTCCTTCCCCCCTGAGCCATAGCAAATAGCTCTCAATTTCATCCGCCCTCGATCCGTTACCGGAGTCGAATCGTTATGGGAGGATTCCGAATCAAAAATAATTGTCAATTCATCGGCAAACTTTTGCAATTCGATGGAGAGCTCTTCGTAGGTTGTCGATTTGTCCATCAAAATAAGGGGGAGTTCACCCGGTTTCAGGCTGGCCAGATGGGAGATGACAATTGGGGTGTTTTCGACAATCCGACGAGAAGCATTTGCAAACTCCCGATAGCTATCCTCGTCTTCGATAGCGAGCAATAAATTCGTTCGTTCCAATACTTCGCCAATACTTGATTGAATATCGACTAACATTAATTTGATCTCTTCATTTTGAGCCTCAATTCGTCGCGTCGATTGCATTACAACTTGAAGCATCTGTTTGACGTCCTCAAAATTCTGAATCGTCACTCGTCGCAGGCCTCGAACTTCTTCCAAAATATCCTGCAAAAGCTCAAGAGTTGGATCAGGTCCTGACATCATTGAGAACGCAAAGTTAAGAGCGAAGGCATATATATTTACCATGCCAGCCATCATATTCATGCCCATGCTCGAAAACATTGATACGTTGCCGCCGGCCTGAATGGCCAATTGGTACAAATCAAGAGCTTGCGAAAATAATTGAGTAGCCCCCTGAAAAACCCGACTCATGGTTTTATTACCTGTAATTCCAGCAACGACCTCTCCAAGTCGGCCGAGAGAATTGCCGAGATTAGAGATCGCTTGAACTCTCTCAAGTTTTGATCGCATCTTTCTTTGTTCTAAGAGCGCTGGGAGGTCTTCGCCTTTTACAAGCTTTTCGACAGCCGACTTTGTGAGATCTCCCAAGGGACCTTCCAAAGCATCCAAGTCCAAAACCCCTGTTCGATCAAATTCAATTAAGAGCTGTCGAGCTTGAGTTTCGGCAACGCCACCGAGTTCGCCAATACCTTGCATACCAAGGACTTTCTCCAACTGAACCGCTACGGACTCTAGCGAGTTTGAATTTGGATCGATATCTAAGTTCATCATCTGTCCAAACATTTGAAAGGCTGAACTCTGATTGTAGTCCTCGTAAACCTCAGTCATATTGTCGTTTACATACTGATGAAGCACGGTCATAAAACGCCGCATGGATTCAGGATCGTCGGCCAATTGATCAATTGCAGCGGTCGCGCCTTTTTTGAACAAAAAGGGCAAGACCGTTTCCCCGATATGATCCTTGAGTTTTTTAGGCATTCTCTGAAAAAGTTTGCCGATCAGTTTCTTACCCTTGTTGGTCCTAAAGAAAGTTCCGAGAGCAAGATCACCCCATTCAACCATTTCGTTGGCATACTTTGAATTGCTTTCGCCAATTGCTTCCGGTCGCCCCTTCAAAAAGTGATCCAAGCGATTAAAAAATTCTCTTGCCTCATAATAGTCCTCTGGATCCCGAAACTCGTTATGCATCATATCGTCTCGAAACAAGACAAAGATGGCCTGTGTCCCAAAGCTCTCCTGCCTTAAGGCTGCCACGACTGGCGCTTTCATTTGCCTCCCTTGCAGGGAGTCCTGAGTGCGTGCATTGAGATAGCGATTCACATTGTTTTGTATTTTCTGAGCTGCTTTTTGAGCATCAAAATCTTTTCTGCCCAGAGATTTTTGATAGGTTTGGTTCCAGCGGCTTTCAAATTCTCTTCGACTCTCAAGCTTTTCCACCTTTTCATCATCGAGTTCAAATTGTGCTAGACAAATTCTCGGTAAGAAAATGACAACGAGCAGGAAAATCCATCGGTGAGCTTCCATTAGTGGGCCTCCATTCGAAATAAATGAACTGGTAAATTATTTAAGTTGCCATCTTGTCCATCGAGTCCAGGCTCCCCAATAAGCGGAGCTGTGGGTTCGCGTCTAAAGCGATGACTGGGTCGCAACGAAAACATATCAATCATAAAACTGCTATCATTCCAACTTTCTTTGGTCTCAAGTTCAGAGAGCATTTGATCAAAGACTTGTGACTTCCAGTTATCTGTTTGTGCATTCAAATACTCACGTA
>Ga0210019_1004773_pt1 | contig 11595 bp, 15 predicted proteins | sample CryGeyCG2114_020_2_FD_183969 | JGI IMG/M metagenome (GOLD analysis project Ga0210019, IMG submission 183969) | Groundwater microbial communities from aquifer - Crystal Geyser CG11_big_fil_rev_8/21/14_0.20 (SPAdes) (version 2) | ecosystem: Environmental > Aquatic > Deep subsurface > Groundwater ...
GCATCACGATCGATAAAGGATTGATCTTTTTTTCCTTAATTAAATAAATTACTTTAGTAACCAAAACTCTTGTCTTACCAGATCCGGCGCCAGCTAAAATAATCGTTGGACCGCTATAATTCAAGACCGATTCTTTCTGTTTATTATTAAGATGCTTTAGAATGCTTATATCCATAAAGTATAATTATAAACAATTAAACAAGTTGCCAGTTGCTAATTACTTGTAACTGGTAATTATATATAAAATGACCTTGAAACTTAAATTAAGCATCGTTGTTTTTGTAATTCTAACATTAATTATTGTTTTGCTCCGCCCTTACTATTTATTCGTCACTCAGGCTCTAAAAATCTCACCTCTCAAAACACTATTTTCACTTGACGGATTAAAGACTTACAACAACCATATAAACATCCTTTTTTTAGGCATTGCCGGAGCCAATCACGAGGGCCCCAGTCTTTCTGATTCAATTGTGGTATTAAGTTATGACTTAAAAACTAACAATCTGGCTACCATCTCTGTTCCTCGCGATGTTTGGAGTGATACGTTGAAAGATAAAATTAATTCCGCCTATGCCTATGGTGGATTCACCTTGGCTAAAGCCGAAGTTCAAATTATTGTTGGCCAACCAATTCACTATGCTTTGGCAATTAATTTTGACCAATTTGAAAAATTGATTGATTTTCTAGGTGGAGTCGAAGTAAATGTAGATAATTCTTTTATAGATGATGAATTTCCTATTACCGGAAAAGAAAATGATTTATGTGGAGGTGATCTTGAGTATAAATGTCGCTACAAAACTGTTTCGTTTAACAAAGGACTTTTTTTAATGGACGGACAAACCGCCTTGAACTTTGTTAGATCACGCCATGCTAATGATTCTGAAGGGACTGATTTTGCCAGAGAAAAAAGACAGCAGAAAGTTATGGAGGCCGTCAAAAATAAACTGATTACTTTTGCTAAAAAACTTGATTTGAAGAAATATAAACAACTTTATGATTTGATGAATAAAATAGTTAAAAGGGATATTGACAATCAACAAGTATCGATCATTTTGAAAAATATTTTTCTTAAAAAAAAATTTAAACAAGAGAAGATTCTACTTTCAGATGATTTTTTTATAAATCCTGTAACCAATCTTAACAAATACAATAGGCTATGGGTTTTAACTCCAATTAATGATAACACGGAGATTATTCATGAATATATTAATTGTCGTTTAAATCAAAAAATAAACTGTGATAAATTAAAACCAAAAGGAGAAGAAAATCGTTGATATCGCAACTCCCACAATCATTAATCCTTTTTCCCAACTGCCCGTTTCCGGAAGAACCTGAGGTTTATTGGCTATTTCTGTTGGATTTGTTTCCGGTGTTAAGCTTGGACCTCTTGCTATAACAATTTCTGTTGGCTCTATGGTTGTTGGGGTAATAGCTGTTGGTTCAACAACTGTTGGTTCAACAACTGTTGGTTCAACAACTGTTGGTTCAACAACTGTTGGTTCAACAACTGTTGGTTCAACAACTGTTGGTTCAACAACTGTTGGTTCAACAACTGTTGGTTCAACAATTTTAGTTGGAATTAAATTAGGATCTTGTCTTGGTTTATTTGTTGGAACAATAATATTAGACGCTTCCTTTGGTTGAGTGTTATTTTTTTTAATTAAAGATACTACAAAAACCACAATAATTAATGTTAATAAGGAAATAATTATAAAAATGGATTTAGAATAGTTAACTGCTATTGGTTCTTTTTTAAATAGATTTGACGGCAGATTAGTAAAATTTGTAACTGTATTTAAATTATTTTTTTCCCTGAAATCCGGAATTGTGGGAGTCTTATCTTTGCTCTTTTCCTTTTTTAAAATATAAATTTGATAACCAACAAAAATGGTTGTTACAAAAAAAGCTATCAAGCTGACTTTGTTAATATAAGATAACAAACTAAAAACGTCCATAAATTCATTTTAACGAAAAAATAGCTTAGAAAGCAAGCAGAATTCCACCACCGATAATAATCAATGATAAACTTCCAAAAATTGTTCCTGTAAAACTGTTACCCGCCCTCTTCAATTCTGTTGGAACGGCTGACGGAACTGACGTTAAGACCGCGGTTGGTATAGGCGTGTAGGTGACAATGTCTGTGGGTGTTATCGTTGCTGAACCCGTAGCAGTTCCAAGAACCCTACCTTCATTCCCCTGTTGAGCTATTATTGTAAATTTTCTTGTTATTATAACCTCTTTTCCATTATTATCTTTAGTTTTTATAATAATGACGTGAGGACCTAACTCAAGATTTTCAGGAAGTAGATAACTCCAATTACCTTTACTATCACTATAAGTAATGGCAGAATAGGTTTTTTTTGAATTAACGGTAATCTCTATCTTAACCGATGGCGTAGCCGTTCCTTTAATTAATGGGATACTGCCAGGAATTAAGGATTCTTCCTTCGGATACACAATTTCCGTTTGTTTTGCATTTATGGAACTTAAATTTGTTGTTGCTGATAAAACATTATCTTCTTCTAAAAAAGAATAATTCTTATCTTTAACAAAAACTATTGTTTGAGGCAAGGGAGAAATTTTAGATTTAACAGTTGTAATAGTTAACTCCTCACCGTCATTAGTCAAGACTTCGATTATTATCTTATCTTTATCTGATATTGTTTGAATATTTTGACTATCCCTTTTGTATAACTGATTTAAAGGTATAAGCCAACTCCCATCACCTTCCGATTTTATCTGTGTTAAAAGTGGATAGCTGCCTTTAATACTTAAAATAATATAGGAGTTAATCAAAGGATTGACGGAATTTGACTGTAAAATTTTGCCAAAAGCCGGACTAATATTTTGTAGGCCATTAGGCCCACCCTGAGGAGTAATAAAACTAAACGATTTCCCATCAGGCTGAACAATAATCTGGTTATTGTCAGTTACTATTTTAAAAAAATATTTCTTACCGGGTATTAATTCCTTTAATGTTGCTAAATGAACTATATATTTGCCTTTTTTTTGACCTAAATTATTAATATCCTTTTCATCAAAAATAATTTTATTTTCTAAACTGTTCACCTCTCCATAAATAACCCAACCGGATTCTTGTTTGTCTGTTTGCCAAAAAATACTTACCTGAGTCGGTGATAAATTAACTATTTCTACTCTTTTTGCAACTTTTAAGCTTGCCTTAGAAGGTCCTGCTGAATCCAAAAATAATCTTGAAAAAAAAATCGTGATAAAAAGTACAAATAAAAAACCAACTACCGTCAGTAATTTATTTTCTTTATGTACGTAAAGGTCAGAATATATCATATCTATTCGGTTTTATTTTTTAACTTCTCCATAAGCTCCTTACTAATTCTATATTGGTGCGTTTGTGGTAGTTCAATTTTTGTTTTTATTTTATCTTCTGTTGATGCATGATAAACATCAGCAACTAACCATGCAACAACAGTCAAAAAAACTCCGACTGATAATAAAAATACTTCTTTTCTATTCATAAATAATAACCATTAATTGTTAAATCAACTTTCAAATTTCCCGAGCTAGTAGATTCTTTATCTCGATTTATCACCACATTGTCTATCAGCTTCAATCTTCTTTGATCAAATATATCTCTCATAAACTGTCCTAAATTATCGAAACTTGTCGTTGCCTCTACCTGTAATTTAACATTTTGTTTTTCTTTGTTAGTTTTTGAAAAATTTATATCGATTATAGTAGCTTTATTTATAACTAAAGAATTTTTATCAGCTATTTTTTTTATATCTTCTATAACTTTATTTACTTCCGGTTGCTCAGAGATTGATTGATTAATTAGTGGTAAATTATCTCTATTTTCCTCAATTTGTGTCTGAATTAAAGCGATATCATTTATTTTTTCCTCGTAAACTTGGTCTATTTTCATCAAATCCATTTCTTCTTTTTTTAAAGAGTAGGCAGTCGTCAATGATGGTTTGATTGCAAAAACGATAAAAATTGAAAAAATAAGAAGAAAAAAAATAACATATATATTATCTCCACTTTTTTTTCCAAAAATTGATTTTAATAGAACATTCAAGTCCATAATTTATTTTAGATACTATTCAACTTGTCCAATTGTAATACAAAATTATATCCAGTTTCACTTTTTTTTATACTCTGAAGATTAACTATTTGAAATTTATTTTCTTTTTTTAATAAACTATAAAAAGCCTGTAAATGTTGCACATTTATGGCATCGCCAGTTATTTTTATTGACTCTCCTTTTATTTCCATATTAGTTAAGGTAATTGTCTCTGGAAATGAAGAAAGAAAATAATTAACCATTCCACTAAACTTTTTTTGCTGAAGAAGTGTGTCTTCTATTATTAAAGTTTTTTTATTAATTTTAGATACTTCATTGAGAAGTGGTAAGACTATTTTTACTATTTCTTTCTTTTGGTCCACTCCTTCCTTCAAATCTATAATTCTTTGATCAATTTGGAATCTATAAAAAAAGACACCAATTACAACTAACTGGGTAATAACAATTATATAACGCAAATAATTCAGACAAAAAAAAATCAATCTATCCAATAAACTAACTTCTTTTTTTTCTATCAAATTTATATTGTATCTCATTTCTTTTTTAAAATTTTTTTACTTACTCGAGATTTCAATCTTATTGCTTTGTTTTTTTGGATAACATGGTGCTTAACTGCTTTATCTACCTGGGAATAAAAAATACTTATTAATTTTTTGGCGTCACTTCCGCCTTTTCTGATTTTTTTTAGCGTCGCCTGATAAGCCTTAACATAAATTTCATTTACTTTAGTTCTTTTTTTGTCTTTTCTGACTTTTTTTATAGCTGATTTGATTATTGGCATGATTTATAGACACCTCCTTTTAATAATTAAAATTTTATATCTTATATTCTTTTGTAAATATCTTTTCTCCGTAATTTCCTGAAAATTTTAAAGATACATTAATAGGTCCTGTAATATTGTGGTATCGGCAAACACCCGATGAGCATGTTCCTAAAATAATTTTACGCCCAGATTGGGAAGGCTCTCCGCATTCCCAGACGTTACTTACTTCATAACATTTACCAATTGCGCCCTGAGAAACGGTTCCTCCACCTTCACCTGTATCTTCATTAACAACTAAGTAACTCATTTCAAATTCAATTAATTTTGTACTGTTTGGGGCACTTTCAATTGATAGAACCGCTTCACCTTTTTTTGTTGATATCAGATTCACTTTTACTGAGCTATCAACCGTCGGTAAAATATTATCCGAAGAAACCATCTGTTCGTCTTTCTTGTTAACAGTATTTTTATTTCCAACTAAAATCCAATAACTGAAAAAAATAAACAACACTAAAAACACCCCTCCCAATAACATTATTTTTTTACGATTTAGTTTCATATGATGTTAAATTAATCTAATTTTTAAATAATCTCTTATCTTTTCAATCTCGATTCTTTCTTGTTTCATCGTATCCCTTTCTCTAACTGTTATCATCCCATCTTCCATCGACTTATAATCTATTGTAACACAAAAAGGGGTTCCGATTTCATCCTGACGCCTGTACATTTGACCAATATTTCCCGAGTCATCAAATTCGCAAATGTAGGTTTTTTTTAGGTCGTTAAGTAGATCTAAAGCTTTTCTTTTAAGTTTTTCGTCTTTTTGTAAAGGAAATATGGCAACTTTAACGGGTGATAGGCTTGGTTTTAATTTCAAAACGATTCTTTTTTTTCCATTCACCTCTTCTTCGTGGTAGGCGTTAATCAATATGGTAATTAATAATCTTGAAAGACCAAAAGTGGGTTCAATCACATGAGGTATAAATTTTTCATTAGTTTTTGGATCACGGTAATTCAAATCAACACCTGAATTTTTCATATGATTTTTTAGATCATAATCAGTCCTGTAAGCAAGCCCCCACATCTCTTTCCAGCCGAAAGGAAATTCATACTCTACATCCATTGTTTTTTTTGAATAGTGAGACCTTTCAAAATCCTCATGTTCTCGCCAGCGAATTTTTTCTTTTGGAAAACCAAGTTCTAATGCCCAATTCCACATTTCGCCTCTCCAATTTTCAAATACCTCTTCCCAATTTTCAGAACGAATAAAATATTCAAACTCCATTAAATCAAATTGAAGCGTCCGAAAAACTCCCTGACCTAAAGTTATTTCATTTCGGAAACAAATCCCATTTGATGCAATTCCGAAAGGCATCCGAACTCTCATCGTATCAACAACATTTTTATAATTCATAAAAATTCCTTGAGCTAATTCCCCTCGCAAATACGCTTTTGATTTGCTATCCTCAACCATTCCAATTTTGGTTTCAAAAAGAAGATTAAATTTTCTAACATCAGTCAAATCTGACCCCCCGCAATGAGGGCATTTTAATTTATTGTTGCGGATAATCTCTGTTAATTTTTCAACCGGCAGACCCTCAACTTTTATGTCTTTTAATTTAGCCTCGATCAAATGATCGGCCCGCGTCCGGTATTTACAGGTCTTACAATCAACCAAGGCATCATTAAAACCGGTTACATGACCGGAAGCTTCCCAAACTTTTGGATTTAAAATGACCGAAGAATCAACCATGACAATATCTCGTCTTGATAAAATGAATTTCTTAATCCATAAATCACGTAAATTATTTTTAAGTAATACTCCGTAGTGTCCAAAGTCCCAAGTATTGGCCAGTCCCCCGTAAATTTCCGATGATGGGTAAAAGAAACCCCGTCTTTTGGCTAAAGCAATTATGTTGTCCATATTAAAATTAATAAAAGCGAAGATGCAAAATTTTTTTTGGTTTGTTGTTTTCCGATAAAAAATTTTGGTATCGAGCTTTTTTAATCATTATCTACATTATAACGGAAGTAAAGGAATTTTTTCATTAATAATTTCCTCAATTAATAACCTAAGCTCTGTATAAGTAACTTTTTTATCAAGATACCCTAATTGCATCATAATATCAGTCAAGTACTTGACTGCAATTGAATTTGGTTTAGTAGATTTTGATAAGTCGATTAAGAAATTTTTAGTTAAATTGTAGGCTTTTATTTCCTTTTGCTGTTCTGGTAATAAACGTTCGAGGACGAACAAAAATAAATACAAATTACCAACCTTCTTTTCATTTTTCTTTAATTCGGAAAAGCCCGAAAGAAGTTCGCTTTCTTGGAGATAATAACGCTCATTTTTATGACTGACCAAAATGTTAACTAAGTTTCCAGTCTGAAGATGCGGAGAACGACGACTGGTTATCTTCTTAATTCCTTTGGCAAACAACGTCAAACGACCTAAATCCTGGCTAAAAACGCTTATCAAAACATCCTTATTAAGAAGATCTTTCTTTTTCAAAATAATTGCTTCAGTTTTTAAGCTTCTAGACATATTTTTAAGTTATTTTCGAACTTCTTATTACAATCGAGAAGTGTTTAAAAAAAAGATAAAGTGATTAACGGTATATAAAATAAAGCAAATAAGGTACTTAACATAACGGCAAGAGATGCTTTCTCAGGCTGAGCTTTTAACTCTGTAGCGAAAGCAACGGTATTTGCAGCAAGAGGCACAATTGACATAAGAATCATTACTTTATGGATTGAAGTATTATAAAGCTGAAGTGTAATGTTATCAACCCAAACAACTAACATAACTATTAGAGGCCAGATTATAAATTTGGCAAGAAAAGTTAATGATACAAATTTAAAATCAAATGCAAACTCCTTTATACTTGCCAGCCCTAATCCAATCAACATCATTCCTAAAATGGTGTATGCTCCTTTAAAATTAGAAATAGTATCAATATATATTTGATTTAATGGTATTTTTGATAAATTAATAGCTAATCCAAAAAAAAATGCATAAATCGCTGGCAACTTCATTACCTTGATTAAACTTTCTTTAATTGTATGGTGTCCTTTTGCCGTAATAAAAAAACCTAATGAGTTTTCATATAGAACGAAGCCCAAAATTGACATTACAACTAAACCAATAAGGTTTTTATCAAATAAAATCAATGCTACCGGTAAGCCAAAATAACCTGTGTTACCTGTACCCGCTGTAAATGCCAAAATGTTGACTGTAGAATCTTTCCAAAATGTCTTTCCAATAAAATAAAACAATAAACAAATAAAACAAGCCAAAATAAAAAATAATATCGGTAAAGATAAACTACTTATATTTAGTTTAGTCGTCACTACTCCATTAAATATTATTATTGGGGCAATTATATAAATAAGAAGTGGTGCAATAGATTCTTTAGTAACTTTAAAAACTCTTCCAGATAAATATCCTAATCCAATTATTAAATATAATGGAATTAATTTATATAATAACGCAAGAAAAATATCCATTTGTTAATTTTATTTCATTTATGCTAAGCTTTTGGATTAGACAATAACTTAATTTTTATAGATGACAGTGATTTCTTTGGCATAATTTTTGATACGGATAACATTTCAATACCAACGGGCAAATTGTTTTTATCATAATCCACTATAAGATCTGTGCTCACTGGCACAGTACCTGCAACCGAATGTTTATTAAGGTAAATATACATTGCATCAGCTTGTAGATCGTAAGTAATTTTCATTTTATTTCAATTAAATTTTTAATATTCTTTAATCTATCTCTATCAATTGGATGAACCGTTATTATTTTTATTTCAAATTCATTTTCAATTGTAACTACTTTCAAAGCAAATTTTTCTGTCCACTTTTTATAAAAAGCAATTTTATTCTCTTTACTATCATCCAATTCCTTTAACTCATTATTCTTAAAACCATTCTTTCTCTTGCATGTTTAGTAAAAACATATTTCATCTACTTGGATTATAACATAATTAATTTACCTCAATTACTTTGTCTATTCTTAGCATTCCATCAAATAAAGTTTTATTATCAAAAGATACCTTTAACTTTTGTTCTTCCACTCCTGCCTGTTTTTGAACTAACAGTGAATAATTATTTATGTCAACGTTTGCCGGTAAGATGTATTTGACTGTCACCGTTGCCTGTCCTTGAGTAGGGACTTCCAAAAAGCCTTCAAAGACCGTCTTTCCTAATTCATCATAGCTCTGAACTTTTTTCGATGAACCGTTAAGACTGACTAATTTAGAACCTTGAGGTACATAAAATCTTATCCAGTTGCGAAGTATGGCATTGAGACATAAACCACCTCTTTCCAAATTACAATCTGAAGCCGGATATGGATTTTTAAAATTAATAGTCACTTCCCGATTTGAACCGTTTGTCTTTGATTCGATGTTCTCACTTATAAACATATTCGACTTGGCACCGGCAAAATTTACATTTATTATGCTAAGATAATCACTCTTATATTCTCTTATTCTACCTGCAAAATTTAGCTGTTCCAAAGATTTTTGAGTCTCTGAATCTTTAAAATAGACCAATATGTGTTTTTCATCTAAATTTTTAAACATTGTCTGCATTAATGTTCCCCAATATTTTGATGGAGAAAAACCAATGGCGTTATAAAATAATTTATACATTAGATCTCCTAATATTCCCTTTCTATTTTCCTTGAAATAACCGACTGGTCTATCAACTAAATCAAAAAGGGTATAGATGGCTTCCGGACAATCACATCTTTTATCTATTTTGGCACTAAAATTTATCCCTTGGACATTGACATCTCCAAAAATTGTCAGCATATCAACCAATATCTTTGAGTCCATTGCAATGATACCGTCATATTCGACTTTGGCTCCACTTTTTTTATAAAGACCTTCAAAAAGTTTGACTGACTGAACAAAATCTGGGGAAAGATTGCTATCTCGAATATAAAATTGACTTACGCCTTTGTGATAAGTTAATATTTCTGGAGGCGCCTGTGGATGATCTGAGATAGTCGCATCTAACGAATAAATATCATCAGATCTATAAATACTCATTTTGCCATTTCTTATTTTAAATACGGCATAAAATGTTAAAAATCCTCCTGTTGCTCTTCTTTCTTTATCGTTTTGATATAAAATTAAATATGTCTTTTCTTCATTACTTCCAAGAATTTCAGGCAGTTTTTTGATTAATGGCTTAGCGTTAACGAAAAGTCCTGTCATTCCTTCAAACTGATTTTTAATATTGAGTATATTATCTCTTAATACTAATTTCCCTATTTTTTTTGGGTAAAGATTAGGATTTATTTTGGCAATACTTTTTCCTGCTTGATTTATATCATCAGCAATCGGATCGACCTTTTTAACCATCTTATCTAAAGTCAAAACGGCAGTCTGTAATCTATCTTCTGATGATTTTTCGTTAAAGGATTTTTCACCTTTTTTGAAGCCTATCAAATCGGCATACGGTTCAATCGTTAGGATGGTCTCTTTGCCTGCTTTAATCAAATAATCACCTGCTATTAAACCATTTTTTAAATCGGAAACATATGGAATAAAAGATGCCCAATATATTGGTTTGGCCGCTTTTTGAAGATTTTGATATTTGCTTGAAAAATCTTCTATCTTAGTTTTTAGTAATTCAATATCATTTTTGGCAAAAATTGATTTTAAATCTTTAGCCGAAGCAATAACAATATTTGCTTTAGCTTTTATATTAACAATAGGTCGATAAACAAAAAAATAACCTAAAATTAATAAAATAAATAAAAAAATCAAACTACCTCTGCTTTTATTTCTTCTCATATAATTATTATACAGCACCTCTTCCACTTATCATTATAACCGGTGTTAAAAGAATAATTTTTAAATCATTCCAAAAACTCATATCATTTACATATTTAGCGTCAATCATAATCCTTTTATCAAAATTTATTTCAGATCTTCCACTTACTTGCCATAGCCCCGTAATTCCTGGTTTAACAGAAAGAACTCTACTAATTAATTTTTTTGTATGAGGATATTCGCTCAATTGATTTTCTAACTCATCAGGATAGTAAGCTCTTGGGCCGACGATACTCATCTCGCCTCTTAATACATTAAATAACTGTGGAATCTCATCTATTGAATGGTGTCTTATAAACTTACCAATCTTAGTAACTCTCGGATCATTTAATAATTTATAGCTACTTCTTTTATATTCATCAAATAATTTCTTAAAACGTGGATCTGTTCGAAGTAAAAAATGAGCATTATTTATCATTGATCTGAATTTATACATTTTAAATTTTTTTCCTTTTTCTCCGATTCGTTCAGGAACATCAGCAAAAACTGGTCCAACAGAATCTATTTTTATTAAAATTGAAATTAACAAAGACAAAGGTAAAAATAAGATTAATAAAAATATTGCTCCCACAATATCTATAAGTCTCTTTAGGAAATACTGATATTCCATATTCATTAAATAAGATTTTCATTTTCCGTTCCTGGAAAATTTTCGATAATTTTTTTAACTTTTCCCATTGAATTTTTCTTTGTAATTAATATTGCGTCCCAAGTATTTATAATAATAAACTCTGACAAATCTACACCCACAATCATTTTATTTTCGTCATAATTGTATATCAATGAATCTTGAACATTTTCTAAATATACTTTTCCGCTTGTGACATTTTCTTCGTTTTTTAGCTGTAGAGCTTCCTTTAAAGCTTCCCAGCTACCCACATCACTCCAGCCAATATCTTCAATAATTACGGAGGCAT
>Ga0210019_1004775_pt1 | contig 11593 bp, 12 predicted proteins | sample CryGeyCG2114_020_2_FD_183969 | JGI IMG/M metagenome (GOLD analysis project Ga0210019, IMG submission 183969) | Groundwater microbial communities from aquifer - Crystal Geyser CG11_big_fil_rev_8/21/14_0.20 (SPAdes) (version 2) | ecosystem: Environmental > Aquatic > Deep subsurface > Groundwater ...
AATGCTGCTCGCTCAAATGCATACACACAAGGGTGCCCACACCCGCCTGTGATAACTTTACAAAAATATCCTTTGACCCTTCCGTCCCGCCGGTCATATCCACGAATACCTTGCCGGCCTTCGCATTTTTGTCGCCCTTAATAATCCTGGGGCCCGCATTTTTCGCTGAAGCATCCTTGTATTCCGGGGCCTCTTTCAATATTTTAACAACGTCGCCTGCCGTCTCCGGCTTTTTTCTTTCCACCATCTTAGTAAGGTAGGTTGTAACACAATTATCGGCCGGTGTATGACAACACATAAATGGCATGTCCAGGAGCCTGGCAGCATCTACAGAACGATAATGATTAATAGGCGCAATACTTCTCTGCACCTCGCTTATCCTCTCTTTCATAAGGCCTTCGGCGGCGGCAATAGGAACCCCGATTTTATTTAAAATATCCGTCTGTACGTTCATTACCTGATAAAGGCCTGCAAGGGCCCGCCCTTCAGGGTGATGGGCCATTACCAAATCTATTTTTTTTATTCCGGAAGCAGGCGTCCCCCTGGAAAGCTTTTTATCATTTAACCTATCGGCCAACAACAACTCGCCTACTTCCATGTCTACGCCAATCAATATATTTTTTACCTCTCTGTTCGGATCTCCGTAAAGGATTCTGGTATCGGCGTACGGATTTTTCAGCCCCTCCAGGTCAAATTCCTTTTTTTCATTTTCGGAGAGTTTTTTATACTCCTGATTCACCTTTTCCAGTTCTTTTTCAACAGCCTCCCGCCCTCTGGGATCAAATTCGATACCTTTTTTTATTATCGTATCATATAGTTCTTTTAACTTCATTATTTCCTCCCTTTCGGTCTCGTAGGTTTACAGTTCACAGTTTACAGTTTACAGCACACTCTACACTTTAAACTGTATACTATGTTGACACCTTGACTAGGGTCCCTATAAATCTATCAAAAAATTTCCCTGTACTTATCTTATGACAAAACATGACGTTAGGCTCGCCCTTCTTCACGAATATCATGCCTCGTCTTTTTCCCCTCACCACCACATCCAGACAAAGATCCTTATAACCACCGATTTTTGCATCTGCGGCGATAGCGACGGCTAACGGATCGTGCATAGGTGCTCCTAAAAGCCCCCGTTTTCTATTCGCGTAAATTGAATAGTTTGCAATACGCAATATAAAATCCGCTATTTCCGTATGAATTGCCTTTAGCGGCCTTAATCTTTTTTCGGTAAGCAGGGCCTTATGGGTAACGTCTAAAGCGACAAGTCTCTTTCTGATATTTGCGTTTAAGACAATCCGGGCTGCTTCCGGATCGCAATGGAAATTGAATTCCGTATATGGCGTAAAATTTCCCTTTACAAAAACAGCGCCGCCCATTATAACTAACTCGTCCAGATTGGCTAGAAATGCCGGCTTTTTTTGAATAGCTCTCGCCAGATCCGTAAGGGGGCCTGTGGCTACTATAATATTTATTTTTTTTGAAAGAGCCAACCCCGTAATTAAATCAAAGCCGTCTTTAAAAACGGTTTTGCTGTGCGTGCTAATAGGCCCGGAAATATCGCCCAGCCCATCCTGTCCGTGGACATCCCGGGCCTCTTGATTCTTTCCTGAAAGAGGACCTTTGCTTCCGTTGCCAAGCAAAGGTTTTTTTTTAAAAAAACTGACTATCTTTAAAAGATTATTTTTTGTGCGCTCGAGACTTACATTTCCGAATGTCGCGACTATAGCCCTTACATCTATATCCGCAGACATCCCTGATGCCAGGATTATGCCCAGGGCATCGTCAAGGCCGGGGTCGCAGTCCAGCAATACTCTTTTATTGATATGCTTCTTAGTCTCCCCTTAAACCGCTTTTATTCTTTTTTGTATTTGCCTCTTTTGCCGGATGGAATATCAGCAACTCGCCATCCATGTCGGTTAATCTTGAAAGGGCTTCATTCCTCTGCCCTGATTTTAAAATAGGGAAAACCATCGCGCTTTTCTCGTAAATAAACGGCACAATCTTAATGGCCGTCTGCCCGGTATAAGACCTTTCTTTAATGGATTTCTCAAAATATGGAAGCGGGGTGAATATCAGGCTTATCATTAAAAGACTTAATCCTATAGAGCCCCTGAAAAAACCGAGGACAAGCCCGCCCACTCTATCAATAGATGAAAAGGTTTCTTTTTTTATAAGCCTTTCAAGCAAGGCGGCCGCAAGTTTAAATAACAATAGTATTATAAGATATATAGCGGTAAAGCTAAGCAGATTGGAAAAAGGGGACACTACAGATATGTAGTCGCTTATTAATCGGGAAATAGGCTCATAAAAATATATAGTTGCCAATAAGGTACAAATATAACCAATAAGCCTGAAGAGCTCCCAACCAAAGCCCTTTGTAAACCCTACGTAACCGCTTTTAATTAAAAGAATTACAACTAATAAGTCTATCCAATTTATTCGCTGAAAAACTTCCGTCAAATTTTATCTTCCCCTCCCAAACCACGTTAGGCGCTGTTGTATTGACACACCTACCCGCTCCCTAATGGAGCAAATGTGCAACAAGTATATCACATGAATTCTGGTTTGTCAAGGGCAGCACCCCCGCAAGCTGTAGGGTGCCTTTGAGTTCATCCGGACCTTCGAATCCTACCTTAATATAGGTGTCCGTATAGCCAACAAGAAGCCCTGTCTGCTTGTCTCTTTTGGTTTCTACCAGGACCTCCACCGGTTGACCTGTGCATTGCCTTTGATATCCAAGGGCAAGCCTACCCCCTATAGATTTTAACCTCTTTATCCTATCCGCCACAACATAACCTGGTACGATTTCTTTGAAAAAATATGCTTTAGTCCCTTTTCTTCGTGAAAAAGGAAATATATGCATCCTGGAAGGCTTTGCCGTCTCCACAAGACGCAAGGTATTGTTAAAGTGCCCCGCTTCTTCACCGGGGAAACCGACTACTATATCAGTAGTGAACGCTACCCCGGGCATCCGTAAACGCAGCTTATTAATCAAATCTACAAAGGCTTTTGAAGTGAAATTCCTATTCATTTTCTTAAGTACTGCATCGTCACCGCTTTGCATAGGTATATGAAGGTGTCTGCAGATATTCTTTGTCCGGGCAATTGTCTCTATAAGCTCATCGGTAACATACCATGGCTCTATTGAGCTCAATCGTATCCTGAAGGTACCCTCTACCCTGCCCCGGATCTCATTTAAAAGATGGCTCAAGGCAAGATTGAGCTCTTTGCCCCAATTGCCCAGGCAGATCCCAGTTAAAACAATTTCCTTATAACCGTTCGCGACAAGCTGGCTAATCTCAGAGATTACTTCATCCGGAGGCCTTGACCTTGAGGTGCCCCTTACAAGAGGCACCTTACAATATGAACAAAAATTATCACAGCCATCCTGCACCTTTACAAACGCTTTTGTCCTGCCCTCAAATGCGTTTATAACCTCCTTACACCCCAGGGGTGTACACCCCTGGGGTGTACACCCCTGGGGTGTAGCTTGGGTTATAGCGGATGGAGAGAGCAGGTGCCGCAGGATTTTTGATTTTTGCGAATTTTTTATTATAATTAATCTATCATCAAGGCGCTTTATCTCCTCCTCATCCAGTTCGGTGTAACATCCGGTAACTACAATCCTGCAGGAAGGATTTGTTCTCCTGGCGGCCTTTATAATCCGGCGGGATTCAGCGTCAGTTTTCTGGGTAACGGTACAGGTATTGATAACATAGACATCGGCAGGCAACCGAGGGGAAACTTCTTTGAAACCGGCGTTCAAAAATTGCTCTCTTATAAGCTGGGTCTCATACTGGTTGACCTTGCACCCCAAGGTTTTAAACGCCGCTGTTTTCATAATTCAATACCGACAATATATAAAGCCCAGCTGTGTCGCTTTTTAAAACAAGCCGGCCCAGAGAAATTAATTTCGCGCCCCTGGATTTTGCGGACTCTATCTCTCCCGGGCTAAAATCCCCCTCCGGACCTACCATAACCAGGATCTTTCCGTGCTTAAGATTAGAAATGCAATCTTTAATTGGGGTGGTTTCTTCACTAAGACAGGCCATCATTACCGTATCGTATGGCTCCAGCTCATCTAAAAAATCCTTGAACCTGACCGGCGTCTTAACTTCCGGAACATCAAGCCTGCCGCACTGCTTGGAAGCACTTATAGCTATATTTTGCCAGCGTGTCCTTTTGTCATCACGCTTACCTTGCGTTATTTTTACAATTGTCCTCTCTGTAACAAGCGGCACTATCTCATCAACGCCCAGCTCTGTAGACTTTTCAACTATTGAATCCATCTTTGCTTTTTTTGGAAGCGCCTGAGCCAGGGAAACATGTATTTTTTTTGACGTGTTGACTTCATTGGTCCTGCTTATTTTTATCCGCAGGCCCTCCTTTGAAACATCTGAAATGGTGCCTACGTATTCCTTCCCGGTCCCGTCAAACGCGACCACCTTGTCCCCGAGCACCATACGCATCACGTTCGCAATATGATGCGCCTCCTCCTTCGAGACAAGTACCTCATCCCCCCTGACATCTTCCGGCCTTACATAAAATCTGCTCACGCTACCCTGCTTTGTATTTTTAGTGATTTAAAGAATTTTTAAGACTTGGTTTAATCCCAACTGCTTTTTTATATAACGCCTCGGCTTCTTCTTTTCTCCCAATATCAGAATACACATTTGCTAAGTTGAAATATGCAACCGCAGAATTATGATCGATTTCTATGGCATTCTTATACATAGTTATAGCATCTTCATATCTACCCATAGCGCGATACACGTTGCCCGTATTAATAAATAACTTTGCGTTGTTAGGGACATATTTCAAAGTTTTTTCATAGAAAGTGACTTCATTATACCAATATCTATTTTGTTTGATAGTAACATATGAGTAAAACATTACCAATACGACTGTGCCTATCACCGCAGCTATTTTCATATTACGTTTGCTATAGAGATGAAAAATAACACTACTTAGGATAAGAAAAAAACCTAGAGAAGGCACATAGAGCCAATGTTCTCCCATATAGGCACTAACAGGATATACAATATTAGATTGTGGCAATAATGTTATCAAAAACCACCCTATGGCAAAAAAATACAATTTATTATTTCTTCTTATGATAAAAAAATAGGCTATTAAAAAACAAAAAATAATTAAACCGGTTATTGCCTTAGGATTAAAAAATGTAAACAGTTTTGTCCCATATCCCATATGTAGAGAAAAAGGAATGAATAATAAACGAATATATCCGGCCAAAGCTACAAAAAAACCGGGTATCCTCTGAAATACATCTCCTTCTTGATGCGTAAACACGAAAGGTTTTAAAACCAAGTGCCGTACTAACAAATATAAAAAGATAACAACAACTAAAGAAAGAAAATTATTCAGTTTGAGCTTTTTTTGAAAAATATAGTGATATAAAAGTACTGCGAGCGGAAAAATTAAAGCAAGCTCCCTTGAAAAAACAGCAACAACATAGCTCATAATCATCAAAATATAAAACTTTATCTTAGGCGTATTCTCACATTTTATATAAAAAATAAAACACAAAAACATAAATAACGCAGAAAGAGAATCCGCCCTGCCCGATATATACGCCACGGCCTCTGTATGTATAGGATGGATCACAAAGAATACACTGGTCATTAAGGAAAGAAATCTATTTCCGAACAACAGGGTAATCAACCAATACATGGATAAAGCTGTCAAAATATGCAATAAGATACTGGTAAAATGATAGCCGGCTGCCTCCAACCCCCATAGCTGGTAATCGATCATGTAACTGAATATTTGGAATGGGCGATATGGTTCAAATATTCTTCCGGCACCAGCTCCTATATTCTTTGTGAAAATATTTTTTACACTGCTTAAAGTTGGCGCCTTTATATATGAGTTTTCTTTAACAAGGAATTCATCATCCCAAATAAATTTTCCATTAAGGGAATTTGCATATACGATAAAACCTAAGGCTACTATTAAAAGACATGCGATCAAGGTAAATTTCTTTTCTACAAACACCCTACACATATGTTTTCCCTCTTATTCTCCAAAAACTTCTGCAGTAAAACTATAAATTTCTGTCTTGGGGTCTTTCCAGGCATCCGCGGGGAGTCCCGCCTTGTGCGCGCAGAGGTAACTTAGAAACTCGTCACGGGTCCAACCGGTTTCCGCGGCAACCTGAGGCAAAAATACCCCGCTGTTAAATCCCCTCTTTACGATAACCCCATGCACTCCCATCTTAAGCGTATTTACATCGGTCACCTTCTCCGGTTCGCTCAAAACCGAGATCTCTATCTTTATATCCTTTAATTCCTTTACTGTGACTGGAGGAAATCGCGGGTCGCCCGTTGAGGATTCAATCGCCATATCCCTTACCGTCTTATATAAGGGGCCCCTGCCGATAATGGCGCCTATGCAGCCTCTTAGCTCCCCCTTGTAATGCAGCGTTACAAACGCGCCCTTTTCTTTTAAAAGCTCGGGATCCGTTTCCGTAAATTCAGGCGCCTTGCCTGTTCTTATATATTGCTCAACCGTTGTCCTGGCTATCTCAAGCAACCGCTTTTTTTGCTTTTCATCCATCATATCTCTTTCCCCTTCTCTACTTGTGTCCTTGTGTCCTTGTGTCTTTGTGTCCTTTTTATAAAACACCGCGCTGAAATATCCTACAACACTTCCCTTCTCACCAGTCACATCTCCAGAATTCTCATATTTTAAAACCTTGACGTTATCCGCCCCAAGCATTTTCATTGTAAGCATTAGCGTTACAACCGGCGCTGTGCCGCAGAGTTCGCAGTCTCCCATTTTTATCTCATCATACAGCTTCCTTGGCTCAAGTTCGCTTACCAGTTTTATAGCAGCGCTATCCAGCCTCTGCGCTTTGGCGTAAGTATGAAAGTGAGACATGTCTGTGCTGGCTATTATAAGGACATCCTCCCTGTCTCCTATAATATCGGTCAGAACCTTCGCCAGAATACCGCATAGTTTATAGTCCTGAGAGCCAAACGCTATGGGTACGATTTTTACACCCGGTAACGCAACCTGCACAAACGGAATTATCATCTCAATAGAATTTTCATCACGGAATAACTCCGGATAAAAACTGATATTTTTATCACCGCTTATCAATAGTCTGGCAAATTCCGTGTCAACGTGCATGCTGCCAAGCGGCGTTTGAAAACTTCCCCTGTCGTAAACAGATATTCCATTGAAAAATTTGCGGTGGGTAAAACCTACTATCACAACAGTTTTATACGATATGCCTCTTACCGCGTTAAAACCAAAACCCGCGGCGTGTCCGGAAAAGGCATAACCGGCGTGAGGGGAAATGAGACCCAGGATACGATCGTCTATGGGCGGCGGGTTTGCGTTAGAAATAAAACCTTCAAGAACTGCCCTCAACTCATCTTTATTAGAAGAATACCAGCTGCCGGCCAGATCGGCCCTTTTGACCTCATCTGCGAAACAGGCATGCACCATAAAAATAACAACAAAGAAAACACTGATACATCTCATAGTTCTCATGCCGACTTCAGGGCTCATTAATGCCTCGCCTCGTACGGAACCTCGGAGGGACACCATTTCTTCCGGGAACATGCTTGAAATCTCCTCCCTAAGGGTAAGGAGATTTCAAATCTCATAGGGTCGCTAAGCCCCGACTCAGACGGAGCTTCGTCGGGACACCATTTCTTCCGGGAACATGCTTGAAATCTCCTCCCTAAGGGTAAGGAGATTTCAAATCTCATAGGGTCGCTAAGCCCCGACTCAGACGGAGCTTCGTCGGGACACCATTTCTTCCGGGAACATGCTTGAAATCTCCTCCCTAAGGGTAAGGAGATTTCAAGCTAAAGGAAGAAATGGTGGAGCAGATGGGATTCGAACCCACGACCCCCACGTTGCGAACGTGGTGCTCTCCCAGCTGAGCTACTGCCCCGGAAATCTTTTTCTCGCGCTGCATTCACAATGAGACAGATTTCCTTGAAGGGGAAACGTAGTTTCCCCTTCAAGGATCCCCTTCCTTATCTGATTATAAGTCCCTATCTTTAGGTTGCGAACCATCATAAAGAAGGAAACGTAGTTTCCTTCTTTATGTAATCATCCTTTCTTAAAGGAAGCTTCTTGTGTCAAAGAGTGTATATATAGGCTCTATTCACAATAGAGACCGTATTCCAATTACTAATTACCAATTACCATTTACCGATTACTAATTACTAATTACCATTTACTGATTACCAATTACCGTTCCTACCCCAACCGCAACTAGCGTCTTCCCAACACTGCTTTTATCTTCGTAATAGCGTCCTTGACAGGCATCGCCTTGCTGACATAGCCTGAAGCGCCGAGTGCCACGGCCTTCTCAACCTGTTCCTTCTCATAGCCCAGGCCCGTAAGAACGATTACAGGAACGTTAGGCTTCAATTGCTTCATTTGCTTCATTATCTCAAAACCATCGCTTTTAGGCAAGTTTATATCTACAACCGCCGCATCGATCTTATTAATTCTAAATATGTCCAGCCCTATCTCCCCTGTTGGCGCCTTAAAACACTTCCATCCCGTCAGCTCTACTACTTTACCCAGGGCCTCCAGCACTTCATTATCGTCGTCTATTAACAAAATCCCTATCTTGTCCTGCTTGTCCATGCGTCCCCCCTATATCTCTTTAGCATTGTGCTGAATCTAAAAATTTATATTCCCAAAATTAAAAAGTCTCACTTTTAAATTCTGAACTGTAGTTTTGACTTTTGAGTTTTGTCTTTTTACTTTTTTCATTGAGCGCGCGGCTTATTCTGCTCAAGATATGCGTTTATTTCTTTACCCGCTGCTTCAATCCTTTGCGACATATAAGGGTGTGAGCTTAGTATATAAATAGGCACCCTGCCTTCCTCCTTTTCCAGTTTATCCATTTTCTGCATAAAAGATACCATACCGTAAGGATTGTACCCGGCGCGCATAAGATAGCGAATCGCGAGTTTATCCGCGAACAGCTCATCTTCCCGCGAATACCCCAGAGAAATAACGTTAAAGCCGATGCTTACATAACGCTCCAGGTCCGCCCTTGAACTTCTCGAGAAAGCGATAGCCATCAGCATATTATATCCCATCTCAACTTCCATCTTCTTAGCGGCGTGCCTTGCCGCTACGTGCCCAATCTCATGCGCGATGACAGAGGCAAGTTCCGCGTCTGAATCGGTCTTGTCCGCAAGCCCTCTAAAAATATACACGTAACCGCCCGGCGTTGTGAAGGCATTTACATTTTTGTCCTTGAGGACCTTAAACTGATATGGCAGATCTTTTCTGTCAGATACATTCGCAAGGACATTACCTATGGCCCTGACCCTTGCCTGGACCATTATGTTTTCGTCAAGTTTGTATTTTTCCTCAATCTGGCCGGCCATTCTGTAGCCTATGGCGCGCTCATCCGCGGTACTTACAAGCACCGCTTCATTCTTTCCGGTAGCCTGATTGTAGATTGTGGCACACCCATAAAGACCACAAACCACAGCCCCCAACCCACAGCACAATATAAAAATCCTAAATACTAATACAATACGAGATTTCACTTTTTTGTTACTGCTTCATCTATCCACTTCAGATATTCTGTATTTCCGTCAATAATCGGCAAGGCTATGATCTCGGGCACCTCATAGCTGTGAAGTCCCTTGATCTCCAAAACAACTTTTTTAAATAGCTTCTTTTTTGTTTTCATTATCGCGAGGACTTCCCTTGCCTTGTCCGTCCTGCCTCTCCATACAAAAATAGAATTAACCCCGCTTAAAATATTCCCGCAGGCGATTAGTTTCTTTTTTATTAATTTTGATACAATTTTCTTGGCCTCTTTTTCCGAAGGGCCTGTCATAAAAACTGTTATATACCTGTCGCGCATATTTTAATACCACCACTTATAACATATTTTCAGCGGTAAGAAATACTCATCCTTAATATAAAACTTAAACCAAAAATTCAAAATAAAAACTTAAAACTTTCGTCCTTAAGCTTTATTTGATATCTTATTTTTATCTGCTAATGTTATCCTAAATTCGAAACCAGGCTCTCCACTGCCCCTGAAATAATGTCCCAATCCTCCTGGCTGTGTATCGCGAATTTCTGTTTCCTAGCCCACCTTTCGCCTTTCTTCTGCCAGAGATAAAGGCACACCTGCTTTCTCCCCCAGGATTCTATCAGCGCCACAACCGACCACCAGCCGAATTTTTTATTAACGGTGGTATACTCCAACACCTTAAGAGGCGGGATTATCGGCAACGGCTCATCGCTCTTTATGTGTCTCTCCATATACTTACTGCTCCTTTCATGACTTTTTTACACGCTACACTAATTTCTCAGCCAAACCTGATAATCTTTACCTTCCCTTTCGACAACAACGTGCCCTTCCCTGGCGAGCCATCCGATGCTCATCAATGTGACCTCTTTTGGTTTGTCAACGCCCTTTAGCAGATTACTTAAACTGCTTTTGTGGTGCTGATCCAGATAATGCCAAACGTCGCCTGCGGTAATCCCTATCTCTGTTATCACGACATATCACCTCCTTTCCTGCTTACGTGAATTATAACTACTACACCTTGGACAAACAGAAAATTCCTCGTTCTGGCTGTCTATATAAAAAAAGGTGCATATATGGCACTGCCACACAAATTTCTCTTCCGGGTTAATACCCCTAGCCCTCTTTTTTCTATCAGAGAATGCCCACGCTATGAGTATCAGGATTACCGAAAATCCAAGATACAAAGATATGGCCGCGGACAATTCTATCTTTATCATTTAACTTTAAGGTTCAATTTTACCGTGCCCCTCATTTGTTTAGTTGTCTCGCGGGTAGATGAAAATTGGAACCCTTTTAAATAATTAATCGCGGCAAGGTCTATGTCTGGATAGCCGCTAGACGCAAGAAGTCCCGCCTCCTCCACCTTGCCGCCCGGAGAAACAGCGCATTTAAGTTCAACAATAAAAGAATCCTGGTTTGACTCCACCCTCTTTACTATAATGGGCGCCTCGGGTTCAAACAGAATTTCCCTGTCTGCCAGCGGCCCCTCAATAGTCAATCTCCCATTATCCCTGACAACAGATAGGGGCTTCAATACGTCTTTCGCCTGCGCGCCTCCAATGGAAGAAGGCCAAAGAGGAGGCATAATCTTAAATGTCCCGAAAAGATCGTGGGCGCTAACCCCTGCCTTTTCGTCTTTTCTCGCTAAAAAATCCCCCTCAAACTGAGGCTTATCCAATAAGATCTCCTCCCCTTTTATTAAAACGGTGTTGCCTAAACGCATGGGTTCTCCATATAGAAACTTTTTCGGTTCAGCTTTTCTATCAAGCATTAATTCAAAGGCAGTTTTTTCCAATAACGGACCTAAAAAAGAAATTGCTGATACCTTTGCCATGGGAAATTTTATCGGCAAAACAACTATAGTAAAACAAAACATGCAAACCAGATGCCAGGAAACAGAAATCAAAAACGCGATATTGAATGTCTTGTTTCTAAACATAGTTAAATTCCAAAAACCAAATTCCAAAATCCAAATCAATCATTCAAATCCAAATAATTTAATAATTTGTCATTTAAAGATTCATTTGTCATTGA
>Ga0210019_1004781_pt1 | contig 11582 bp, 13 predicted proteins | sample CryGeyCG2114_020_2_FD_183969 | JGI IMG/M metagenome (GOLD analysis project Ga0210019, IMG submission 183969) | Groundwater microbial communities from aquifer - Crystal Geyser CG11_big_fil_rev_8/21/14_0.20 (SPAdes) (version 2) | ecosystem: Environmental > Aquatic > Deep subsurface > Groundwater ...
GCACGCTCCGGTACCGGGAGGAGGAAACCTCCCCCCTCCCTGTTGAAAAGGACCCATCGACCCGATGGAAGATTGGACATACTGCGTCGACACCCTTCCCAAGGTCAGCCGCACCTTTGCTTTAAATATTTCAGTCCTTCGCGGGGAGCTCCATCGGAGCGTCCTCGTGGCCTACCTTTTCTGCCGCACCATCGACACCGTCGAAGACGCTTCCCTGCTGGACCCGCAAATCAAGATCCGCCTGCTGGGCGAATTCGCCGATTTATTGGAAACCCGCGGCCCCAGGGATGCGGGCCTCGAATCCTGGGTACGGGAATGCCAGGTCGTCGACGGCTCCCCGAGCGACCTCGACCTGTTGAACAATATTCCCCGCGCCTTCCGCGTGTTCGATTCCCTTCCGGAGGAACATAAATTACAGATCGTCCCTTCCGTCGTTCGTATGGCCAAGGGCATGGCTTATTTTCAACAGTGGTTTGATTTTTCCCGCCTCACTCCGTTGAAAAACGAACAGGAACTCGAGGAATATTGTTATTTCGTCGCCGGGGTGGTAGGGGAAATGCTCTGCAACCTGCTCCTGACGCAACTCCCGAATATTTCAACCGAATGCCGCCAAACGATGAAGCAAACCGCCGTTTCCTTTGGTCTGGGCCTGCAAATGACCAACATTTCAAAAGACGTTGTGGTCGATCAAAGCCGGGGCTGGTCCTATGTTCCGCAGAGTTTCATACTGGAGAAAGGTATGACGCTGGAGGATTTTCAGTCCGCGAAAAACATCGACCATAACCTGGAGATCATGGAAAAACTGCTACTCAAGACCACCGGGCACCTGCAGGACGCGCTGAAGTTCACCCTGGCCATTCCCCGCACCGAGATTGCCCTGCGCCTGTTCTGCATCTGGCCCTTGTGGATGGCGTTGCAAACCGTGGCCGTGCTTCATAATAACCCGGCCCTGCTGACCTCGGACGCGCCCGTCAAGATCTCCCGGAAAACGGTGCGGAAAATTCTGCGGCGCACTCCTCTCATCGCCTTTTCCAATTTCCTGCTGAAGCGCTCCTTCGACAGTATTTTGGGTCCCGACCAGTTTGGAGTTCCGCCGCGATTCGACCTGGAGTCCCTCAAACAACGCCTGGATAAACTGGGAATCGACGCCGTTCCCCAGAATATCCCATCCAACTGAATCCCTATGGCCGACGTCCCACGATTTACCGATGCAAAGGATGGTACCATCCAGGACACCCGGACCGGGTTGACCTGGTGCCGGGAAGACTCCTGGCAAAGCGAGGCCAAGTGGGTCACCTGGGACGAGGCCATCGAACACGCCCGCCGCCAATGCGACCTGAAACTGGGGGGATACAACGACTGGAGACTGCCCACCCGGGAGGAAGCCCTGACGCTTCTGGTTCCCGAGGCGTCCAACAAGGACAAATACGGATCGGACATTCAACTGCCCTCTGTGTTTCCAGAGGGTTCCCTGCCGACAACCTGGACCCAAGAAGGGATAACCGGAAACGACAGCTACATTCTCGATTTCCGAAATGGGGAGGTCCGGTCCCTGTTCAAAAGCAAGACCGGGAGAATGGCCGTTCGGCCGGTCCGCGGGAAATGGATCCCCGACTCAAAAAACTCCGACCTGCCCTGACCTTCCCGCGACGATCCGGGGATCCCCTATCAAACTTTTTTAATTTCCGATTTTTAATGGTAAAATTTTAGAAGTCCTAAAACCTTTGGGAATTTCGTACATCTTAACCAACAATACAAATATTCTCTTATTCCATGACGCAAAACAGACTCATTCAAATTGCAGGTGGGCTTTGGGGGGTCATCGGCACGTTTCTCATTTTGCGGGGAATTTTGCTGTATCAACTCGCGATTGAAGAACAGCATGCCACCCTGGCGGCCATCGCCATTTCCGTAGCGGCGGGAATTCTCCTTGGAGGGGCCAAGGGACACTTCGTATTGACCCGAACGGCCCGGAGAAATAAAAACCGTATTCAAACCCTTCCCGGACCGCTGAAAATCCATCACATTTTTGCCAAACCCTTTTACGGCTTTATCGCCGCCATGATGTTGCTGGGCTTTCTGCTCAGAAGCTTCAACGGGTATCTGGGCGGTTATGTTGTCGTGGGCGCCATCTATTGCGGTATCGGCATGGCGCTGGTGGTTTCGAGCCGGATTTACTGGAAATCGGAAACGGGATCGCCCGTGGAGGAGCGCGCCTAGTACTTGGTTGCAAAAGTTCATAGCCAATAGTCATGCTTCGACAAGCTCAGCATGACAACTATTTTGTCGCCCTGAGCCTGTCGAAGGGCTAAATCCTTATGGTTACTTATTTTTGCAACCAAGTACTAGGCGCATCCGGCAAGTTCCGGAACTTTATGAAAAATTTCTTCCTCACCCTCCATTTGATTTCCATGTGCCTCGTGGTGGGCACATTGTTTCTTCAATCCCTCTCCGTGGTGATTCGTCTCCGGTTGAAAACACGGGAAGAGCTTGCCGGGGTGCAATTCGTTCAGCGCCGGATTCACAAGTTCATTTATTATCCCATCCTTGCGGTCACCCTCCTTTCGGGCCTTTACCTGGCGATCCACACCGGGGCCTTCTCCAAGGGAAGCTGGCTGTACGTCAAACTGTTTCTCCTCCTGCTCCTGATCGTCTTCGGAATCCTGAATGGAAAACAGATCGAAAAAGACGTGTTCCCAAAAAAATACGCCATGATGGTGCATATTCCGATCTTTCTGATCGGCGCCGGGATGATCTACCTGGCCACCCTGAAACCGTTTTAGGAGAGTCCGGCGATGGACATCTTTCTGACCCTGATCGCCAGCGCCCTGTTGATCGTCGGTTTTTTCGTCATCTGCCGCTCAAGCGACGACGATGACCCCGAGGACGAAGAACCGAAAACCTGATCGAGTCTCCTTCAAAATCCGGCCCATGAAATACAAACGGAGTAAAGGAATTGACAACAACTGGAGCGTCATCACCTTAATCGTGGGCTCCCGCAAGCCGGAGCAGGTATCGCAATTCGCCGCGGCTGGAGAAGTGGAACTTTCGGAAGCCCAATTGGCGCGGCTGAAGCGGGCCAGCGGAGAATTCTTTCATCGATAAAGGGTGTTGCGTTACAGGAGTCCACCATGAGCGGGGATGATCGATGGGACGATGCTTTTGAGGATGGGGGAACGACCCTGGGTCCCGAGGAAGCGTTGAAGCGGGAAATAGAGAAGGTCAAGGCGCTGAAAGTGGAACGCCTTCAATTGCGCGACCAAATTGAAAAACTGCAACAACAAAACGCCCGTCTTGCGGCCCGGCACCGCGAACTCGAAGAGCAACACACCCTGCATTCGGACCCGTCCACCCGCCATTTTCTTCCTCCTCCTCTGAAACCCCGGGTGGTCTTTCCCGCCCAATGGGGAATATTTCTCCTCCTGTTCAACCTCGGTGCCCTGGCTCTGCTGATCTACCTGATTTCCAACAACTGAATTTCCCAAACCGGAGACGACGGCCTGCTTTTTTTTCTTCCCGCCGCGGGACTCCCCCGCGTTCAACATCTTCCGTTGGATTCCATGGGAAACCCGAAAAATAATTTCCACCGGCGCACGGCAAACCACCATCCCTCAACCTGAATGAAGATTCTGTTGAATCGTTAGCCAATTTATTTCAAACCGTCAGGTTTTATCCCAAATAATCACAAAAAACCGTTCCCCCGCGGGGAAAATGCGTTAGAATGTACCGTAACAATTTGAACTTCGGGAAGTTAACACCGTATGGGAGGGGTTGATCTCTAAATCCATTTTGAATGGCCTTCCGGGCAAACTTTCCCACACAACACAAAAATTTACCGGAAACTTGAATCCTCCCGCCCTCGTTTACCATCCAAACCAACAATTATGTTATAGAAGCGGGAATTTAAGCGACTTTCCAATCGGGCCAATCATCAAGGTTCCCTCAACCAACCTATAACTCAAATTAAGAAAGGGGCACGAAAACAAAAATGTGGGTGTTCGAATTTCTTCACGTCTTGTTTGGAATTCTTTGGATCGGTTTGCTTTACTTTTTTAATCTCGTCCAGGTTCAGTCCATGCCCAAAATGACTGAAGCGGGCGCGGCCAAACCGTACACGCAGATCATCCTGCCGAAAGCTCTTTTCTTGTTCCGTCATGCCGCCCTTTGGACGGTCATCACCGGCATCGCTTATTACGTTGCCGGACGAGGTACCCTTCAGGGAATTCCCAGTCCGGAAATCATGATCGGAATGTTCCTGGGCCTTATCATGGCAGGTAACGTCTGGTTCATCATCTGGCCGAACCAGAAAAAGATCATCGCGGGAGCGTTGGAAGGGGATGCGCTGAATAAAGCCAAGCGGCATGCGTTTCTGGCAAGCCGCACCAACGCCTGGCTCTCCTTGCCCATGCTGGCGTGCATGGTAGCCGCAAACCACGGCGGATTCGGTTTCTGAGTTTTCCGCCGTAAGGCGGGCCGTTAAACCGTTGCAACGGTTCCAACCACAAGCCATTCAAAGGCCGGTGTCCCCCAGGGGCGTCGGCCTTTTTGTTTTCTCACTCCACCGTAAGGGCTTCCATCGGATCCAGCTTGGAAGCACGGAAGGCGGGGAACAAACCAAATACGATCCCGATCACCAGGCAAACGCCAAACGAGATGCCCACGGACCAGAGTTCCAGGATCAGCGTCCAATGGCCCCATCGTTGCAGTACCCATGTGGTTCCAACCCCGACCATCACCCCGACGCCTCCCCCCAGGATACCGATCAGAACGGATTCGATCAAAAATTGCCGGATAATATGTCCCTTCGTAGCGCCGACCGCGCGCCGAACCCCGATCTCCCGGGTGCGCTCCTTGACCGATATAAGCATGACCGCGAGAATCCCGATCCCCCCAACCACCAATGAAATGGCCGCTACACCGACGATCAGGCGGGTGAATAACCGGGAAGTTTCACCTTTCAATTTTTCCAGATCGAGTTGACTGATAACGGTAAAATCGTCCGCCTTCTCCTCGGGAAGTTTGTGCAGTTCCCGCAACAAGCGGCCGACCGACGCGGTAACCGGCGCAATATCCCCCCTTGAGACGGCGCGGACATAAATCGCCGTGATGTGGGTCTGGTTCAAAACCCGGCGCATCAGAGTCGTGAACGGGATGACCACCAAATCGTCCTGATCCAGACCGTTGGTGTCCAAACCTTTAGGGTCGAAGACCCCGATGACCTGAAAGGGGACCGACTTGATCCGGATGATTTGTCCCAGCGGGTCCTCGTGGCCAAACAGGTTTCTCAACGTGGTCTGCCCGATCACCGCAACCCGGTTGCCGGTTTTAACTTCGCGGTCATCGAAAAAACGGCCGACGGCCAGGCTGTAATTTCGCACGGCCATAAAGGCCGTGGTGGATCCCCCCACGGAGGTATCGGTGACGGAGTTCCCGAATTTGACTTGCATCTGCTTGTACTCGAAGGGAACCGCCATCTCCACTCCGGGAACTTCCTCGGCGATTTTGTTTGCATCGCGGGAAGTCAAGGTCGTCACATTGCCTTCAAACCGGGGCCGGCCCCCACGAATTTTCATTTCCCCCGCATTGACCGTGATCAGGTTTTGTCCCATGTTTTCGATCACGTCCATGACCTCTTTCTCCGAACCCCGGCCGATCGAAACCATGATGATTACCGACGCGATCCCGATCACCACCCCGAGCGAAGCGAGAAACGTGCGCATCTTATGCGACTTGAGCGCCATGATGGAAATGTTGAACGACGGCAGGAAATTCACAAGATCGACCCGATCGGTTTTACTCCAAACTGTAGTTAAAAATCACGACGCGGCAACTTTCCCGGCGGTCCCATTTAGAAAATCCGTTTCAATCCGGACGGGCATAATTTTGCCAGCGCCAACATCACCGAAGCGTCTCTTCCGGATTCAGGTAGGCCGCCTTCCTCGCGGGCTGAATTCCGAAGACCAGCCCGACCAGGGTTGAAAAGAACAAGGCCAGGGCAAAGGGTTCCCAGGTGACGCGAGTGGGAATGGGGCTGAAATTTTGCAGTCCGATGGAAATGCCGAGTCCCAAACCTACTCCCAGCATCCCCCCCAGGAGGGAAACAAAAATCGACTCGAACAGGAACTGGGAAATAATGTCGGAGCGCCGGGCGCCGAAACACCGCCGAACCCCGATCTCGCGGATTCGTTCGCGAATGGAAACCAGGAGAATGTTCATGATGACGATCCCCCCGACCAGGAGGGAGACCGTGGAAATCAGGACCAACATCCGGTTGAGAGCCTGCGCGGACTGGGTCACCCATTCCATGATGCCCTCGGGCGTGATGAAGCGAAAGTCGTCCGCGGCGATCGGCGACAGGCCGTGGTTCCTCCGCAAAAGTTGCGTCACATCCAGCATGGTCTTGGATACCAGGGAGGGACTCAGGGCCATGACCTTGATGCTGTGCAGGTAGGTTTTATTGAACAACCGGGACATGGACGTATTGAGGGGGATCAAGGTCCGGTCGTCAGGATCATACCCGCTTTCGGTGAGCCCCTTTTCCTCAAGCAGACCCACCACCTCGAAGAACACCTGGCCCAAGCGGATCTCCTTGCCAATGGGGTCAACCTCTCGCGGGAAGAGTTTTTTGGCGGGAGTGGCGCCCAACACGATGACCCGGGTCTTGCGCCGCATGTCGTCGGCGTTCAGGAACCGGCCGTCCCAGAGGTTCCATCCGCGGGAAAGGATCCAATCGGGGGTGACCCCGTACACGCGGGTGCTGGTGTTCTGGTCCCGGTACACCAGCCGCATGGTTTCCCGCTGGTGGGGAACGACCAGGCGCACCGAGGCCAGGGCGGCGATGTCATCCGCATCCTCCAGGGTCAGACTGGTGACGTTCTGCGACTTGGGGAAGAACAGGCGGCCTCCCCCGGCCAGCACAGAGAACGAGTCGGGTCCGAACCCCATTTCGGTAATGCGGTCGAGCACTTTACCCTTGGTTCCTTCGCCAATCGAGACGATGACCGTCATCGAGGCGATGCCGATGATGACCCCGAGGGTCATCAGCACCGTGTTGCCCTTATGACGCAGAAGCCCCAACAGCGCCTGCTTGAGATTGCGGAATATTCGCATGGTCGGAAACGATCTGCCCGTCGCGGATCGTCAGCACCCGGCGGGCATGGTTGGCCACGGTCGGGTCGTGAGTGATGATAATGATGGTGCGTCCTTCCCGGTTCAACTGATCCAGGAACTTCATGATCTCCGCCCCATTCTTCGAATCGAGGTTGCCGGTGGGTTCGTCGGCCAGAATGATCCGCGGATCGTTGACGAGGGATCGGGCAATGGTCACGCGCTGTTGCTCCCCGCCGGACAACTGACCGGGAGTGTGATGCATCCGGTGACCCAGTCCCACCTTGTCGAGAACTTCTTCAACGATCCGCTTCGCGTCTTTGGGGGGTTTGCGGCAATACAGGAGCGGCATCATGACATTATCGAACGCGGTTACCCCCCGCAACAGGTGAAACGCCTGGAACACAAACCCGATCTTCTCGTTGCGTATGTTGGACAACTCGCGGTCGTTGAGTTCCTCGACCTCTTCCCCATCGAGGATGTAAACTCCGCTCGTCGGTTGGGCGAGACATCCCATGATGGTCATGAGGGTGCTCTTCCCCGCGCCGGAAGGCCCGATAATGCTCACGTACTCCCCTTTCTGAATATGCAGGGAAACACCCTTCAGGACCCGGGTTTCGAAACCCACGTTCTTGTACACCTTGCTGATATCCCGCATTTCGATCAGGTTCATTGCCGTCTGCCTGGTCCACCGGGCCCCTTGTTTCCGTTTTCGCCCAATTCGGGTTTCTTCGGCAGACCCACCTGTTCCCCTTCGTTCAAGCCCGACGTCACCTCGATCACCTGATCTTCCCTCCACCCGGTTTCGATGGTCTTTTCCACCAGCTTATCCCTCTCCCGCACCACGGCGAAGGTTTTCTTTCCTTCCCGCTTGACCGCCCGCTTGGGAATGACCCGCACGTCCTTGTGAACGCCGGTGGTGATCACCACGTTCGCGGTCATTTCGGGCCGAAGAAGCTGGATCGCCTCCTTGTCGATTTCCAGGATGACCTCGTAGTTGACCACGTTGTCCTTGATCACGGCCTTGGGATGGATTTCGCGAACCACGCTTTTGAAAAATTTTTCCGGGTAGGTGTCCACGGTGAACAAGGCCTGTTGTCCCATCTTGACGCGGCCAATATCGGTTTCGTCGACGTAGGTGGTCACCTCCAGCTTGCTAAGATCCAGCAGGTTCACAAAGGTGGGCGCGCTGAGGCTGGCCACCACCGTTTCCCCCTCCTGGGTGGAAATGAAGGCCACGATGCCGCTCATGGAAGCTTTGATGGTGGCATAGGATAATTGGGTCTCGCCCTCCATCAGGTTGGCACGGGCTCTTTCGACCCGGGCCCTGGCCAGTTGAGCATCCATCTTCACCTGGGTCTGCTGGAGCTTCAACTGCTCCTGCGACAGCTTGATCTTGGACTGGAGCACTTCCACCTCTTCGAGCGCCTGATCCACCACCGTGTCGGAGACCACTCCCTTCTCGTTCAACTCGGTGTTGCGCTTGAACATTTTCTCCGCCAGCCGAAGCTGGGTGTTCAGTTGCTCGATCTCGGCTCGGTCCTTGTTGACCTCGAGCGGGCCTTCCTGGACAATTTTCTCCAGGCTCGCTTCGCCTTCCAGAAGCTCCGCGCGCAGGCGGGAAACCCGCGCCGCCATGTCCTCATGCTCGATGACGGCAATGGTATCCCCTTCCTTCACATAATCGCCGATCTTGACCTTCAACTCCTGCAACTGGCCGGAAACCCGGGCCCCGATCTTTACCTCCGCGCCGGTCTTCAACGTCACGGTTCCCGTCGCAAGAACTTTCTGGTGCACATCCCGTTTTTGCACCAGCTCGAAATCAAAATCTTCGGCCTTGAGTTTATTCTGTTTTCCTCCCCCTCCGGTCAACCCTTTCAGCCCCCTGGTCAAAAAAGTAAGCTGACCGGAATTCAACAACCAGGCAGAAAGCCCCAAAAAAACCGCGAGAAGTACGAAAAAACGACCTCGCCCCGATATTTTCATCAAAATTTTTCCTTTGGATCTTATCTAATTAATTCTAACATAACCGAAAGGGACTTCACGATCGTTCCTGTCCGCCAAAACCTTTTGATTTATTGGATTATTATACATTTCATCCATCGGCGGAAATCAGCCCGGACTTGAGGACCCCATGGCCGCTACGGAAAATAAAAATCCATCGTTTCCACCCCTGTTCCCAGGTCCTCCCCGCAAACGGCCCCGCAAGCGGTTTCAGGTCCTGTTTGGCGGCCTCTTTATCCTGGCGGCCCTGCTCGTCCTGGCCCTGTACCTGATCCCGGTCAACTCCTACCGGGGGCCCATCGCCGAGGGGATGTCCCGCGCAACCGGTCTCGCCGTGGAGATCGGTTCACTCAACCTGAGTCTTTGGCACGGTCTGGATCTGGAGTGCCGCGAGCTTAAGATTTATACCCCGGATCGGGACCGCCAACTGTTTTCCCTGGAAACCCTGTTCCTCGATGTCGAATTGATCCCCCTCCTGCAAAAAAAGGTGCGGGTCAAAAGTGCATCCCTGGTCAAACCCGTGGTTCAGATCTACCCCGCGCCCAAGGCTCCGGAAACGCCGGCCGAATCCACGTCCGAAAAAACCCCTGAAAAACTGACCCCCGAGCAATTCAGGTTCAAAACCGTACAGCACGCTCTCAAAAAAACCGAGTTGAACCTGGAAAACATAACCGTCACCCAGGGACGGGTGATCCTTGTTGCGGCATCGGGAAACGCGGAACAGAACGTTTCCATCGACGTTTCAACCCGCATCTCCGTCCACCGCTCCCCCGAAAACAAGATGGACCTGCGGGTGGACACATTTGAAATCCGCCACGATAAACTGGCGGCGCATGGACACATGGAAGGAAAAGACCTTCTGGGGAAATCCCCGCTTCTCGAAGCCGAAGTTGAGAGCGACCCTTTCGCACTTGCAGATTTACTTGAATTGGGCTCCTTGATCCCGGCCGAAACGCAAACTCTTCTGCAAAACCAGGTCGCCGGGAATTTGAATCGGGTCATGGTTCACACCGAGGTGCCCCTGCTACAGGTCCACAATCTTTCCACTCTCCTGCAACACGGAACCGGAAACCTGTCGGTTAACGCCGATTCCCTCACCTTGAACCTTCCCCAGGGTACCCTGGGGATGACCCAGATCGAGGGGCAGGGAAACTGGAAGGCCAACCGGGTGAATCATTCGCTGGAAGCCGCTGTGGGGGAAGGCTGGATCAAAAGTAAAGGCGAGACCGGCCTCGCGGCGGACGGGAAACCGGTGTATTTGAACACCCTCGTCGAACTGGACCGGGCGGATCTGGCGCAATTGAAACCGAAAGAGGACAACGATTTTACTCCCACGGCGGGACGGCTTTCGGGGGAAATCCACCTGGATGGCCCCCTCCCCCCCTCCGATGCCCCCTTGGACGGCCTAAACCTGAAGGGGAACCTCGTGGCCACCAATCTTTTCCTGGGCTACCCGCAAACCCAGTACGGTGCCGACAAAATCACGCTGGAGGTGAAGCAACCCTCGATCCCGGCCCGGTTTCAGGGAACCCTGGTTCTGGAGCAGGCCCATCTAAAAAAAATCGCATTCAAGAAAATGGCGGCCGATTTCCGGGTCACGCCGGAGAAGATCGAAATCGCAGAAACACAATGGGAGCCCAACCATGGAACCCTTTTGATGTCGGGTCAATTCCTTCCTGCCGACTCCACCTATTCCCTCAAATTTTCGGGCCACCAACTGGAAGGCCGGGACTGGCTCCCCGAATCGGTATCGGGGCAGGTCAATCTGGAAGGACATCTCGCCGGCGGACTCAAAAGTTTTCACGAAGCCCAAAACCGGGGGGAAAAACCCACGGTCAATGCGATCCTGCGGGATGCGAACGGCGGCTTCAAACTCGACCTGCTGGATGGCGGGCTGTTGCAACTGGGCCTGCTGGAGTCGGTGCTCAAACTGCTCAATCCCCATACCCTCATTACCGCCCGGAAGGAGGGGTTGAATTATGACCGGATCGGCGGCGATTTCGCGATCAAAGACGGGATTCTCACGACCGGAAATTTCCTCATGGACGGCCCCACCCTGCGGTTTCGCGCACAAGCCATGGCCGACTTTCATACCGGGAAACTGGATGGAACGATCAAAACCATGCCCATCAAACTGGTGGACGACATCGTGGGCCAGATCCCGCTCGTGCGCGATATCATCCAGGGAAAGGAAGGGGGAACGCTGGAGATTTTTCTCGACATCGGCGGAACCTTGAGCGAACCCGAAATCACCCCCGCCCCCGCAAAATCCGTAATCCGCCAACCCGCGCGCATCATCGAAAACATTTTCAAACTGCCGGGAAAACTCCTGGGAAAAGATTAATCCATTCGTCCCTACCGAGGGTTGAGCCGCCCCCTCGCCGTTGGGGGCGGATGGCGGAATTAGTGCACAACCGAAGGAGGCTCGATCGCCTCCTACAACGGCGCGGGCCAATGCGCGGGATCGGCGG
>Ga0210019_1004782_pt1 | contig 11582 bp, 9 predicted proteins | sample CryGeyCG2114_020_2_FD_183969 | JGI IMG/M metagenome (GOLD analysis project Ga0210019, IMG submission 183969) | Groundwater microbial communities from aquifer - Crystal Geyser CG11_big_fil_rev_8/21/14_0.20 (SPAdes) (version 2) | ecosystem: Environmental > Aquatic > Deep subsurface > Groundwater ...
CTTATGGCAGGATCAATATCCAGGTTGATAAGGAGAATCGGAGTTAGCGAACCCATCAACGATGCGACAGAAACAGCGAGAATAATTCCCAGTCCAACCACCAAACCCAGTACGGGGTTAGTATTTAAAAGGGGCTCTGAAGCTAAATAAACAAGGCCTCCGCACATTAATCCAAATATCAAGCCATTTAATATTCCAACCGAGAGTTCACTTTTTACCACTGGACTAAGGTTCCCTTTTTGAATGTCTCCCGTTGCCAAACCTCTTACGATGACCGTAGCACCCTGAATTCCCACATTGCCCGCCAATCCAATCACAAAGGGAATGAAAAATATGACAGCGGCAAACTCGGCAAGGGTTGTCTGGTACAACCCGAGTATCCATGCACTGAGTAGTCCACCAACAAAAGTTGTAAACAGCCAGGGTGCCCGGGCGATAATTTTGTGCCTTATTTTTTTTGCGAAGGGGTCTATCGTGGCGGTTCCTACCATGGTGTATATATCTTCACTGGCACTGTCTTGCATGGCCCGAATGACGTCATCGAAAGTGATGATTCCCATGATCACATTGTCCTTGTTCACAACAGGCAAACTGCTTAGGTGTTCCTGACCCATAATTTGGGCGACCTTTTCACAAGGGTCTTCAAGGTTAACTTTTGGGGTTTCAGGACGGATAAATTCTTTTGCAATGGCTGAGGTCTGAACGTTCAGCAAATCCCTCAATTTAAAAAAGCCCATTAACTGATCTCTTTCATTGACCACATAAAAATAAGGAATGGTTTCTTTTTTAGAATCTCTCCTTATTTCCGTAAAGATGTCTCCCGCTCTATCGTCAATGCGGAATTTATTGAAATCCGGGTTCATCAAACCGCCAGCGGTTTCTTCTTCATAGTGGATCAGGTCTTTAATGACCTGAGCGTCCCGAGTCTCCATTTTGCTAAGGAGTTCTTCCTGAATCTCATCGGGAAGCTCTTGAATAATGTCGGTAGCTTCGTCTTCCGGCATATCATCCAGGAGAGCCGCTAAATAATCCTGATCAAGGGATTTCTGGATTTCAAGGCGGCTATCTAAATCGGTTTCATACAGGAGCTCTTGCCGTTTTTTATCATTTTCGAGAAGATGAAAAACCTGTACTTTCTGGTCTCGATTTAACTCATGAAGCCGCCGGGCAACATCAAAATGATCCAGGCTGGCAATGAGGGCGGGTAAAGAAGGCTCCTCAATAGTCGATTCTTTGAACGCTTCCTTTATTTTTTCGATGGGCATAAAAATAATTATAAAATTAATTGAAATTGTCGTACTCTGGGCACGGTTGGATAGATTTTACTATTCTGAAACGCTAACTTTCAAAGAGGCAACATGATACTGAATATGTCCCATGAGGACAAAAAAAGATATCAAAAAACATTTGGAAAAAAAAAGACCCAAGCCCGAAAGCACAGGTCTGTAATCCTATCAGATAAAACTAAAAATCTTCTATCAAAAAAATTTGAAGAAGGTCACCCTGATAGTGAAAAGCAGGATGCTCCCCAAATAATTGATGAGCATATGAAAATGAATGATAATTATTTACGTACAGGGCCTTATAAGCCCAAAGGTAAATGATGTGATTTCGAATATGCGGGATTAAAGTGGCACGGATTCAGGGGAGAGCAGGAAGAAGAGCTGTTATTTTGCCTCAGCTTCGGACAGGACTTTCTCCTTAGCGCCGTTTTCGTGTCTTTCCTGGTAAAGTTTGTAAACTTCTTTATCAATGAATAAGTTTACCAGGTCAGGATCAAGCTCCCCATGTTCAGCCATGGATCTGAGTATTCGGTAGACTGTTTCCAGGGGCATGGCTTTTTTATAGGGCCTGTCAGATGCCGTTAGCGCTTCCGCAATATCGGTGACAGCCATCAATTTCCCTTCAAATGGGATTTCATCTCCAGTCAGGCCAAGGGGGTAACCTTTTCCGTTAAGAAACTCGTGATGAGCTCCGGCAAAATTGGGGATATTCTTTAGTTTTTTGGTGAAAGGGATTTGTTTCAGCATTCTTAATGTCACCGCGGCGTGATCCTGCATCTTTTTTCTTTCTGCTTCAGTAATACTTCCCCGGCGGATCGACAGGTTAAGCAACTCATCTTCGGTTAGAAAGGGCTGTGCTTCTCCAGCTTCATCCAGGTAGGTTCTTTTAGATATTTCTTTCAACCTTTCCAGGGTTTCATCTTCAAGAAATTCTCCAGGCTCGTTGCATTTATTAATGAAATCCCGTATTTCTTTCATCTCCTTGGTCTTGTCAAGGATTTCTTTTTCGCAGGATTTTATCTGTTCCGGATTGGCCCCTTTTTCCAATAATTCTACTTTTTTGTTCTGGCCCTCCAACAGGATTTTTTGAATGATATAATCCATTCTTAAGCGAACATAATGGATGCGGTCAAAAATAGTTTGGAGCTTTTTGGCTTTTTCAACAATTTCTACCGGGGTTGTAACTTTCCCGATATCGTGCATGTAGGCCGCAATTCTCAATTCATACATTTGATCCGGTGAGAATACTTTATCCTTGAATTTTCCCTCTTTTAAAGTGTGTATGACCTCGGCCATGGTCAGGGTCAGGTCGGCCACTCTTCGGATATGCCCCCCGGTAACAGGGGACTTTTCATCGATTGCGGTAGCCATGACTTTTACAAACGCTTCAAATAAATCCCCCATGTCGGAAATGAGTTTGGCATTGGTGATTGAAACTGCCGCCTGTGAAGCCAAAGATTCACAGAGATTCTCATAATCCTGTGAAAAAGCGATCACCTGATTGGTTTTTGGGTTAGTAGCATTCAAAAGTTGCAATACCCCAATCACATCATTTTCGTGGTTACGCATTGGAACTACCAACATGGATTGGGATCGGTAGCCGGTAGAACTGTCAAATTTTTTGGGGCCGGTGAAATCAAAAAGGTCGGTATCGTAAACATCCGGGATGTTCACGGACACTCCTTTCAGGGCCACGAAGGCGGAAACATTGGATTCTTTCATCTCAACAGGGGGGAAGGGGATCGTTTCCCCTGTTTTTCCGCCCATTCGTATTTTTAAACTGTCGTTTTGGACAATTTTAAAACGCAGGGTGGTGTCTTCGACGATGTATAAGGTTCCCGCATCGGCATTAGTGAAATTTCGGGCCTGATCGACAATCATTTCAAGAAGCGTGTTTAAATCATAAACGCCCGAGAGAGCCCGACCAATATCTGACAGTTTTTTAATTTGTCCACCAAGCCGCTCAGCGTAAGCACTTACTTCGTTGACCACGCTGTTCAGTAGGGTATTCAGATTTTCATCTTGAGAAAATCGCCGGGGTTGGGGGGGGGCTGATATTTTTTGTGTCTCTTTATTATCCATGAGTCAATATATGAAATGGGCTAGTTTCGTGAGTATGGATTAAAGTTGTACTAAGGATTATCAAATAAAAGAGCAACGAAATCAATGCAAATGAAATATCCTCACGCTAATTAAAAGCCTCGACCGCCTTTTCTTTTGAAAAATCGGCTTTTTGTGGCACAAAGAATGCTATCTAAAGGTAATCCTTCAGGAGTAGAGGCGTATCAGAGAGCCAAATCCGCTTACCACAAACATTGACGAAGACGGGGTCTTTAGAATCGAACATCGTCAAGTGGGATTGATATAAGTCTTCAGCCGTGGTTCGGCAATCGCCATAGGCTTCCATTTCTTCATTAAAAATGCCTTCCTCAAACTTTTGTATGCCTTCCTTAGAACTTTTTCCCTCAAAGTAGGAGCGAAGCAAAGGATCTTTCAAGTTATCCGGATTTTTCGCGGATTTTCTTAGCAGTAATTTTATTCCCCTGGAAGATTGGGATTCAAACAGTCCGGCTCTAATACAAACATGCCGGGCTTTGCCTTTCTCTACGGTCCACTTCTCAATGGCTTCCTTTGAATGTCCCATGGCCCCGTACGTTGAGAGCTGATGCCTGATAACATAAAAGGTGGAGTAGGCGACAATGGTTTTGACGTTCAGTTCTGCTTCAAGCTTAAGGATAGGGTCGAATGAAAGCTTATTGGACTGGGCGATTGATTCGGGGGTGGCCTCTGCAATAGGTACTCCCACCTCACCCAGGGCAGTGGCGTAGAATAGAGTATCGTACTGGCCATTGTCGTAGGTTTTGATTTTGTCCAGAACCTGCTGATCGTTGATGTCCCCAAAGAGGGTTTCGTCAGCCCCTGCAATGGTGAACCCAGGCTCTTCTTTTCCATACCAGTTCGCCAGAATATTTGCGGTGCTCCTAAATTTTTCACGGATAGCTTTGATCGCCGCAGTCCCCATTACACCTGTCCCACCTATGACTAAAAAATTGCTCATCGTTTCCTCATTCAGGTTATAAAAATATTGTTGGATTACAATCCTGTCTTCTCAGGAGCCGCCATGATTTTCGTCCCAATCAACATATGGAATTTGAGAGTTTTCATATACAGCTTGAGACATGTAAGGGGCCGTTTTGAAAAAAGTTTCAATTTGTTCAACCAGGTTTTTGATCCCTTTAATCGCTGGACTCATACCCTCGTTTATCTTATGGGCAATTTCCAGATACCCTTTGGTCAAACGGGAAGCCGATTGAATAGTACTGGAAATCTGTAATGGGTCCAGATCCCTATGCTGATGCTCGATGGAAAATTCAGCAAACTTGAACCATATATCGATTTCCTTTTCACTTCTTCCAAGGTTGATCAACTCCTCTTTGAATTTATCCTTTCCCTTTTCGGCCAAGCTTGATATTACATACCTTCCCAACTCATCAATGGGTACGCCATCAATGGTGTTACAGAGATAATCTAAATGAAATAGTATTGAGTTGATCTTATTGTCCAGATTAATGCCTTGGACAGATTTATCTTTAAGTTCTGCTGTTTTTTGAAAGAGTCCCCAGATTCCACCCGATTCTGCCACCTCCTCCTTTTGATTTTTCAGAGGGGCCAATTGCTTGAGACAGGTGGATATTTCTGCCTGGCTTGCCCATGAGGTTGAAGACGTAACCCAAAATAATAATATTAGAATTGAGTTTGACTTCATATAATCTATTCACCACCACTTATGTGTGTTGAGCTGGCTCCTGAAACATGGGTATTGGGGGCACCACTGATATGCAGGTCCGGTTCTAAATCCTGGCTGTTGGGGGAGTTGGGGGAGGGGGGGTTTGCTCCAATATGTTTTGTCTGTGGTTCTGGAGGCGGCTGATCTGTCTTGTCAGCAGAACAATTTAAAAAAAACAATGAACAAAGCAAAAAGAGCAGAATGGTTATAGATTTCATAGGCTCATTCCCATAGGTTGCGATACCAATGAATTTTGCATAGGTTTCGGCAGGTTTTTATCCGTATTTTCCCCAAAACAACCAGCTAATAAGGCGACAATGAAGATGAGGGCGATTCCTGTTTTCATGAATTTATCCTTAATAAAAGTTATCCCGACCTGAATCTATACTTCAATATTTTTGAAGTCAACGGGAAATTCTTTTACCCGAACCCTGACCTATATGCCTTCAGATTGAAGTCTTGCCCAATTTCAAGATAGTCTGGCTTTCTTTACCAGTCACAGGCATAACGGATAAACGAGACTGCCGGACTAAAGCTATTTCCTGAAGGTCCTTGTGAATTTTAATCTCTTCAAGGGTGACGGGGTGCGTAAGTGCTTTCAAAGGTTTGAGATTGACCACCACCCATCGTGGGTCATCGGTGGTAGGGTCTGGATAGGCTGTTCGGGTTACTTGAGCAATGCCTCGAATGTCCTTGCCTGTGATACTGTGGTAGAAAAAAACCAGATCTCCTTTTTTCATGGATTGTAAATTATTGCGAGCTTGATAGTTCCGCACCCCATCCCAGTGCGTCTCACCGTCTTTCACAAAATTTTCCCAACTGTATTTGGATGGTTCTTGCTTGACAAGCCAAAAAGATGTTTTATTTTTCATGGTTAAGTGATGTTGGTTAATAATTCGGGCTAATAAATGTTGTCATCTGAGCCAGTGACATTCAACCGTGGCTTTTTGCCGCGAAGGGGTAAGTCGAAGCAGTTCGCTGTTCAGCTTTTCCGACTTATGCAAAGCTTTCTTCTCTGAAAATCTACTGTGGCTAAAGGGCTTAAAGACCCTAATGTGCATAATCTCATTGACCCATTCCTGTTTAGCAAATATAATGTCCCCCTCCAATGTATTGAAAGTTCAGCCAAAACTCATTTTTTCCCGGAGGATTTTTAATCCCCGTCAGGAGATTTAACAGCATGTACCGAAAAGAAATAAAAGTATTAGACTGCACCATCCGTGATGGTGGTTTGATGAACAATCATCTATTCAGCGACGATTTGGTTCGCAGGGTTTTTCAAGCGGTCAATAAGTCCGGAGTTGATTATATTGAACTGGGTTACAAGGCCGATGAAAATCAGTTTAAGCGGGGTGAATTTGGCCCCATGAAATTTTGCTCCGAAAAAGACCTGGAAAACATTGTCGGGGATACAGAGAGAAATTGCAAGATTTCTGTCATGGCTGATATCGGGCGTTTTGATCCCAATGCACTGATTCCAAAATCCGAAAGTTATGTTGATATGATGCGGGTTGCTTCATACATCAAGGATATTGACAAGGCCATTGATCTTGTTAATACGCTTAATGCAAAGGGCTATGAAACGACAATTAATATTATGGCCGTGTCGCACGCCAGAGAGCGGGAACTGGATGAAGCGTTAGTGCAAGTGGAAAAAGAAAGTGCTGTTGATGTCGTTTATCTGGTTGATAGTTTTGGAGCGTTGTATTCTGAACAGATCGCTTATCTCGCTAAAAAATACAAGGCCGCGCTTCCGACCCGTGAATTGGGTATCCATGCGCATAATAATCAGCAATTGGCATTTGCCAATACCATTGAATCGATCATCCAGAATATTAACTATTTGGATGGAACAATCTGGGGAATTGGTAGAGCCGCGGGAAACTGTCCTCTGGAATTGTTATTAGGGTTTTTGAAAAATCCTAAATTTGACATCAGACCAATTCTGGAAGTTTTGGAAAGTGATTTTGTCGAATTACGTGAAAATGTTGAATGGGGATACACAATTCCTTATATGATTACCGGGATTCTGGACTTGCACCCCCGTGCGGCTATGAAACTTAGAGGTTCAGAAAAGAAGGACGAATATCTGGATTTCTATGACAAACTCACTACAGAGGCCAACGTCTAAGTCTTTCATGGCAGGTTTCAATATAGCATTCTTTGAAAAAGAACCCGTATTGGGAATCATACGCGGTGTCGATGAAAATTCCCTTCCGGGTGTGTTGCACGCCGCATACTCGGGGGGGCTTCGTTTTCTTGAAATAACCCTCAATACTCCTGACGCGCTTCTCCTTATTAAAAAGGCGGTTCTACTATTTCCTGATTTTTGCATAGGGGCAGGAACGGTGTTATCCAGGGAGTCTGCACAGCAGGCCATGGATGTTGGGGCTCAATTTATTGTGGCGCCCAACTTGAACGAGCAAGTCGCTGGATTTTGCGTCAAACGTAGCATGGCCTATTTCCCTGGAGCTTTAACCCCCACAGAAATTGAAAAGGCATGGAGTATGGGGGCCACAATGGTAAAAGTCTTTCCCGCTTCCCAAATGGGACCTGATTATATTAAGCTTTTAAAAGGTCCCTTTGACCAGATAAAGCTGATGCCTGTAGGCGGAATTGGCCCCAATAACATCCCCGATTATTTCACTGCGGGGGCCTCCGCTGTAGCGTTGGGAGGGTCAATATTTTCCGCAAACCGTATGGCAAATAGGGAGTTTTCCACCATTCAAAAAGAAATCGCGGAATTTATGGTTGCAGTAAACAAAATTTATTCTAAAATAAGCGTAGTAGATATTGCGAATCACTCCATTTAAAGGGGGAAGAGTTGATGACCTTTGATTTTATGAAAGACTTTATGATGTTTGAAGATGAAGAGCGGTTTGCCGGTCTTTGTGAACAATTGGAGGATGTGATTCGTGAAGTGGATGGTGGAGAAGGCAAGGTTTCTGAGCTTGAAATGATGCAAGCTCTGGATTATGTCGGCTTCAATCTTTTTAGGGACAACTGGGAAGAGTATAAAAAAATGGATATGCTCAACCGCGATCAAACCCTTTCCCAGCACTCTTCAGGCAGGGAAAAGCGGTATATTCATTAATCTGTTTTTTCCAATTCGCCTAAGTTTTCCATAAGTCGGTGCATTTTTTTGTCCAGTTTATTCAGGTGCCTGCCGATTTCCTCTATTTCTTTTTTCTCCTGGTCCATGTAAACCAACCGGCATTTCTCAATATGTTCGGTGATATGTTCTATCATGTCATGGATTTCCTGACTTTCTGTTGAAAGCTCTTCGGTTGTTTCTGTAAATTCAATCACCTGGTCAGTAGCCATATCTTCCGCCAGTTTTTTCCGTGTCTTAACTCTTGCCCGGTAATAGGCAATCAAGATACCGGATAGGGTAAGCAATATGATTCCCAGAGTTGCCAAATCCACAAGCATGTAAAAATAGGAACCAAAAAACCGGCCCGTGTGGATTTCGGTCACCAGTTTGACAACATCCATTTTCATTTCATCGGGCGATAGTTGATTGACCGCACCACTCAAATCGATATTTTCCCAGTTTTGGCCCCTGTCTTTCGAGACATAAAGTCCGGATGTTGTGCCTACATATAATGACTTTTCTTTCTGACCGGTGATTTGGGTGATTGCAATATCAATGGACGTTCCTGAATCACCATTGATTTTTTTTGTGAAGGATGAAATTTTCTCCCAGAAATCTCCACCATTGTTGCTGAAATAAAAACTGTCTCCGCTTCCGACGTATATTTGAGATTGGTTGGAAGGGCTTACAAAAATGGCGTTTATAGGCAGTTTTTTGAAGTCCGGGTCATCAACCCAGTTTCTGCCGCCATTGAAAGATTTATACAGGCCAATTTCGGAACCTGAATAGAGAAATTCCGGGTCGGTATTCAGAGATACCAGAGTGGTTGCTGTAGGCAGGGCACTTTCCCAAACGGGACTCCAGTCACGGCCATTGTTATTACTGCGAAAGATACCGCCTTTGCCGGAGGCATAAAGAGTGTTGGGTTTCGGGGCGGAAAACCTTATGAGTTGAATAGATTGGCCGGAAAAAACAGGTTCCCAACTTTCTCCAGCATCCACAGACTGAAAAATTCCCCCGTCGGTTGCGGCAAAAAGGGTGTCGGGGTTATCAGGCTGTAAGACAAGATCATTAATTTTAACGTGGGTCAATCCCGTTGTTTCATCGAACCAGTCACTCCAGGTTTCCCCGCCGTCTTCGGACTTGAACACGCCATGATCCGTTCCGGCATATACTGTGTCAGGTTCTTTTGAATTGATCAATAATGAGTGGATATTTTGATTAAATAGTCCCTGGTTGGTTTGTAGCCAGGTTTCCCCTCCATCCTGGGAACGATAAATACCAATGTCTGTTCCCGCATATAGAACCTGGGAGGTTGTGGCCAGAGCCTGGATGCGACGCCGGGCACTATGAACCTGAAAGTACTTCGTCGGGAGGTATTTACCACTAATCTGAGCTTGCTCAATGCCAAATTCTTTCGGGTGCATTAAAAGAAAACCCGAAACGGAAAGAATAAGAATGAATACTGCAATCAGGAGACCGACCCATTTATGGAGGACGCGGGTGTTTTTAAATAAACGAATATTCAACAAGGGATCGCCTTATTTTATTTGGCTTCAAAGGCTTTTTGGGCAAGCCTCTCATATTCATCCTGAAGCTGATTCTCGACGTATTTCACATGCCCGAACAGCTCGTGGATTTTGATATCTATCTCCTTTAAGTGACCTGAAAGTTCCTGCAAGTCCTGATCGGGAGTGTCCTTCAGGAATACTTCGCAACGCTTGGCATGATGAGAAATATGTTCCGCGAGATCATGGAGCTGGGTTATGTTGCTTTGTAATTGAGAGGTTTCTTCCTTCAACTGGGTGGCACCAAGTTCCGCCTTAATAATAAACGTGTATACTAGCGCGAAAATAAATGCCGCGATCAAAACTCCCTGCCCAATAAATGTTTCCCATGTTGGGTAAATGCCAAGCCAGGAAATGCTGGGTAGAAAATCTACGGATGACATGGGAATCTGCTCTCCCATTTGCAATTCATGAATTCCCTTTCCCATAAAGGTGAAGGCCATGTAATACAGGAGGGCACTGGTGAAACCAAAAAACCACTTGATGGGGATTCTCATCCCAAGAGTATTTATCAAATAAAAGACTCCTGCCAAAACCAAACAACCTGCCAAAAATCCAGGGATTATTCCACCTGTAGCATTACCGGCATATAAATACAGGGCTTTGTAAAATAGAACGGTTTCGAATCCTTCCCGGTAAACCGAAATAAAGGCTACTGCACCCAGGGTAAACGTGTTGCCTTTGGAAAGGGCACCACGCATTTGCTTGTTGATATACTCCTGCCACTTTTTATTGTCTATTTTTGAAACCAGCCAGTAGCTGACCCAGAACAGAACCGCAACGGCAACCAACATAATCCAGCCCTCAAGGAGTTCCTGCCGGGCCATGCTGAAATGAAGAATCTCATGAATTATATAGGCTGTGGCGAAGCTCCCCAGAATGCCAGCGATAACGCCCAGGTGAATGGATTTAACCCTGGCTTGATTTTTTGACTTGATCAGAAATGCGATCAGTGCCGCGATGATGAGAATGGCCTCAAATCCTTCTCGAACGATGATGGAAAATGATTGCAAGAACATTGCCGTATAACCAACTTCGCTTTTCAGCAGTTCCAAACCTTTTGAAAGATTCAGGTTGATTTCATCATTTAGCGATTCTATAAGCTTAACAGGTGCGTTACGCTTGATTTCTCCACGAAAACGGCTGAATGCAGACTCAAGGCTCACCCCCAAACTCTTATTCTTGATAATCAAATTGGATTCAATCTTTTCATATACCAAATAAGCGTCAAAAGCTATTTCAGCGGCATTCTCCGCCTGACCGGCTTTATATGTACTTAAGCTCTTTTCAAGAAGACTTCGGATTTCACCAATAACCTGGTCGGCAATGTCTCCTCCTGAATCTTGTGAGGATTCGATTGCGGCCAGTTCTATATTTACCGGAGGAAGTTGGACATTGATATTGGAAAAAGTTCTGAGGTAATAGGTCACATCCCAAATCTCGTTTTCAGAAAGCACTTCTGCCCAGGACATCATCGCCGTGTTGGCAATTCCGACACTGATCACTTGGAAATTGTCATAAGCGGTTGTGTTTGCGTCTCCTGTTAATTGAGGATCGGACAATACGGCAGGGGAGGGGTCAAATTGACTGGCCATAGGACCATCACCGTTACCTTGGAGGCCATGGCAAACCGAACAATTGCTTTCGAAAATCTTTTTACCATTTCCAAGGGATACCGGAGTGATTGGCGTTTTGCTGATTTCAATATTGAAGGTTGCAAGTAAATCTGAGTTGAGGCTGTTGATTTCTTTCCAGACCAACTGTGAGTCTACTTTGTCTTTCACCAGGTTCATCAGACCGGTCAATCGATTTTTGAGGTTAACGGCTTTTTCCGGGTCTGGAATATCAAC
>Ga0210019_1004787_pt1 | contig 11565 bp, 14 predicted proteins | sample CryGeyCG2114_020_2_FD_183969 | JGI IMG/M metagenome (GOLD analysis project Ga0210019, IMG submission 183969) | Groundwater microbial communities from aquifer - Crystal Geyser CG11_big_fil_rev_8/21/14_0.20 (SPAdes) (version 2) | ecosystem: Environmental > Aquatic > Deep subsurface > Groundwater ...
AAGGAGAAAAGTTTTTCGGGATATTTTAGTCGTCATGGAAAGGGGAGTAGGAAAAAGAACCGACTTTACCGAATTTCCTTTGCAAAAGAGGGGGGGCATGGGCGTTAAAGTGGCCGAGGTCACCCCCAAGACCGGCAAAGTAGTTTGCTCGCAATTTGTGGACGAGTCGGTTGAACAAATTGTTTTAACTTCCAAACAAGCGCAGATTATAAAGTTGCCTTTGAAAAATATTCCGCGGTTGGGGAGAGCCACCCAGGGAGTAATACTGATGCGTTTTGACAAAACGGCGGCCCAGGATTGTGTTTGCGCCGTCACCTATCTTAAAAAAGAAGAGGAAGAAGAAATGGTGGTCAAAGAATAATTTTTATTCTTTCTTTCCCTAACAATTTGACTTTAAGCCTCCTTTCTTTTAAGATATCGCCATGACCCCAGAATACTCGTCTTTTAAGCCTGAAAAAAATTATTTTATTCGCTTGCCTAAAAAAATCACTTTTCACTATTGGCCAATTCCCATGATTAATGTAATCCAACCCCGTTTCTATAAACAAGAAACCAAAGAAATTGAAGAGATTCCTCTTTCTCCGGGAATTGTTGCCCTTTTAATTCAGATAGGACTTAAGGGGTTAGTACAAAAATTTGTACAAGAAAAAGAGAGACAGATTAATTAATTTTATATATTATTTTTTTACTTCAGAAAGCGGGTGGAATTTGCGGTGGGTTTCTTCGGCAAATTTATCGGAAGCATGAACATAACGCGTTGTCGTGTCTAAAGATTCGTGTCCTAAAAGAATTTGTATCGCTACCGGACTGGCCCCTTTTTCCGCTAAGTAAGTGGCAAATCCGTGTCTTAACGAATGAGCACTTGTCGGGACATTAATTTTTAATTTTTCCCGATATTCTTTAATTTTCATCTGAATATAGTTGGTTGATAATCTTCTTTTATTTGAAGATACATTGGGACCGCTATAGGGAATAAAAAGCGGTTGTAGGGCATCCTCCCGACTTTCGAGGTAGCGTTCTAAGAAAGTTTGAGCTCGAGGAGTTAGATAAACAAATCGTTCCTTTTTGCCCTTGCCCATAATGAAAATTTTTCCGGTCCCATCAATATCCGCCCGGTTTAGTTTACACAGTTCCGAAATTCTCATACCGGTCGAAAATAAAACTTCCATCAGCGTCTGATTTCTTAACGCGATTAAGGGATTGTTTTCTAAATAAGCCGGCGACTCGATTAACCGAATTAAGTCGTCAAATTCTGCGACCCGAGCGTGTCTCTTTTCTGTTTTAATCATCTTGATAACTTCCGGTGGAATTGGACAGGGATAATCCATTTCAATCAAATATTTGAGATAACCCCTGAGCGAAGAAAGGCAACGGTTAAGTGAACCGCTGGCTAGATTTCCCTGGGCTTTTTCTCCTCCTGCCGTTTTTCGATCTTTTGAAGTCATATATGCTTTATAAAGTTCAATTGTCTTCTTTGAAATGCCGTTAAAATCACTAATTTTAGCTTCTTCGTTTAAGAACAATTGAAAAACTTTTAAATCCAGTTCATAGTTATAAATTGTCTCCGCAGAATAATTATTTACTTTAAGATGCAAAAGAAAATCATCAAGATGAGGTAACTCCATTTTTAATCCTTTCTCCACGCTTATTTAAAGATAATAACTTCTGATAAATATCTTCCTCCTCAAGAGAAAATGAAGTCTTGCCACGACTACCGCCACCGGTAATTATCACTCGCTCGCGTCTTAAATTTAAATATTCAATCACAAGGCTGCTTTGCTCTTTCTTAACCACAAAAAAAGGCTCAATCCCTTTTAGCAAACCTAAAAGGACTTCCCCTTTTGTCAGTTTATACTGAAAAGCAGGGGAGCAAAGGTGATTACGTGCTTTAAACTTGTAAACTTTACCATCACCCACGAGATTTTGAATATACTGGATTGAATTTTGGTTGGTGTTAGTAACAACAAGATAAGGATGATATAGGGGGCTTGCGGACTGAATTTTGTTTTCTTTTTTTCTTTGAAAGGTAATCCCAATAAAACCTTCACCGTCTATAAAACCAGCTAACCAGGCTTTTTGCGTAGGGGATAAAACATTCATTCTTCGGCTCCTTTTGGACTAAACATTTGAGGTATTATACTCAGTCGGTATGAGTATACTATCTAACGGGACTGCTTGTCAAGGACCGGCTAAAATGCCCCTAAACGGCTGTCGGGAACAGCAATGACCAAATATCTCACCCTTCTCTAAAGTATTTCCACTATTAATTATTATTTTTTACCCTGTATTCCAGGTTGTTTTGAAAAAATAAGCCTCCCCCGGAGACACTTGGATCAAGGCTGATTTGCCAGAAAAAAAACGGGTAGTTATCCACAATCGGGTACAGTTATTGCTATCAAACTATATCATTTAAACATAATTGCCGCCTCTTGACGCCTCAATTTGTTTTTTTACCATTCTTGGCAGATTCGGGTTTTCTTTGCCAATTCGTGAAAAGAAACTATAGGTTCGTGAAAAAGGCCAATAATTATGTATATAGGCTGTCTTATTATAGGTCTATTTGACTCACCCTCTCCCCTCGTCCCTCACAGGGTAAACCCCTTGAAGTTTATCCCCATTGGGTAAGGCCAAAAAGAACGAGAAGCACCACCAAGCCCACCGCCAAATACTCCAGCACTATCTTTTTAAAAAGCCGGTCATTTAATTTAGCCTGAACAATACCTAAAGAAACATAAATGAGCGTGGTTAAAAAAAGTGAACTCAAAGTAATGGCGGTCGGCCAAAGCGAATAAACCAGCGCAATCTCCCCCATTCCCAAAGAAAGAAAAAAAGAATATAAAAAAACCGAAAAACTAATTTTTTCTTCCAAATTCACTGACCAAATTCCCTGAAGAAAAAGAAAAAAAGAAATGATAAAAACCAAAAGGCCGTTATAATAAAACGGGAGACGGAAGGAAAAAACAGTATCATAAAGAAAAAAGGAAGCAACCAAAGTCAAAAGAAAACTGACAGCGGAAGCCGAACGAAAAAGTTGAATCGTTCTTATCGCCGCCACCGCAAAAATATTTTCGCTTAAAAAAAGAGCGTACATTCCCAAAAAATAAATAATAATGATGGGAATGGCTGAAAGCAAACTTCCGGGTAGGAGAAAATAAAAAAGACCGACTCCGGTGGTAAAAAGTAAGGGTAAAATCCAGGAAGTCAGCCAGATCGGACCGTGTAAGGATTCTTTCAACGACCAAAGAGTTAAAGGAATAGTTAAAAAAGAGAGAATAAAAATAGCCAGATATCGGGAAGGCATCACTCCTAATTGAATTAGAGTTAATCCGCCAGTCAATAAAATAGAACAAAAAATGAATTTGCGGCGTTTAGTCAGAAACATAAAACTATGTTTGCATAAACTTTTTGCACATCATCCATGGCCTCCAATTTTTCGATCAAAGAAAAAACTTGTTCGGCAATTTTTTTGTCAGTTACCGGTACGGTATTAATTGGTTTCATTGCCAATTCCACCGACTTAGGAACAAAACCCGCGTTGGCAAGCGCTTCTTTAGTTGCTTCCAAAGCGCTGGGATCAACGAAAATCACCAATTCCCCTTCTTTCCCGTCTTCCACTTCTTCGACACCAAGGTCGATAATTTTTAAAGTTGCTTCCTCTTTGTCGCCGGAAAAAGGAACCACGATTATCCCCACTTTTTTGAAATTAAAGGCAACTGCACCCGGAGAAGTAATGCTTCCCCCACTCCGGTCAAAAATATTTTTTATTTCCTGAACCGTTCTTTGCTTGTTATCAGTCGCCGTTTCCACCAAAATTCCCACTCCACCCGGACCGTAACCTTCATAGACCACTTCACTGATAACCATCCCTTCGCCCTTACCGGCCGCCCGGTCAATCGCCCGTTGAACGTTTTCTTTGGGCATATTGAGCGACCTGGCCTTTTCCATGGCTAATCTAAGCTTGAAGTTTTGTCCTGAATCCGTAACGCCGCCGGAATCACGCACCGCCACCATAATAGCGTTGGTAATCTTGGTAAATTCTTGACCGCGTTTTTGGTCAGTGACTTCTTTTTCCCGATGAATATTGGCCCATTTAGAATGTCCGCTCATGTGTCAGCCTTGATTTTACCACTTGTCTACCCCTCTTTTCCAGTAGTCTTCCCCCAAAATCACGGTTATATCCGCCCGCGAACCGTCCTTGTTAAAAATTACTCTACAAGGGAAAAACCTTTTTACCCAAAAAAGTGTATAACTTTCTTTAAACTCTACTTCTGATTTAATTTTACAATTTTCTTCCGGCTTTAAAGCGTCGGCGCTGCGAATCACTCTAACGCCCGACTTTTCCAAAAAATTTGCGGCTTCTTGCGCCAAGCCATTATGCAAAGTAGCATTGAGAACTTCCAAAGCCAGCGACTCTTCACTGATTTTGCTGTCGGCGATATTCTCCCGACCGGAATAATCATCAATCTCAAGAAGGCTTTTATTAAGGCTTAAAGCGCGCAAATAAAGCAGAAAAAGATCAATCTTTCCCAAATCTGTTTTCACCTTACCGGTTAAAGCTTGCCAAAATACATTTCGGAAAAGCTTTGACGGGTTTTTCCGGTAATAATCCGCCTCTTTGTTACCGTCATAAAAGTAACCGAAAATAGCGATGTTTAAATTCTTCCGAATCGTTTCGGAAACCAACAGTCCTCCTTTTTTTTCCAGCTCGCCTAAGCCGTATATCTTGCGCCATTCGTACTCTCCAAAACCTCTACCAACCTCCACTGTTTCTGCCGGTAGAAAATAAATCTGACCCAGTTTCCTTTCCGAGGAAAAAATTAAAAGTTCCCCTTTTCTGTCGATTAAAACGAAACTCGTCCGGGAAAACCGTCTGAGCGAAGTATTTTTAAAAGAAATCACCATTTTTATTACCCCAAAAACTAAAAGCAACAAAAAAACTAAAAATGCCCCAACAAAGATCGGCGACCCAAAAAAAATTTTTTTACGATTATTTTTTTTCATTTTCTTCGCGGTCATTTCTGATTTCCTTAATTTTCTTTTGAATTTCTTCCTTATTAAAACCGAATCGTTCAAATATTTGATGGGTCATCGACAGAGCCGTTTCAAACTCCGGTTGGACTATTTCGTCCGCCCCCAATTCTTTAAGTATTTGATAATCTTCTTCGATGTGCGACCGACAAATAATGGAAATCTCAGGATTAAGCGTTTTACAGTTTCCCAAAACAATTCTCTGAGTCACCGGATCCGGTATGGCGATAACGGCCAGTCTTGCTTTATCCACTTGGGCAAAATCAAGCACGTCAATGTCTGTCGGGTCGCCAAAAATGACTCTCTTTCCTTCCATCTTAAGTCTTCTGACAATGTGAGGATTATACTCAACCACCAAATAAGGAATTTTGGCTTTGTCCAAAAGACTGCCGATCCACTTCCCCACTCGGCCATATCCGAGAATGACGACATGGTTAGTAAAAGGCAATTCGTCCATCGGGGATTCTTGAATTTTTCGAGCACAATATTTTTCGTAAAGGAAAGGAAACCTTTTCAAAAATGGGCAACATTTTTTATAAAGTATGTCTGCCAAAGAAAAAAGCCACGGAGTCAGAACCATGGTTAACAAAGCAACCGAAATAACCAAAAGATAACTGTCCTCGTCCAAAAAGTGGCCGGAAAAGGCCACTGCCGCCAAGGTAAAAGAAAACTCCCCCGCTTGCGCCAGCCCCAAAGAAACCCGAAGAATTGTTTTGGCATGATAACCGAAATGACCCAAAATTAAAATTCCTAAAACAATTTTCAAAAGCAGGATTAAACCGGAAAGAACCAAAATAGTCAGCCAATTGGCAAGTAAAAACGAAGGCGCTAAACTGGAGCCCAAAGATACAAAAAAAATCACCAAAAAAACATCCCGCAAAGGACGAACTTCCGAAAAAATGGCTAAATTTTCATTGGTCTGACTCAATACCAATCCGGCCAAAAAAGCGCCCAAGGCCAGGGAAAAACCAAAGCTGGCGGTAAACATTGAGAACAAAAAAACTAAGGCAATCGAAAATAGTAACAAAAGTTCTCGGCTTTTTAATCCAGCCACAAAATCGCCCACCTTGGAGGCAATTTTCTGGGAAAAAATCAAAGCCAATTCCAAAACCACGACAATTTTGGACAAGGAAATAATTTTTACCTCAATCGGCGCTTCACCAAAAAAAAGGGTAAAAAGACAGAGAACTGGCAAAACCGCCAAATCCTGCGTCATGATCGAGCCATACATAATATTTCCCTGAAGGCTTTCCGACAGCCCCTTTTCCTCAAGTAACTTAACCACAATGGCGGTGGAAGAAATAGAAAAAGCGGCGGCCATTATCAAGGAAGATTTAAGATTGAACTTAAAAACAAAATGCAAGAGTAAACTGCCTAAAAAAATAATCGCTAAAATCCAGAGGACGGAAGCCTGAATAATATTTGTTCTTAAACGCTCGCTTTTTTTGAAAGAAAATTCCAAACCTAAAGTAAACATCAAAAGTGCCGTGCCGATTTCCGCCAGAAAGTTTAGGCTGGTTTTACTCGCGCCCCAAAAGTTCATTAGAAATGAAACCACGATGCCGGAAAAAAGATAGCCCAAAATCGCCGGTTGTTTTAACTTCCTGGCCAGAACACCGCCCAAAAAAGCACTTAAAAGGATGAGCAGAAGATCACTTAAAATAAGGGAACCGGGCATATGGTTATGATAGCGTCTTTGTTTTTACGAAGTCAACGATAAACCAGGCGGCGCCAAAACAAATAGCCACATCAGCCATATTAAAGGTCGGAATAAGAGGTAATTTTAGAAAGTCCACTACTCCACCTCTGATAATTCGGTCTAATAAATTACTCATTCCCCCAACCAGCATTAGCCAAACACCAGTTTTACTTTTAAATCGCCACAAAAAAAATAAAAGAAAAGAAATAATTACTATCAAAATTGAATTTGACCAGAACGGTAAAAGACCCCAAGATACAGAATGATTGATTTGGCCAAAATCCATTTTCAAAGAAAAAAATTTCGTCAGCTGGTCGAAGAGAACAAGAATAAAAAACACTATTTTTTCTCTTTTTTCTTCATGCATTCAACACAAACCGTCGTTTCTGGAAAAATCATTAACCGGTCAGTATCAATCATCTTGCCGCATTTTTCGCAAACACCGTAATTGCCAATTTTAATCCGCGACAAAGCCTTGCGGATCTGGATAAGTTTCCGGTCAATTTCTCTTTTTAAGCCTTCCACCGTTGCATGACCAAATTGCTCCGAGGCGTCAGCGTCAGAGGAAGCGTTGTCTAAGATTCTTTTTGTATCCTTAAAGGGATCCTGTTCATCCAATTCTTTTTTTCTTTTGCTTAACTTACTTTCTTCTATGCGCAAAAAATTCTTAATCGGCTCCAGTAAGCTAGCCGGAAATAAAACTTTGTTTTTTCTTTTTTTATCCATGGTTACTTTCTTTTAAAAAAATTACGCCAATCTTCCTTGATATTCCTGCCCGAGCGGTGATATAAAGCTGCGCCTGAGGCCACCGCCATCAACAACCACCCGAAACGATATAAGTATAAGGTATCGTTTTTAAAAAAAGCAAGAAGGAAAAGGGCAAGTGAAGAGATTAGACTAAAAAAAGTAAAGAGAAAACCGATTTTTCCGCTCTTATACCAAGGAAAAGAACGATATTTATTCGCCACTAAAGAAGAAAGGGAAATCCCCAAAATTCCAGTGAAGGTGTAGCCCAAAGAAAACCATTCCTTATTTTTTAAGAAATAACCGAGTCCTCCTAAAAGAAGAAAGTAAAAAAGGGGTAAAACTAAAGCATCCAAAACTTCCCAAAGATTACCCTTCTCCCCGCTCGTCATCCATTTAACCGCCAAAATTACTCCCAGTATTATTCCAAAAAGAGAAAAATTATCGCCCAAATCCAAAGTGAAAAAATTGTTTAAAGAAAGCCCAAATTCGGAAAAATGAAAGAGAACAAAAACCAAACGGCCCAAAAGCAAACCTAAAAAAAATGAAAGCAGGGTTAGGTTAAAAATGACTGACTCTTTATAATCCTCACGCAGTTTTCGCCAAAGAGAAAAAGAAGAAATTATTCCTGCCAAAATAAAGCTCCAAAAGAGCGGAGTGATTTTAAAAAAACCGATGGTAAAAGAAAGACTGGGAATCATCTATTTTCCTCTTTGACTTTTATCATTTTAACACAATATACTTCTTTTATGCTTGAATCGCTGCACAGCCTCACCGGCGCGGTCATTGCTTACAAAATCGGCAATCCCGCCTTGGCTTTCCCGCTCGCTTTCCTTTCCCATTTTGCCTGCGATCTCCTCCCCCATTGGAATCCGGAAATCTATAAAGAAAAAAAGAAGTTAGGGCATTTACTGGCTAAAACTAATTTACAAATTATTATTGACTGTTTGCTTGGGCTTTTCTTTGGCCTCTTTATTGCTTTTAAAGCTCTGCCAAGCACCATCCATTTTCTAACAGTGATTGGCGGCTCTTTTTTTGCCATTCTGCCGGATTTGGCGGAAGCGCCTTTTTACTACTTAAATGTTAAGGCCAGCCCAATTTTAATATTAACAAAATTTCAAAGAAGTCATCAGTTTAAAACTTCTTTTTGGTTCGGCATCACTTTTCAAATAGTCTACGCTATCTTCCTTCTTTCCCTTGTTTGGTAATTGTAATCTTCAGGCCAAATTTGCTAAAATACTCCTTAGTTAAATCACCTTATGCCGAGGTGGCGGAATGGTAGACGCGCAGGTCTCAAAAACCTGTGTCCTCAAAGACATGAGAGTTCGAGTCTCTCCCCCGGCACAAGGTTTTGCCCTCATAATACCGAGATAAATAAAGTTCTAAGATGAAAACCGCTTTTCTTTATCAACCGCTTAAAAACAAGTCTGTTCTTTGTACCGCCTGCTATCATCGCTGTCAGATTTCTGAAGGAAAAACAGGCATTTGCGGAGTAATACAGAACATCTCGGGAAAATTGGAATTGCTGGTTTTCGGCAAGGCAATTGCGGTTAATATTGATCCAATTGAGAAAAAACCTTTTTATCATTTTCTACCGGCAAGCAAAACTTTTTCCATCGGCACTTTCGGCTGTAATTTTCGCTGTCTTAATTGTCAAAATTACGATCTTTCGCAAATTTTAGGCTACAAAGGCAATACTCGTTATTATTCAAAAATTGCTTGGGGTAAAACACTTTCTCCAAAGCAGGCAGTCCAAGCAGCCCAAGAAAACGGTTGTGAATCCATCGCTTATACTTACAACGAACCAACAATATGGACTGAATATGCTCTCCTGATTATGAAGCGCGCCAAGAAAGAAAAGCTCTTCAATCTTTGGGTTTCCAACGGCTTTATGACCAAAGAAACACGGGAAACCATCCTTCCCTACTTAGACGCGATTAATATTGATATTAAATCTTTTTCCGACCAGTTTTACCGCGAAAATTGCGGCGCATTTCTGGCTCCGGTTCTGGAAAACTGCCGAAACTTTAAGAAAAAAGGTGTTCATCTGGAAATTACCACTTTAGTTATCCCGACTCTCTCCGACAATGAAACAATGCTTAAAAAATTGTCACAATTTATTAAACGAGAACTGGGCGCTGATATTCCGTGGCATGTCACGGCTTTCTCCGGAAAAATATCTTGGAAATTACAACATTTACCGGAAACCCCCGCCAAAGTACTGGAAAAAATTCGTCAAATCGGTCTTAATTCAGGACTTAAATATGTCTATGCCGGTAATATTTTGACGCCAGGCTTGGAAAATACTTATTGTCCAAAATGCTCTGCCACCGTGATCGAACGAATGGGCTATAATGTAGAAAATCATCTTAAAAAAGGTTTTTGTCCGAATTGTGGTTATCAAATCTTATTCCGATGATAAAAATTGCCGTTATTTCACCCCACGCCCCGATTCTTCTGCCAAAGGTTGGGTCAAATCAAGATCGCCATAAGTTGCAAAAGACGCTTAAGTCTTTAGAAAAACTGGGTGAAAAAATGCAAAAAGAAAAAGCTGAGGAAATTATTATCAGTTCACCTCACCAAGATTGGGGCTTTAATGTCCCCTTATTCTTTCTGGCTCAAAATTTTAAGGGTAAAATCACCACTTTTCTCACTGGCCCCCAGTCAGCCCAAGAACATTTTGTTATGGGACAAAAAATGGCGCAAAGTTTAGACACAAAGAGAGCCTACGCCCTAATTGCCTCCGGTGACTTGTCCCACGTACTTAAAGCAAATGGACCATACGGATATCATCCTGAAGGACCGAAGTTTGATCGGGAACTAATTAAACTCCTCGAAGAAAAAAAAGTCCCGGAAATTTTAGCGCTCGATGACAAATTTCCGGCAGCGGCCGACTGCGGACTACGTTCGTTCGCCTTCGTTTTTGGTCTTCTGAACAAAGAAAAGGTGACCATCAAACCCAAAATTTTATCTTATGAAGGGCCTTTCGGCGTTGGTTATTTGGTCGCCCAAATCGTTTAAGTTCAAAAGAATAATGGAAGACAAAGATAAAAAAATACTCAAAAACTTGGTGTTTGCAGCCATCAAATCAGAACTGGAAAATCAAAAATTGGAATATGATATGACCGAAATTTCCAGCGTTTTAAGACAGAGGCGCAATGTCTTTGTTACTCTCAAAAAAGACGGCCGGCTACGTGGATGCATTGGTCATCTCGCCCCGGTACAGGCACTTTTTCAAGACGTGATTGAAAATGCCCGAGCGGCTGCTTTTTCCGACCCGCGGTTCCCGGCCTTGACCAAAAGTGAATTTGGTAAAATTACCATAGAAATTTCTATACTTAGCGTTGGTAAAAAACTTGAATATAAATCGGCGGCTTCGCTAATCGAATTTTTGGAAAAAAATAAACCCGGAGTAATTTTAAAATATGCCGGTCGGACAGCCACTTTTTTGCCCCAAGTTTGGGACGAGTTGTCAAAGCCGGAACAATTTCTCTCCCATCTTTGCCTTAAGGCCGGACTTGCTCCAGACGAGTGGAAGAAAAAAGTGACAATTGAAACTTACAGCGTGGAGAAAATATAGTTTTACCTCACCGAAAACATTTCTTTCGGCAATTCAAATTTTTTTATCACTTCGTCATTCTGCTTATTTCTTTTTAGAAAAATAATCTGCTCATCGTCAACATAAACCGGCGCCCAGGCAAAGTCTTTAATTCTGGTAATTAAGAAGGTTTGGCCCCAGGGAGTCAGATCATTACGGTGGAAAAAAATGGCGTTAAAGCGATATTTTTTATCAATTTCCTGCCATTTGCCGTTATTTTCCTGCATAGGAATATATACCTGTTCAAAAAAATCTTGAGGGTAAGCTTCCGGCCGGTTATCAACAAAAACTTTTTCCCGGGGAAACAAAAAATAAATCAGATAGCCGCCGTTGTCGTAATTGTTAAAAATCGGGCCAGCCAGATTATTTTTTTGGAAAAAGTTCGCCGCATTCTCATTCCCTTCTTTTAATCCAACTCCTAGAGAAATTTTCCCTTGCCAATAAATTGGATTTAATAAAAACATTCCGACAGTTAAAATAATGGTTAGAGAAGAAG
>Ga0210019_1004790_pt1 | contig 11561 bp, 10 predicted proteins | sample CryGeyCG2114_020_2_FD_183969 | JGI IMG/M metagenome (GOLD analysis project Ga0210019, IMG submission 183969) | Groundwater microbial communities from aquifer - Crystal Geyser CG11_big_fil_rev_8/21/14_0.20 (SPAdes) (version 2) | ecosystem: Environmental > Aquatic > Deep subsurface > Groundwater ...
GAGGGACGGAGTTGAACCGCCGACGCAGGGATTTTCAGTCCCTCGCTCTACCACCTGAGCTACCTCGGCACGCGGAAAGGACATCGGGGAACATTGTATCATCTACGAGAAGCGGCCACTGAGATTCGTGGCGATTCGGACCCCCATCCAGGCGACCATACCGACCGCCACCCCCACCTTGAACGCCACGGCGACGATCCGGCCCAGCACCGAGCCGACCCCGGCCTCCAGCGCGTACCGCCAGTTCTTCCGGACGAACCACTCCCCGAAGACCCCCCCGAGGAAGAGGCCGAGGAAAGCGCCGAGCATCACGCCCGCCCCGCCGGCCAACAGACCCCCGCCGCCCCCGAGCATCCCCCCGATCAGGGCGCAGGCGATCGAAACATTGGAGGCCCCCATCCGTTTCGCGACCCAGATCGTCGCCAGGAACTCCACGAACTCCCCGAGGAGATAAAGCCCGCCGAGCCCCAGCAGCACTTGGGGGGTCAGGACCGAGAAACCGGTCAGGAAACCGTACAGCAGGGCCCCGGCCAGGATGATCAGGGTGCCGAAGGTGGTGAAGAAGATCGCGCAGAAACCGACCATGCAGAAGAGAATCAACAGGGACAGCGCCAGCCAGTCCACTACGGCTCCTCCTCGAAGTAACGGGCCAACCGGGCGGCGGCCAGCCGGTGTCCGGCCGGCGTCCAATGCCCGTCCAGCGTCCAGTACAGCTTTTCCCCGGCGGCGGCCGCTCGGAATGGAGGCCGCAGATCGACGGCTGGGATCCCCTCGGCCGCCGCCCAAATGACCAGCCGGTCATAGAGGGTATCGTACCAAGCCGGGTAGGCGCTTTGGGGGAGATGGCCCGTTTCAACCAATCGGGGCAGATAAACCTGTTCCTTGCAGGGGATCAACAGCAGGAGGAACCTGCCGCCTGCCGTCTCCACCGCCTGTCGGGCCTCGGTGATCTTCTCCAAAGTTCGGAGGAATCCCTCGGTTACCTCCGGCCGCGCCGGGTTCAGCTTCGGTTCCCAGTAGGCGGGAGGGGCGAACAGGAACGCGTTCCCCCTCTCCCGGGAAGGGATGGGATCGAAGGTCTCGCCGGCGGTCAGATGGCCGAAGGTCCCCCACCGCTTGATCAGCAGATAGAGAAGGCTTTTCCCAAGAACTTTTTCCCGGATCCTCCGCAGGCGGAGGGCCGGATCTTTCGACACCGCCTCTTTCCAGAGGAACAGGCCGCCCAGATTTTCTTCCTCGCATGGTTTTTCTATGAAGTCGTTGGCGAAGAGGCCGTACAGGATCCGGGGGGGAGGAGCGGGGAGCCGGTCGGCGGCCAGCGCCAGCATCCGGTTGTAGGCGCAGGGGCCCCGGCCTCCGACCCCCAGATTCAGGACCCGCCGGCCGGTCCGCTCCTGAATTCTTGAGGTGAACAGTTCCGAATCGGAGACGAGGGTTCCAAAAACCATGGAGTCTCCGACCGCCACTCCGTCGGCCGCCGTTTGGAACGCCCCTTCCGGAAGAGTCAGCGTGGTTCCCCTTGCCACCCGCAGGACCGATAGGGTGCTCCGGGGCCCCTCTTCCTGCAGGAAGGCTTTGAGCGGCAGCGGAGCCAGCGGGGCCCCCGCCCGCAGCGCCAGCTCGGCGAGGAGCATCCCGCCGATGATCCCCCAGGCGATCCTTTTAGCCGTTCGCACAGGCCAGCACCAGGTTCCCCCGCGCCGGCCCGGCCAGCGCCTGCCGATGGGCTTGGGCCGCTTCCTCGAGCCGGAACGATTGGGCGACGACCGGCTGCAGCGTTCCGTCCGAGAATCCTTTGCCAAGGGCCGCATGGATCTGTCGGAGTTCTTCCGGCGGAACCCGCAGGAGGGACATCCCCCGGATGGAACTGTCCCGGGCCATCAGCTCCCGGGGGGTGATCGTCACTTCTCCCCGGCTGCCGATTACCACCACCCGTCCCTCGGGGGCCAGGATCTTCAGATCCTCTCCCAAGTTCTTATCGGCCAGCATCTCCAGGATGATCGGGACCCCCCGGCCGCCGGTTGCCTTGAGCGCCTGTTCAAAATGTCCCGGGTCGCCGTGGTTGAGCGGAACCGCTCCCTGCGCCGCCACCAGTTTTCGGCCCGTTTCAGAGCCGGCGGTTCCGATCACCGTCAGCCCCGCGGCCCGGGCTAACTGCGCCGCCGCCAGCCCCACCCCGCCGCTGGCGCCATGAACCAGGACCATCTCCCCCTTCTGGGCTTCCGCCACCCGGAAGAGGGCTCGGTAAGCGGTCCCATAGGGGACGCCGATACAGGCCCCCTGCTCAAAGGAGAGTTTTCCCGGCAGGGGATGGAGCTGGTCGGCCCGGCAGAGGGCCGCTTCGGCATAAGTGCCGCTGATCGAGCCGGCGCAGTAAACCCGCTGACCGGTCTTGAAACCTGAGACGCCGTTCCCCGACGCCAGGATCTCCCCGGCGCCGTCCATCCCCGGGGTGTACGGCAGCTTCGGGGTGTATCCCTGCAGGCCGGCCCGCAGGTAGGTGTCCACCGGGTTGATTCCCGCGGACCGGATCCGGAGGAGCGCCTCGCCGGGGCCCGGCTGCGGCGGCTCGAACGGCTCCACCCGCATCACCTCCGGCCCGCCGGTCTGATAGATCCGGACCCGTTTCAATCCTGCGGCTCCGCTTCCTCCAGGGGAAACGCCTCCTCGATCATCTGGAACAGTCCGTCGGCCACCCGCCGGGCCCCCTCCGCGGTCACATGGGCGCCGGTTGCGATGAACCAGCCGGCGAGCGGCCGGCCGGTTTCATTCAAATGCCGCTCCATCTCGTAAACCGGAATCCCTCGGGCTTCGGCCATCTCCGCGGAGATCTCGGAGAAAGGGACGATCAGGGGATTGTGGACCGAGGCGTACCGGATCATGATGACCGGCACCTGCCGTTCCTCCAAGAAATCCAGCATGGCCCCGAACAGGTAGCGGTAATTCTCGATGATCCAGGGATGGATCAAGGCTGATTGGGGAGCGGCGGGCCCGGTCTCCTTCGGATGGGCCGTCAACAGCTCCTTGATCCGGTAGTCGAAGAAGCGGACCAGTATGGAATTCCGTTTGAGCCACCGGTTCTGGTCGAACCCTTTGGCCAGCACTCCCCAACGGTCGGCCAGCGTGTCCAGGTTCACGCCGTCTCTCAGCTGCAGCATCCAGGCGTTCTGCATCTCGTTGACCCCTTCGTATAGGATCACCAGGTCCGGCTGGAGCTTGGGCACCAGCCGCTTCATCAGGATTAGGTTGTGCCCGGCAGAGAAGTTGATCCGCCCGGCGTTGAGGACCTGGCTGTGCTCCCAGCCGGGGACTTGCCGCAGCTTCGCCTCCAGCCGCTCGGTGTAGGTGTCTCCGTCGGCCAGGTTGTAGCCGAAGGTCGTGGACCCCCCGAAGACGATGATTCGAAGCCCGTCGGCCGGCTTGGGGACGACCACATCTTCGGGGTTGCGGAACCCCCAGTCGTTAACACGGGTATGGGTGTTGTAGCCGTTGGGCCGGTGGTCGGCCCCCAACTCCGGATCGGCGATCCAGAGGCCGTAGGTCTTTCCTGGGACGCCGTGCTTCAGGTGAATCATCACCCGGCCGACTCCCTCCAAACCCAGCAGGAGGAGGGCTGAGACGGCCGCCGTGTAAACCACCCAAAACAGGAGGGAGCGTTTCACCGCTTCATTATATCCTCCGCGCTGCGTACCAGTCCCGTGTCGCCTTGGGATGGGGCTCCAAGGAGCTTTCCTGGATGGCGCCGTTCGGTTCGATCCGATAGGTCACGTAGTTTGCTTTTCGCAGCAATTCCCCGATCGGCCCGAAGGCCGGTTCCAGAACTTCCAAGACCAATTCCGGACCGTGCCGCTCCAGCGTCCTCCCCATGCCGGCCAGGGCGTCCGCCTCTGAGCCTTCGATGTCCATCCGAATCATCTCCGGTACCGGCAGGACTTTCTGCTCGATAAGGCGGTCCAGTTGTTCGACGCGCACTTGGATTTGATCCAGCGGAGAACCCGGTTCTCGAAGGAATCCCGCCGCCCACGCTTTCTGGAGCGTTCCGTTTGTCGAGGGGATCTGTCTTCCGCGAGGCAAGAACAGCGGCGCAACGCCAGTCTCTCGGCCGACAGCCGCTTCATGCGCTCGGAGATTTTTCAGACCGTTCAGACGGGCATTCTTCTCCAGCATTTCAAACATCCAGGGGACCGGTTCGAAAGCCTCCACTTGACGCCCTTCGGGCATCAGGGCTGCCGCCAGAATGGCGTAGTAGCCGATGTTCGATCCGATGTCGTATACGACGCGCAGGCGAGGATCCGAGAATCGCCGTTTCAGAAAAGCGGTCGTTCCAGGCTCATGCGTTCCAAAAAAATAGATCTCCCACTCCATTTCCTCGTGAAGGTCAAGCTGCAGTCGCATGGTTCGCCGGCCCGGCAATGGAAGCAAAATCTCCCTTGGCTGGTCTGAAAGGTCGATTTCCGATGCTAGTCCCGCCAGCCGTCTCCAGAACCGCTTTGGAAACATTCCGGTCCTGGAGAGCCGCGCGCACAGCGGCGCGGCGTTGAAGCAAAGAAGCGCCTTCAGCAGGGTTTTCTTTAAAAGTTTCTTGGGCGTCATCTCAGACCGCCTGACCGGCTGCCCAGCCGGAGGCCCAGGCCCACTGGAAATTGTATCCTCCAAGCCAGCCGGTCACATCCACGACCTCCCCGATAAAATAGAGGCCCGGCACCCGCTTGGCCTCCATTGTTTTGGAGGAGAGCTCATCGGTGTCCACTCCGCCGACGGTCACCTCCGCCCGCTGGTAGCCGACGGTCCGTTCCGGAACGAAGGACCATGCCTGCAGTGTCCGGACCAGCCGCTCCAGCGTCCCTTCCGGCGTCTGCCCGATCGGCTGGGTACCGGCTTGCGCCAGATCGCAGAGGGCTTCACTGAGCCGCCTGGGGATCCGCTCTGCCAGCAGATTCTTGATCGCCGCCACCGGCCGTTCCCGTTTTTGGGTCCGGAGCCATGCCCGCAGCTCGTCGGCGCCTAAGCCCGGCAGGAAGTTGACGATAACCGACGCCCCCGGCTTCCAGTAAAGGGAGCCCTGCAGACTGGCCGGACCGCTTAAGCCCCGGTGGGTGAAAAGAATATTCTCCCGGAAGGAAGCCCCGCCGCAGGTGACGATCGCGTCGGCCGAGACGCCGGCCAGTTCCCGGAAGCGATTCCGCTCCCCTTCTTGGAAAACGAAACCATCCAGTGCCGGAGCCTGAGCCACGATCCTCAGGCCAAACTGTTCCGCGATCCGGTAGCCGAAATCGCTGGCCCCCGTTTTGGGAACCGACAACCCGCCGGTGGCGATCACCAGCCGCTCGGCTGGAAGGGTTTCCTCGGCGGTCCGGATCAGGAACCGCTCCGATTGTTCCACCGACTCCACCCGGCAGCCGGTTTTAAGCTCCACCCCCGCCTCCCGGCACTCCGCCAGCAGCATCTCCACGATGTCCCGGGCCGACCGGTCGCAGAAGAGCTGCCCCAGCTTTTTTTCGTGGCAGGGGATTCGGTGTTTCTCGATCAGTCGGAGGAAGTCCTGGGGCGTGTAGCGGGCCAGGGCGGAGCGGCAGAAGTCGGGATTCCTGGAGACATACTGCTTGGGGCCGGCCCCCAAGTTGGTGAAGTTGCAGCGGCCGCCACCGGAGATCAGGATCTTACGCCCCACGGCTGGGGAGTGCTCCAGAAGAATGGTCCGGCGCCCCCGCCGACCGGCCTCGATCGCGCACATCATGCCGGCGGCCCCGGCGCCGATCACAAGGACATCAAGGGAGCCGGCCGGAGATTCCAAAGCGGGCCTTAAACCGGCTGCTTGACCGCGGCGGTGACCATACTGTTCCAGAGGCAAGGAAAGCGTCCCACGCCGTCCTGCTTCACCAGGCGGAAACCGTGCTTCCGATGTACGGAAAGCAATGTGGCGGGGGTGTAGTATCGGATGTGGGGGGAATAGGGATCGTGGTAATGGGCATCCATCCTGCCGGTCAAGAGGATTACCAAATCCTTGAGGAAGCCGTGGTAGGGGCACGACAACAGCAGTGTTCCGCCGGGGCGGAGCAACCGATGGAATTCTGAAAATGTGGCGTCGGTATCGAAGACATGCTCGACGACTTCCGTGGCAATGACGGTATCGAACGACCCATCTGGGAAGGCTGTTATTCCGTTAGGATGGGTGGCCAAAAATCGCAAGTATGGAAAACGGATGGATGCTCTTCCGACGGCATTCTCCGAAATATCCACCCCGCAGGACTCCGGGCCGGCGATTCCATTTTTGTGAAGTTCCGCGAGAAGGACGCCTTCCCCGCAGCCATAATCCAGAATCCTGGATTTGGGCGGTATGTTTTTCGAAAACCAAGACAGGCGTTGAGCAAACGTAATCTCATCCTCAGGACGATATAAGGATGAGGGATCATCCCGGTTGTACCACTCGTAATAGCGCTTTGCGTCCATTTAAGGAACGGGGCCGACGGGATGATTTTCGAACTACCGGCGACCTAGTTGAGCGTGATTTTAACAGCTTTGTGACCCAATTTCGAGCGTGGTGCGAATCGGAGAGTCACCGAGAAAATGAGGAGATAGCAAGTCTCGCCAAAAGGTACGACGTGGTGGATTCCGCTCCTTGATTAAGATTAATATGCCCCTCTCCGACGCCGTCATAACATCCACCGGTGGCCCTGTCGTAAACGACCTGCTCCAGGCTGTTGTCGCCTAAAAACCAGTTAAAGGCCTCATACATCAGCTTTTTATAATCAGCCTTCCCGGTGATCCGGTAGGCCGTGGCGAGAGCGCAAGCCATCGCGGAGGCGTCCTCCGGCTGCTGGTCGAAATAGCGGCGCTCTCCCATTTTATGATGCCAGCCGTCCTGGCCGATCGGCGCGTAAATTCCTCCCACGAACGTCTGCCGGATCAGGAAAGCCAGCGTTTGGGTGCCGATCTCAAAATAGTCGCTGTTGCCGGTCTGATGGTGCCCCAACAGAAGGGCTTCCGGAAAAACCGCGTTGGAATAGGTCAAGTAATTTTCAAACCACGGCCATTCCTGGGAAGAAACGCCGCGATAAAGCGAAACCAGCCGGTCGCAATGGCGGATCATCTCCTCCTGGAGGCCGCTGTCGTCCGTCAGTCCGTTCTGTTTTAAAAGAAGGCAGAGGCCCTTGATGTAAAAGGCGGAAGCTCTGGGCGATTCAAACATCGGGTATTTCTCCGTCCTCTTCCTGAATAGGCGGAGCGCCTTATCCTTCAGATTTTCAGGCAGGTGCCCGTTCGAGGCGGCGACCGCCAAGGCCCATAAAGTCCGGCCGTTCGCGTCCTCGAGGTTCTCGTTTTCGTTCAGTTCGTCGTCGGCTGTCCTGTCCGATTTCACGTAATTTCCGAAAAAGCCGTTTTCGCCCAGCACGTATTCAATGAAATTCAGATAGATCTTGATGCGTTTGAGAAGGTTCTTTTCCTTGCCGCTATAAAAGGAGCAGGCCACCACGAGCGCGCGCGCGTTGTCATCGACGGTATAGCCCGACGAGACGTTCGGCAAAGAGAGCGTGGAAAATTGGATGATCCCGAAATCGTCGGTCAGCCGGAACAGGTGGTTCAGGTTGATTCGGGGAATCTTTTTGTGCTTGCTGACCTCGGCAATGTCGCCGGAACATTTCGAAAACAGCCTTGAATATTCAAGAGCGACGTTATCCCAAGTCATGTTACGGGTCCGGAAATAGGCGTTCTTTCCGAGTTGCTCCCTGCGTAGGGGATCCTTCAGAAGCGCGGTGAGGGCCTCGGCATAAGAATCGGGGTCCCGGAAATTGACCAATAAACCGCATTCTGGAGTGATGATTTCCATGGCTTGCGCAAAAGGGGTGGAAATGACCGGCCTGCCGGACCCCAGCGCGTAAGAGAGCGTTCCTGAAACGGCCTGATTTGGGTCCAGAGAGGTGGAGATGTAGATGTCCGCGGCCCGCAAAAACCGAAGCAAGGTGTCCAATGAGGCGTATTCGTTGTAAAAACTCACGCAGGAGGAAAGGCCAAGGTCGCGAACCTTTTGAATCAAAGAATTTCGGTAGCTCTCGCCTTCTTGTTTCAGCACGTTTGGATGAGTGACGCCTAGAATGGAGTAGGTCAGATCCGGGCACTCCTTCACTACTTTGGGCAGCGCCTCGATCACGTATTCGAGTCCTTTTCCGCGGCTCAGGAATCCAAAGGTCAACAAATTGACTTTTTTTGAATCCCCTGAAGCTGCCTTGGACGGAGCGCCTGGGCTGTAAGGCGCGGCGTGGATTCCGTGCGGGATCACGGCGACTTTCTCCCCGTCGATGCCGTATTCGCGGGTCAGGATGTCGCGCGATAGGTTCGTCATCACCGTCACGCGGCTCGCTTCTTCGACGATTGAACGGACCGCGCGGCGGAGATCATTGTTCGGCGATGGAAGGACGGTGTGGAAAGTCACGACGGACGGTTTTTTGAGCGCTCCCAAAAAAGACAGGAGGTTTGAGCCGTAGGGCCCTCCGAAGAGGCCGAATTCATGCTGGACATTGACCAGTCTCACCTCCTCCATGCCGTTGATACTTTCGGCGGTTCGGAGAAAATCCCGCTCGGAGTTCGGATCGATTTCAAACAGGACTTGTTTCGGGTAGTGATAACGGGAGACGGCGTCGGGGTTGACCGCGGCGATTCTCGATTTGATGACGGATTCAAACAAGTCGTCCATGGCCCCCGTAAGGTCCGCGGTGAAAGTGGCGATGCCGCATTCCCTGGGTGGAAAACTGGACAGATAAATGATCTTCACGGGTTGTTTTTCAGCGCATTCAGCAGCTCTTCGAGGTCCATGGATTTTGCCGCGATGAGTTTGTCGGCCGCGCCGTAATAGAGAGTAAGCCGGCCCGCTTTGACCACGGCGCCCGTTGGGAAAACGACGTTGTTGACGTCCCCCTGTTTTTCCCAGGGTTCGGTCGGAGAAAATAAAGGTTTTTTCAAGCGGCCGATCACCCGGGTGGGATCTGCCAGGTCGAGGAGCGCGGCTGCCGCGCGGTAAATCTTTCCGCGCGGGGAGTCCTCCACGGCGTGGTAAATCAGCAGCCAGCCGTCCTTCGTCTCGATAGGAGGACAGCCGCCTCCGATGTTCCTGCTTTCAAACCTGTACTTGGGATCGAGCAGCACGTAATCACCCAAATTTCGGAGATAATCCCTCCAGTAGGCAAGGGTCAACTGTTTAAAATCGTCGAAATAGATCACCTGAATCCCGGGCAGCACGCGGTGGACCAGCGCGAACCGGTTATTGATCTTTTTCGGAAAGATGAACGCGTCTTTTTCCCACAACAGGATGTCGTCGCCCCCCCTATCCCTAGTAAAAGCATCGAAGAAGAAATACCGCTCCAGCAGCTTGGTTTTTGAAAAACCGAAAAGTTTGGCTGCCTCGGCATAAGTGATCCGCGGGGAAATGATTCCGTGCTTGGTGAAACGGACCAAATCGTCGCTTGTCGCGTAAGCGAACAGGGCATTTTTACCGTCGTAAACGGTATAGAACAGGTAATAAACGCCGCCCAGCAAGACGATCCTCGGGTCCTCGACACCCATTTTTTCGTAATCCTGTTCGGGGAAGAGGACCGGCTTGCCGGACCTCTTGACGGCCTTGTTGCCGTCGAGCTGGCAGTAGCCGATGGAGGAGACCATGTCTCCTTGTCTGACGGCCCTGTAAAACATGTGGTTGATGCCGTTGATCTCAATGCAGGCGGGGTTTAGGACGGCTTGATTCTCAAATTTATTGTGTGAGCTCTCAAGAATGATGCCTTCACTTTTGACGCTGATCATTTTCCCTCATTTTGCAGATCGAGCCTCAAGCGGGCGGTTTTACTGCCTGAGAGTAGGGCTGCGAGGATAAAGCGGTCGCGGCTTACAAAAAAATGAACGGGCGGGGATGAATCGGAGCACTTCTGCACCCGCCCGTTCAAGCGTTACCGTGCACCATCGTACCATTCACCTCTACCTGGCGGGAGCCAGTCAGCTTCCCCCATTCTCTCCCGCCACCTCTAGTATACCCCACTAAGGCTCCAGAAGGTATTTAAACGACCGGTTCCTGCGAAGGGTCTTTGGTGGAAGTAAACGGGGCCGACGGGACGACTTTGGAACCGCGCCTGACGGGCCCGTAGCCGACTTTCTCACGCAATTCCGGGACTGGTGCTTCAGCGGCGAACCGGCCCAACTGGCTTACCAGATCCCAACCTTCCCGCTGCCTGCCTAAACGGCCACAGTCTACCACAGCCTCCAGCCCTTTGTGCAGGAACCACTTGCACAATTGCCCAAAAAGAGCTTGCCAAACCATCAGGTGATAAGTATACTATTAAGTAGATAGATTACTTGTAGAGTTAACTATATACATATGGATATAGCATGATAGAGCTTGTAGGAATCAACAAAAAGGGGCGCGAACGGCTGATCGGCCTTCTGAGAAAAACCGGGCCGACTATCTCCGTGAAGGAGGCCTCTGCCATCTTAGGTTTGCCGTCCGTTCAAACCGCCCAGTTCATGGCTCGGTGGGCCAACCAAGGGTGGTTGGTCCGGGTACGAAGAGGACTCTACGCCCCTGTGTCGCTCCAAGCACGCAGGCCTGAAGATGTTGTCGCTGATCCATGGATCGTTGCGGCTCGAGTTTTTTCGCCAGGATATATCGGAGGGTGGAGCGCGGCCGAGAATTGGGGACTCACCGAGCAGATTTTCAGGACAGTCGTGGTGATGACGACGCAACCTTGGGGACCGCGCAAACAAAAAATCCAGGATACCGAATTCTGGCTGAGGAAAATCCCTGAGCGGCAATTATTCGGAACCAAAGCTGTGTGGCGCGAGGGGGTGCAGATTCATCTGTCTGATCCCACCAAGACAGTGATCGACATGCTTGATGATCCAGCCGTGGGTGGAGGTGCCCGCACGGTCGAAGATATTCTGAAAGCGTATATCAGCTCTCAAGAAAAGGACCTCGATCGATTACTCGATTACGCCAGCCGCATAAAGAACGGCGCCGTTGATAAACGGTTGGGTTATCTCCTGGAACGTTCCGGTACTGTGGAGGAAAAAATTCTTTCCAAGTTACGCGCTCGCCTGACCAAGGGGAACGCCAAGCTGGATCCAGCCCTGCCGGCCGCGCGGCTGGTAACGCGTTGGCGCCTCTGGGTGCCTGAAAATGGAGGGACGTCTCCAGCGTGATCGGCCGGCAGGAAATTATGGAGTTGTCCCGCGAGTTCTCCTTGCGCCCCAACGTCGTGGAGAAAGATTATGCGTTGGGCTGGCTGCTGTTTGGAATCGGGCAGCATCCGGAGTTGAAGGACAAGTGGATTTTCAAGGGCGGGACGTGCCTCAAAAAGTGCTACTTCGAAACCTACCGATTCTCCGAAGATCTGGACTTTACGCTGCAGGATCCCGCCCATTTGGATGAGCCGTTTTTGATCCGTGTTTTCAGGGAGGTTGGCGAACGGGTCTATGAACGCAGCGGCTTGGAACTCCATCCGGAGACTTTCCGATTCGAAGTGTTCCAGAATCCCCGCGGCAAAACCGCTGTACAGGGGCGAGTCGGCTATCGGGGCCCA
>Ga0210019_1004793_pt1 | contig 11553 bp, 6 predicted proteins | sample CryGeyCG2114_020_2_FD_183969 | JGI IMG/M metagenome (GOLD analysis project Ga0210019, IMG submission 183969) | Groundwater microbial communities from aquifer - Crystal Geyser CG11_big_fil_rev_8/21/14_0.20 (SPAdes) (version 2) | ecosystem: Environmental > Aquatic > Deep subsurface > Groundwater ...
GCACGCGGCATTGATGCGTGTCGTTCGGGGAACAACAGTAGGTGAAGGACCGCTCGTACTTGTACTGGTCGCGGTAAACTTCTTCCCACCGCCGGTCGGGGTAACTCTCCAAGGGGTTCCCAACCTTGACAACGGGCTTAAGTTGAGCTCCAACTTTCTTGCTGGACAGCGCCATGGCCGTCGCCACGCCCGCGCTTACCTGCAAGAACTTTCTCCGGTTAAGTCTCATAATGGGAGTTCTCCTAAAAATTGAACAAGGGTTAATACCAAAGGACCGCTGTTGGGCGATCCAGCAAACTCAATCTGGCCTGATTAACGGGGCTTGGGTGGGAACACCCCGTCTTTAGACCTGAAACAGCCATGAAGATACACATGACATCAACTTAATCACGACCTCAGGAATCTGGAAGCCGAAGCAGGTTTAAAGTTGCGGGAGGACCGTCGCCCTCCCGCACAGAAGGAAATCGCCGATGGGTTGCTCAAGCCCAATGGCGGTGTCGGAGTGCTTTAGCCTGTGAAGAAAAAACACTCGGAATTCTGCCGCATGCAATGAGGCCACAATCGGGAAAACCAAAAAAATTACTTTTCCCCCGCTTTACAGAGCATTTCAGCATGTGGGGAAAGTAACACCTTGGCGGGAGGGGGGGTATCGTCAAAAATGTTTTTGTTTGGTAATAAAACGGCTGTTTTTTTGTAATAAAAAATATTATCGGGTGGGGAGGGATCAGACCAGCTTGTTCTGGAAGGCGTAGTTGGCAAGTTGAACATTATTTTTCAGGTTCATTTTTCCGAGGATCCGGGCTCGATGGGTGTTAACGGTGGGAATGCTCAGGTACAATTCTTCGGCGATTTCCTTCACGGTTTTGCCCGCGGCCAGCATGCACAGGACCTGGAACTCCCTTGGGGAAAGGGTTTCATGAAGTTTTTTGGGATTCTCTCCGGTCAGGTGAAGAGCCATTTGTTCGGCCATGGAGTGACTGAAATATTTTTTCCCCTTGGACACAACACGGATGGCATCGATCAATTCCTTTGAAGCGCTGGTCTTGGTGAGATAACCGGAAGCTCCCGCCTTGATAAAACGGATCGCGTAATCTTCTTCGGGATAAATGCTCAGCACGATGACGGGGAGTTTCGGACGTTCCACTTTCAACTGCACCATTACGTCCCAGCCGCTTTTTTTGGGCATGGCAATGTCCATGACCACCAGATCGACCTCGATATCACGGATCTTGTCAAGGAGCTCGACCCCATCCTCCACTTCAGCGACCACACAGAGATCGGGGGTCTCGGAGATGATGTCGACCAACCCCCGGCGGACCACAGCATGGTCATCGGCAATAATGATTTTGATTTTTTTGTTTTCTTTTTCGGTCATGGCAGTAGCAATGGAATGTGAATGGCAACTTCGGTCCCTTCCCCGGGAACCCCTGTGATCTTTACCTCGCCTCCCCAAAGATGCGCGCGTTCGCGGATCCCGGTGAGGCCAAAGGAACGTGAATTGTATACCCGGTTCGGTTCGATACCGCAACCGTTATCCCGGACTTTCAGGACGGCGCATTGATCGCCGGCTTCGAAACTGGCGGAGACCTCGGTGGCATGAGCATGGCGCAATACATTGGTAAGCGTTTCCTGGTAAACCCTGAAAAACAATGTGGATAGATCGGGATGAAACTCCCGCGAGACGCCATTCAATTCCAATTGGCACTCCATGCCGGTGGTTTCATTAAACTTCCGGGTTTGCCATTTCAAGGCCTCGCAAAGGCCCATCACATTCAGTATCTGGGGCCTGAGTTCCGAGGAGATGCGATTCACTTCGCGGATGGTGGTATCGAGGTTCTTGTACATCGCCTCAATTTTCTCGCGAATGGAATGCTGGTCGGGAGCGATTCTTTTTTCCATCCAGGAGAGATCGATTTTCCAAACCGCCAGGGATTGACCCAGTTCGTCATGGAGTTCCCGGGCGATTCGGGTCCTTTCTTCTTCCCGAACATTCTCCAGCTGGTGGTAGAGTTTCCTCAACTGCTCATTGGAATTTTCGAGATCTTCCTCCGCCTGCTTTCTCGAAGCGGCCACCCCCAGAAGGTCGGCCAGGCAGGCAATGAGGGTCTCCTCTTCTTTAAGAAAAATACACCCCTCGCGGGCGGAGGGTTCTTCGATATAGAAAACTTCCAGGACCCCTTGGGGCTTCCCCCTGACGGTGATCTCGGCCTCCTGCTTCCACGGGGTTTCCGTAAAATCGGGAGCGCAAAAGGTCTGGCCCGCAAAAGTGATCCGCGATCGGGCCAGATCGGTGAACTGCCATGCGGGCGCGATGAAGGAATCCAGGCATGAAAAAACTTCCTGCATGTTGCGGCTTGTGGCGATCAGGCTGGCAACACCATACATGCAGGTGAGTTCCTTGACGCGCTCGCGTAACGAGGCGAGAAGATTTTCCATGTCTTCTTCGGCAAATTTTCTCTCGATCGCCCGCCCGAGTTGAAGGCCCACCTGTTCCATCACTTCAAGCATTTTTTCGTCGGGTTCGGCGGCCTTGTCGGAAAAAAACTCCATCACGCCGACCACTTCGTTTTTGATGAGAACGGGGAAGGCAAATCCGGCCCTGACACCGATGTCCTTGGCCAGGGAGGCGCGCGGGAAATTGGGATTCCGGGTTACATCCACCATCCACAGGGGTTTCCCGCTCAAAAACACCTGGCCGGGGAGCCCCACCCCGGGATCCAACGGAAAGGCTTCGGTGATTTGACGAAAGGTGCGGAACGCATCCGGATCCTCAAGATACCAGATGAGCGAGGGAATCAACCGGCCGGAACCGTTGCGCTCGGTCAGATAGAGATGTCCGACCGGCCATCCGGCCACCTTGCAGATATGCTCCAGACAAATCTGGAGGGTCTCGTCCAGGGAGCGGTTGGCATTGGCCGCGACGGCAATCGCCTTCCCCAACTTCAGGTAATCGGTTTCTTTCAACAAACTGGCATTGGCCTGGTCCAGTTCCCGGGTCCGCTCCTTGACTCTTTCCTCCAGCTTTTCGTGCGCTTTTCTCAATTCCAGTCCAGCGCGAAATTTCATGAGGCAAAGGTAAGTCGTCATGCCGATGGTCAGAAGGGAAATAAAGCGATTGACCAGTACTTTCCACAGCTCTCCTCCCGGAGGCGAGAGGAAATATCCGACAATGGTCAACGTCCCCCCCAATATTGCAAATGTCCATATCAACCGCCGGTCGCGGGAAAGAAGTCCGATCAGGATCGATCCGACATACAGGCTTCCATCGGCCACCCCAAGCGGAAGAGAAAGGTCGAGGACAAAGGTCAACACAATCAGGATAATGCCCAGAAACAGGTATGCCCATTTGGGCTTAATATCTCTCGCTATCGGTGACATCTGGTTTTTCCCAACCTTATCTGGATTCGAATCATGGCATGACATAAACTCCTGCTTTATTATTTAACATCCGAACCTCATGCAGTTGCAAGCACCGGAAAAAAATTCATCCGCAACCTGTAAAAGAAATATTCCTATATAATATAAGAATAAATGCCGCTTAAAATCGCCGATAATTACAGGCTATTTTGGCAATTAAACTCCCGGATTTCTGTTTTAATTTTTAGAAAAATTAATCTCATGTAGGAAAATTTCTTACAAAAAAATTTGAGGGTGCGCTTTAAAATTTGAGGATCGGAGGGGACTCACGGGTATTAAATTGGGCGAGGCGCATTCCGAATCCTCCGCCAAATGCCACCAAATGGATTTTGTTGGGGAGGGGTAAAGGGTTATCCTGAAGAAGCGGGACCCCCAACGATGAAGGGAGATACGGCAGTCCCGGATATCCCAGCGTTTCGTCCTCGTAAAATAGGATCTTCCCGGCCATGACGATTGCAAAACCCACCCAATGGATCCTGTTCATCGGCATTGTTCTGGCCACGATTTTTTTCTGGCAATCCTGGAAAAAACAGACGCGTAACTGGAGGGAGGAATTTAACCAGGATGTGTTGGAAAACGCTTTGATCCTTTCAGGAAAACTTGAGGTGGCCGAGCGGGAGTTGATGGGGATATTGTCTCTTTACCGCTCTTCGGGGGAAGTGGCGCGGGAAGATTTCCGCACGTTTGTGACCCCGATCCTCAAAAATCAGAATTTCATCCAGCGGTTTGAATGGATACCCCGCGTTGCGGAAGAAGAACGGGAGTTTTATGAAATCCGGGCGCGGCAAGAAGGATTGCTCGACTTCCAAATCGGGTCGTCGGAGAACGGGGGACAGAACCCTACCGAGGACTTCAGGGAAGACCTGTTTCCGGTCTACTATGTCGAACCGCTGGAAAAAAACGAATATGATTTGGGCCTGGACCTGGGAACGGTACCCCGAATCCGGGCGGGAATCGACCAGATCATCGCATTGGGCCTTCCATCCACGACGGACCGGATTCGGAAAACGGGTGACACGAACGGCCCGGTCTGGATTCGCATTCTTCTGCCGTTTTATGAGGGACGGGAAGCACCCAAATCTGCCGAGGCGCGGAACGATCATCTTCGGGGATTCATTGGCGTGGTCTACCAGGTGGATAAAATGATGGAACAGATGGCCAAACCCTACCTGTCCCGGGGTAACCATCTGGTCATCTATGAGGATGACGATCAGGATCCCGACAACCGGATCTACGGCGACCCGCTGGAAAATCCCATTTTGGAAAACAAATCGGTCAGCAATTTCGCGGGCCGGGTCTGGTTCCTGGTCTGGCAGGGAACGCGGGAGTTTCAAAACGGACCGGATCGCATCCCGGCGATGTATGTCGGGGGAGGCACGTTCCTCCTCACGTTGTTTATCGCCACCATCTTCCAGATCCTTGCGACCCGCACCCGGGCCATCGAAAACCAGGTCCGCCTCCGTACGGAAGAGCTGACTCAGGCCAACCAACAGCTCCGCAAGGAAATCGAGGGCCGGATCGAAGCGGAGGGAAAGCTCCAACTGGCGAAAAAGGATGCGGAACTGGCGAACCGGTCGAAGAGCAGTTTCCTCGCCAACATGAGCCACGAAATTCGCACGCCCATGAACGCCATCCTCGGATACGCGCAAATTCTCGACCGCCAGGACGACCTGGAGATGGAATCGCGTTCCAACATCCGGAAAATTCTAAGCGGCGGAAAGCACCTGATGCAGATCATCAACGATATTCTGGATATTTCCAAAATCGAGGCAGGAAAGGTGGAACTGACGGTCACCGATTTCGACTTGATGGCCCTGCTGGATGAGGTGGATACGATGATCCGCCCGCGGGCCGAAGAAAAGAAAATCGATTGGCGCGTAGAGACCTCCCTGCCCCGGCCCCTCCCGGTCCGCGGGGACGAAATCAAGCTGAAGCAGGTCCTCCTCAATCTCTCGGGGAACGCGGTCAAATTCATGGAAACCGGATGGGTCCGGTTGAACCTGGACCCGGTCGGCGAGCACCGCTACCGGTTCGAGGTCGCCGACTCGGGACGAGGCATTCCCCCCCGGATTCACAAGATTATCTTCGAACCGTTCGAACAGGATGCCGAGGGGATGAAAAAGGGCGGCGCAGGTCTGGGACTGGCCATCTCCAAAAAGAGCATCGAGTTGATGGGAGGAACGCTGGCGTTGGAATCAGAAGTAAATCAGGGAGCCCGGTTCTTTTTCACGCTGACCCTGCCCCCGGCGCATCAGACGCCGGTGCGCGAGGAAGAAAGCATAAAAACCGTGCGCGGCCTCGCTCCGGGACACCGCGTCGCCGCGGTGATCGCCGACGATAACGAACAAAACCGGGAGGTGCTGGAAAAAATCCTTTCGTCCATCGGCGTCCGCATCTGGACCGCGCGGGACGGGATGGAGGCCCTCGATCTGGCGCTGAAGCACCGGCCCGATATCGTATTCCTGGACATGCGCATGCCGGTGATGAACGGATTCGAAGCCGCGAAACAGATCCGCATACAGTTTCCGGTAAATTCCATCAAGATCGTAGGTGTCTCGGCTTCGGCCATGGAGGACGAACGCAATTTTTTCCTGGGGGAAGGGTGCGATTTTTTTATTTCCAAACCGTTCCGCCTGGAGACGGTCCTTTCGTGCCTGCAAAAACTCCTCGGCGTGGAATTCGTTTATGAGATAACGCCGGAGGCGCCGGTCCTCGCCCCGGTTTCCGATTCGAGCCCTCCGCTCCGTAACCTTCCCTCCGGCCTCATGGAACGCGCCTGCCAGGCGGCTCGACTACACAATCTGACGGGTCTCAAAAGTTGCCTCCGCGATCTGGAAATGGAGGGCGAATGCGGCAAGACGCTGGTGGAACGTCTGAAACCCCTGGTTTCCAGATATGACATGGATGGAATTTTGGCCGTGTTGAATCAAGTGAGGGGCCCAAATTAACATCCCCCTTGCGCCCGCGAGCTTGACGGATGCCAAGACCCGAGGCGACCTGGATCGGACATTTCAATTTTCAAGATTATTCCTTCAATTATAAGGGGGAAAACCCTTGCCCGACGAACCGGTCCCGCAGGAAACAAAAATCCTGATTGTCGATGACACCCCCGCCAACCTCGACGTGCTGTGTCAATCCCTGGAACCCCAGGGTTACGGCCTCTCGGTCGCAAGCAACGGAGAGGCGGCCCTCGCGCTTGCGCCGGAGATCCGCCCCGATCTCATTCTCCTCGACGTGATGATGCCGGGTATCGACGGATTCGAAACCTGCCGCCGACTCAAGGAAATGGAGACGACACGGGAAATTCCCATCATCTTTCTCACCGCCAAGCATGATACCGAGGACATTGTGCGGGGGTTTTCCCTGGGGTGTGTGGACTACATCGCCAAACCGTTTCAATATGAGGAGGTCCTCGCACGTATCCGCACTCACCTTAAATTGAGGTATCTGGCCCGGCAACTGGAAACCCGGAATCGGCGCCTGGAAGACCTCAATGAGATGAAAAATTCCTTTCTGGGCATGGCGTCGCACGACTTGCGCAATCCCCTCGCAACCATCCAGGGCTTCTCCCGGTTTCTCCTCAACAAGGGGGAGTCGCTGGATCAAACGGAGCGCCACCGGTTCCTGTCCAGCATCCACGAAGTTTGCGGAGAAATGCTGGCCCTGATGAACGATCTGCTCGACCTCTCGGCGATCGAAAGCGGCAAGCTGACGCTGAAACCGGTGCGCGCCAGTTTCACGGAAATGATTCGGAGCCACGCGGAAACCTACCGCGTCCTCGCATCCGAAAAAAATCTCATCATCCACATGAATCTGGAAGACCTTCCCGCTTTCCCCTTCGACGCGAGGCGTTTGGGCCAGGTGGTGGACAACCTGCTGAGTAACGCGGTGAAATTTTCACCGCAAGGCAAAAACCTGTTTCTGGGACTGGACCGGAGAGACTCCTGTGCCCGGTTCGTGGTTCGGGACGAAGGACCGGGTCTTGCTCCGGAGGAGCAGGCGCGCGTTTTCGGCCCGTTTGAAAAACTCTCGCCCCGGCCCACGGCAGGCGAGCCGAGCACGGGACTGGGACTTGCCATCGCCAAAAAAATTGTCGGGATCCATGGAGGAACGTTGCGAGTGGAAAGCCAAAAAGGACGCGGAGCCACCTTCATCTGCGAAATTCCCATGACGGGACACGATGCACTGCCAAAGGGCGCGGACAAGATCGGATGATTCCCGATGCGATGGGGATTCAGTCTTGCGCCTCAAACGCAAAAAACGCGAAGCAGGGCGGTGGTGAGCCACGGACGAACACCGATAGGGATAACCGCAATTCCCCCTCCCGCCTCCCCCCTGGGAAAGGGGAGGCGAAAGGCTTTTTACCCCTCCCTGTTTTACGGAGGGGCGGGAGGAGATCTCAAGGCTCGGCAGGATTACTTGACGTAGGTCTGCCGAACGTACTTCACCACGTCCCAGATATCCTGGTCTTTGAGGGTTTTGCTATGCGCCACCATTCCGGTCCCGGGCGATCCGTTCTTGACGATATAGAACATCTGGCCCGGAGAAATATTCTTCATGGTCTCGGCGCAACTGAAATTCCGCGGCGAAGGTTTCAGGGCCGCGCCCAGCTTGCCCTGACCGTCGCCCTTCTCTCCATGACACATGATGCAGGCCATCGGTTTCGCGGTCTTGATATAAAGTTCCTTGCCATGATCGGCGTTGGCGTTCGCCGTTTCGTCAAGCGAGACGGCAGACCCTGGCGCGGCCTTGGTCTTGCGCGGCTGGGGACACTGGCTTCCCGCAAACGCGCTTGCCGCCCAGAAGGTGAACAGTACGGCGAGTGTGACTGACAATGCTTTTTTCATCGAGCGCTCTCCTTTTTTTGTTTAAGATACCGCAAAAATTTCTTCAACAACTCTGCCTTGACCCGAACGGTGAACCGAGTCCCGAAAAGGTCACTTCGACACGATCTCGAAGTCCTGCTTGGCTTCCCCCCTGGCGGTTATGGTGACTTCCTTCGTCGTCTCTCCGCCGTAGGGATGCCACGCGGTCACTTTGTATTTTCCGGGAGGGATGTCGGTGATCTTGAACGCCCCGTCCGGCCCGGTAAGCGCGTAATAAGGGTTCCACACCACCCGCGCGTCGGCTTCCATGAAGTTGTGCTGGTCGCATTGCAGGAAGAAGTGATCGTCCTTGCCGGGTTTCAGCCGCTTGAGATTCTTGGTCACGTCGGCCACATCCCCCTGACTGGGCAGGGGTTTGTTGAACAGGGTCTTGCGATTGGCCCCGGAAACGGAGTACCCATGCGGATTGTGAAGGATGTCGGGATCCCGATTGATGATCTGCACCACCCCGTCCTTCTCCCCTTTTTCGGGCGTGCGGACCACGGTGATCTTGGGGAAAATATCGCAGGTCTTGAAATCGAACTGGGTGGACTGGTCCCCCCAGGATTTGCCTTGTTCGATATTCTCGATGAAGACCACGGCATCCTGCAGTTTTCCATCCTTGGCATGCATCTTGATGCGGGGCCGGATGTGGCCGTCCACCGTATCGGGATGGGTGATGCAAAATTCCGAGTTTTTACCCTTGTTCAAGTCTTCCATGATGGGCTGGGGCACCTTCCCCTTGAAAGAAACCACACCCGCCAGAGCACCTCCATCGGCAACGGTTGTTTCCTCGTAATTGCTTTTGGCGGACGCCGGCGGGCTCATCAGGAGTGCGGCCAGTCCCACGGTTATCATCAACGTAAAAATCTGTTTCATGGTTCAGTCTCCTTTTCGATTGAATGGAAAATGCGGTGGCACATTCAATGAGGGACCTGTTGTCCCAGGTTCCGCCGCGGGTCGGACCGGGGGCAGGAGGCTGACCCCCGGTCCTCAAGGCAGTTAGGCATGACTGCCTGTGGCGGATTAAATTTCCGGTCCGCCCTTGCCTTGTTCGTGCGGCGGAGCCGAAAGGGTCTCGGGACCTCTAAAAATTCCACGGGTCCGGGGCCAGAGGTTTACGGTCAAGAGCCAGCCCACGATCCCGGCGGGAAAATCGGTTTAGACGCCCTTCTCAAATACTCCCGAAGTTAGCTTCAGGTTCATAATCCAGAAGGCGCTGGAGCCGGGATCCACCCCGCGTCCCGCCGAGTTTAAAGCTGGTATCGGTTAGGGCAAACAATCTCCAATGCCTCCGGCGCAACGTTTCACTGCTGATCTCTTTCTTCAATCGGCCTTTCACGTCCAAAATTCTGACCGGGTAAATCATATCGCCTCCTACTAAAGTGCTGGATCGGGTCAAGTTCTCCGGAACCCACATCTCAATCAACTCAAAGCAAAGGGGATACCAACGCCGGGAGCAAATGGAACTTGCGCATTAACTTGCGAATTCTCAAGGGATTGGAGACGATCGAAAAAATCCGGTCTGGTTATTCGGGCCTGAGGTGCAACGAGGATTTTCCCGAAACCGGGACGGAAAAATCCCGGTTTCGGGATACGAGGGGGACGAGCCGGTTGCTGAAAAAGTCGGATTGCGAACCAAAACTCAATGGTCGTGCTGAGCTTGTTTCAGCCTGTCCTGAGCGAAATCGAAGAAAAGCATGACCCTGATATTTCAACGGTCCAATCACCCTTCATCCTTCGACAAGCTCAGGATGACAGTTAAAAAAGGCTCAGGATGACAGTTAAAGGGATACCTTCGTCCCCCCCCCGGCCCCGTCGTCGCGAGCCGCCCTGGCGGCGTGGCGATCCAGTTACCTGGATTGCTTCGCTTCGCTCGCAATGACAGTTTAAACGTTAGCAGGATGTTGAAAAACTCTTTCAGGTGTCATTCTGAGCCGCATTAGCGGCGAAGAATCTTGCCGGAAACCCTGGCCCGGCTTGATTTGGCGAATCAGGCCAGATCCTTCGCTCAGTCGAGATCCTTCGACAAGCTCAGGATGACATTCAAAAGGCTCAGGATGACAGTTAAAAAAGGCTCAGGATGACGGGCTCAGGATGACGGCGTGGGGTTCCATTTGACTTTTTCACCAACCTGCCAGGCTAAAAAGGAATCTTTACATTTCCAGAAGGGGGGCTTCAGCGGTTTTTCAGTCCGTACTTTTTCACCATACGGTAAAGGGCGCTTCGGCTCATGGACAAGGATTTCGCGGCTTCGGCGATGTTTCCGCCGGTCCGGTCGATGGCTTGTTGAAGAATACCGCGGACGGCTTCATCGAAAGTGGCCGAACCGGGAGCCGCATCGCCTGCCGGTACGGCCGGAGGTTGGAATTCGGTGCGTGGGGTTGCATGGTGTGCAATTTCTGGCGGCAACGCCGCAAGCTCCAGGGTCAGGTTGTCGGTCACAATCAGCGCCTGTTGGAGCGCGTTCTCCAGTTCGCGGATGTTGCCGGGCCAGGAATAATTCATCAGGGCGCGCATGGCTTCGGGGGAGAGGGAAGGAATGTTTTTGCGCAACTCCTTGCCATACTTCCTCAGAAAGTGGGCGCACAAGATCGGGAGGTCCTCCCGGCGTTCCCGGAGCGGCGGCACGTGGATGGGAAATACGGAGAGGCGGTAATACAGGTCTTCCCGAAACCGGCCCCCCTCCACTTCCCTCCTGAGATCCTTGTTGGTCGCGGCAACCACGCGGCATTGGACATGTATTTTGCGGTTCTCCCCCACGCGCTCGAAACTTTTTTCCTGGAGGAAACGGAGAAACCGGGTCTGGGTGAGGGGACTCATCTCTCCCACTTCGTCGAGGAACAGGGTTCCGCCGTCGGCGATCTCCAGCTTCCCGCGGCGCGAATCGACGGCTCCGGTAAAAGCGCCCTTGACGTGCCCGAACAGTTCGCTCTCCTGGAGCGACTCGGGAATGGCCCCGCAATTGATGTCCACAAACCGTCCCCGCGCGAAGGGTCCGTTGGCGTGGAGTGCGCGGGCCACCAGTTCCTTGCCCGTCCCGCTCTCGCCCTGAATGAGAACGGTGGCGGGACTCGCCTCCACTTTCCGGATCCGGTCGAGCAGGGCTCGAACCGGGGCGCTGGCGCCGAGGATCGCGTTGGTCCCGGTGTACCTTCGGATCTCGCCTTCCAGGTACTGGACCCGGTCCACCAGGGAGCGGCGCTCGATGGCCTTCTCCAGAACGGTGAACAGGCGGGGTTCGTCCACGGGTTTGAGGAGGTAGTCGTAA
>Ga0210019_1004796_pt1 | contig 11549 bp, 5 predicted proteins | sample CryGeyCG2114_020_2_FD_183969 | JGI IMG/M metagenome (GOLD analysis project Ga0210019, IMG submission 183969) | Groundwater microbial communities from aquifer - Crystal Geyser CG11_big_fil_rev_8/21/14_0.20 (SPAdes) (version 2) | ecosystem: Environmental > Aquatic > Deep subsurface > Groundwater ...
GGCAGCTTGTACACCGGATATAAAATTTATCGTTCAGTAGTATCAGGAACCCAAGGCAGTGAGGTTGCCAACATTACTGATATTTCAATAAAAATTTACCACGATAGCGGGCTCACTAATGAAACAACCTATTATTACACGGTTGTCGCTTACAATAGCTCTGGTGAGGCGGTTTTATGTAGCCAAATTTCTAACACTCCTACTGGTCGACCGAATTGTCCTTCTGGCGCCACATTATCAATTTCTGGCACAAGAGCCACACTCAATTGGACTAACGCGACAAATAGCGATTTTAGCCATGTGGTAATTTATCGTTCACAGGCAAGCGGGCAAACAGGCGATCTGGTCTATACATCTGGCAGTAGCGCAATAAATAGTTTCGCTGAAGATATCAATCCGGCAACCAGATATTATTATACAATTGTATCAGTGGATACAGATGGGAATACTTCTTCCGGTAGCAATCAGATTTCTACCAGCCAAATTGCTTCTTGCCAAACTGGTTTTACCGCTAAAAAAACAACCAGAGAAAAAAATTATCTTACTTGGACAGCAGGAAGCCAGATCTATAAAAATCTGTTATATAAAAAGGTGTCAGAGGTTTTCACGCAAATTGCTGTTTTAGATAGCGCGACAAATTATTTTTTTGATACTGACGGTGGCGCAGCTGATTATGAATTACGAGCACAGTATCAAAATGCCAGTAGTGAAACTACTTGCGGGCAGGCAACAGTGAGTGAAACTATTGATCCGTTATGTCCCACGCTTCCCGCCCTTACTTTGGCGAAGCCAGTTTTGAATATTGTCGGCGACACAGCGCAGGGGGTAAATGGTTCGTATTTGGATAATATTCAATTTAAAAGTATTGATTTAGCCTGGAGTGTGCCCGATTTTCCTTTGAAAACAATTTATTTGTCTCGCGATCAGGGGTCAGTTTGGGTTTTGGATAAAAATTCAACTAGCTACATTGACACTAACCAAGGAGTATCGCCAACTACCTATCATCTTTGGGCGGAATACGATTTAAGCCAATATAACAACCCGAGCAATTGTCCAGTGCCGGTGAGTGATGTTGATTTTACTTTTGACCTAAGCAACTTGGGAGGTTTTGATATTTTAAACCCAAGCGATGGGAGTGTGTATAACCGGGGAGACGATTTGGAGCTGGTGTGGACCCAGCCACCAGTTAATTCACAGGACCTTACCAAGGGCGACCATTTTGATATTGACATTTCAGACGATGGAAATTACCGCAAAGAGTACCGAAATTTGCCATTTTTTAACCCTTTGGAAAATAGTTTTAATCGCACGCCGCCAGCTGATTTTGGATACAAAGCCAGCACAGATTTAACTAATCCATTGGTAAAAAATATCTATACACTGGCGAATTGGGAGAGTTTATTACCGTTTGTCGTTGTTGATAAGCAAATCACGATTAAGGTAAATTTGGCTGATTCATCAGGCGAAATTTTGCATACAGAGCAAATTGTTTTTACCATTCGCAACCCTTTAATTGTTGCCAGGCAAGCTAATTATCCTTTTTCAATTGCCAGCAGTATTGTTACAATTCCTACAATGATATTGATGGTTTTAGCTAATGCGCTCAGCGCCAGCAATTCGGCGGGCTTTATGCTAATTGATAAAATAATCAATTTTTCCAAATTGTTGCCAACAAAAATGAATTTATTTTTTACCGGCAGCTGGCTTCGTCGGAAGAGAACTTCATGGGGCACGATATTGAGCGAGCACAGCAATAAGCCAGTTGGGAAAGCATTAGTTGAATTACACAAAGAGCAATTTGGTAAAGTGGTAAAAACTGCCATAACTGATCCTGCCGGCAGGTTTTGGTTTCTAATTTCTGAGCCCGGTCAATATTTTATTTCAACTCAAAAAACAGGTTTTCGCCAGTTCGTTAGCCAAAGTTTTAACATCTTTGATATAAATAAATTACCCATCAATCAAAAAATTTATTTAAAACCAGTTGAGCTGGAAACAAATGTAGCGATGCTTAAATTGCTGGCATTTGTTTTTGCTTTGGCGAAGGTGTTTGACGCTATTAGAATTCCAGTCCTTGTGCTGGGCTCAATTATGTCAGTTTATAATCTGATCGTTTATCCAGGGTTGACAACATATATAATTTTTGGTTTATATATTTTCTTGTGGGTGATTGAAATTATTTTATATCTTGTGCCTCGCCCGTTTGGCAAGGTGCTGGACAGTATTAGTGGCGCGCCACTGAAAATGGCGATTGTGAGAGTGTTTAAATTCGGACAAGAAAAACCGATCCAAACATATGTAACAGACAAAATAGGGCGTTACCATTTCTTGCTTTCTCCGGGTAAATATCATTTTAAAGTATCAAAATTGGGTTATAATCCCTGGATTTCGACTGATTATAATTTGCAAAATTTACACACTAAACCCAATTTTAAATTTTACTTACAAGCAGTAGAGTGAAAAACAAACAGCAGTTTGATTTTCCAAACGAGCGCAGTAAAAACGCAAAGCATTGATTTAACAACTAATTTATGAAAAAAATTATTAAAAAAATTTGCGCTATCATTGGGTTTACATTGATTGCTATTATCGCTTTGGGATCACTACTGCTTGGCATAACCAATTATGCTTACGCTAACCGTGTTCTGCCACGAGTTTATCTGGGTAATGAGTATCTGGGAGGGAAGACTTTTAACGAAGTGAAAAAAGTCGTTGAAACTAATGTCAGCCACATTGGTCCGAAAATTATTTTTACCAATGGGGTTAAAAGTTGGAGTATTGACAAAGTTGATATTGGGCTGAATGTTAACGGATCGCAAACTGCCACACAGGCGCTGGATTGGGGAAGAGACGATTCAATTATCCAGAGTTTTATCGAGCAGTTTACCCTGTTAGTTAAGCCGAGCAATGTGGCAGTGGCTTATACCATCAATCAGGCGGAGCTAGATAAAAAAATTGAAAGTATCGCGCAGGAAATTGATAAAATCGAAAAAGACGCGACACTGATTGTACAAGATGGAACGATTACCGAGCAAGATGCCGAAGAGGGGGTAAGGTTAAATAAAGAAAAAATTAGCGGTCTGATCGCTCGGCAAATTAATACTTTTTCCAGCGAAGCAATACCATTACCCATTGGTATTATCACTCCAAAAGTTTATCGAGAAGGGCTTTCCAACGCCAAAAATAAACTTGAATATCTAATCAAAAATGATATTGAGCTGGTTAATAAAGAAAATAAATATCAGGTTTCCAAAGAGCAGATTTACGAGTGGCTGGATTTATTTGCTTCCAGTGCGCGCACTGATAATCGCGGATATGTGCTGGAAGTAAGTCTGAATCAAGAAAAAGTTAAAGCTTATCTTGTAACTTTGGCTGGCACTATTGACCAAGATTCAGTGAATGCCAAGTTAGTTTTTAGAGAGAATAAGGTGTCGGTTTTCAATCCGGCGCAAAAGGGAAAAAAATTAGATACTGAAAAAGCGTTATCGATGATAGAAGACGCTTTGCTCAACGCCAAAACCCAAACCATCGAATTGCCGGTAGCAGAAGTTGAGCCAGAAATATCAGATGCCAAGATTAACCAACTCGGACTCAATGAGATTATTGGAAAATCAACTACTTCATTTGCAAAGAGTCCAGCTAATCGCATTCACAATATCAAAAATGGGGCAGCGCAACTTTCTGGTTTTTTAATTGAGCCAAATACGGAATTTTCAGTAGTGACGCGGCTAGGTGAAGTGAACGATAAAAGTGGATATTTGCCAGAATTAGTGATCAAAGAAAATCGGACTGTCCCCGAATATGGCGGTGGGCTGTGCCAAGTTTCAACCACTTTATTTCGCGCCGCGCTTGAAGCTGGACTTCCTATTATTGAAAGGCAAAACCATTCGTATCGGGTGTCGTATTATGAGCCACCGGTTGGGCTTGACGCCACAGTGTATTTGCCCAAACCAGATTTAAAGTTTAAAAACAATACCCCGGGATATATTTTAGTTCAAGGTTATGTGGAGGAAAATAATTTAACTTTTGAGTTGTATGGCACCAAGGATGGGCGCGTTGCCAAACTTGAGGGTCCATTTACTTCGGGATATATTGATCCTCCTAATCCGATTTACACTGTAACCGACACATTAACGTCTGGCGAAACCAAGCAAATTGAAAAAGCTCACAAAGGCGCGTCTTCGGTGGTGTATTATAAAGTTTTTGATAAAGATGGGAAGGAAATAAATAATCAAACATTTAAATCAAAATACAAAGCTTGGCCAGCGCGATTTTTGGTGGGCAAATTGCCCGATAACACCGAGAATGCAAGTGCTGCTTCGCTAAGTGAATAATCTCCACTGGGAGGGGAATGGATTTTTATCTGCAAAGCGCAGAGCAAGTTTTAGGAGCGTTGAGAACCACAAGACAAGGCATTACCTCGCTCGAAGCCAAAAGGCGACTCACGCAATACGGTCGCAATGTTTTGAGGCATAAAGATACTCATCCTAATGTTAAAATTTTTATTCGGCAGTTTAAAAATATTTTTTTTATTTTACTATTTTTTGCCTCTATCGTGTCTTTTTCTTTGAGAGAGTACCAACAGCTGGCGATTTTAATTATGGTAATTGTAGCTAACATTATGGTGGGTTTTTTAGAGGAGTATAAAGTCGAGAAAGCCAAAGAAAAGCTAGAAAAAAGTTTTACCAGTTATATTTATTGTTTTAGAGATAGGCAATTGGTTAAAATTTCGATTGAAGAATTAGTCATAGGAGATGTTATTCTAATTCAAGCTGGAGACAAAGTGCCGGCTGATATTCGCTTAATTGCCAATTCTGGGCTACAGATTGACGAATCAGTGTTAACTGGCGAATCAGTTCCAGCCATTAAAAATATCGAGCAGATGATTAGTCCGCGATTAGTGGCTGACCAAACCAATATGGCATTTGCCACCACCAATGTTTTAATCGGCAAGGGTCAGGGTGTGGTGGTAGCTGTATCAAACAGTACAGAATTTGGTAAAATTGCCAATCTTGTTGAAACCAGTCGCGCAGTGCAGACCCCACTTGAAAAGAAAATGAATCAGTTAGCCAAGCTATTGTTAGTCATCGTTAGTATTATTGGCGTGATGATTTTTATTTTAGGTTTCATCCGCCACGATATGCCGGTTGGAGAATTATTAACTTTTGTTATCGCGCTTTTGGTTTCAGCCGTGCCAGAAAGTTTGCCCACTATTATCGTGCTAACCTTGGCGGTTGGAGTTTCAAAAATGGCGCAATCAAAAAGCATTGTAAAAAGATTATCAGTGGTGGAAACATTGGGTGATATTGATGTGATTGCCACTGATAAAACTGGTACTTTGACAAAAAACGAGATGACAGTCAATAAAGCGGTTTGGCTAAATGGAGAAAAGCTATTTTATCTAGATTTTCCGGGCGCGGGTTATGATATTAAGCAAAAACCACGTATGATAAGCGACCCTTTGTTTTATGACTTGATAAATACCGGGTGCGTTGGTAATGATGCTAGTTTATTGTCCCAGCCAAAAAGTCCCACAGAATTTACTATTACTGGCGACCCAATCGAAGCAGCAGTGCTGGTTGCTGGGCTTAAGGCAAATATAAATTTCCAAAAAATTAGAGAACAAAATATTCGGGCAGACGAAATTATGTTTGATCCAAGCTATAAATATCGCGCTGTTTTAACTGACAAGCAGGAGATTTTTGTGACCGGCGCTTTTGAGCTTTTATTGGAAAAAAGTAATTTAGACCTGAAAGTTAAGCAAAAAGTTATAAATTACGCTACTCAACTTGGAAATCAAGGGTATCGGCTATTGGCAATGGCAAAAAAGAAAACCCAATTAAAACTCTTGCGCCATCAAGATATAAATGATTTGATTTTTCAAGGGTTTGTGACGATGATTGATCCTGTTCGCGAGGGTGTAAAGGAAGCGTTCCAACAAGTTGGGCAAAGCGGGGTGCAAATTAAAATAATTACTGGCGATTATTCGCATACCGCGCGAACAGTGGCAAATCAGTTAGGCATCGCCATTGAAGATCACGAGATTTTAGTTGGTTCACAAATCCAGAAAATGTCTCAGAGAGGGCTGGAAAATAAAGTTGAGGTGGTTAAACTTTTCGCCCGCATTACGCCCGAGCAAAAATTGCAAATTATTCAAGCGTTGCAAGAAAGAGGAAAGGTGGTGGCGGTAACAGGCGATGGCGTGAATGACGCTCCAGCTCTTCGCCAAGCCGAAGTTGGCATTGCGATGGGCAGGCGAGGAACAGATGTTGCCAAAGAAGTGGCTGATCTGATTCTACTGGACGATTCTTTTGCCACCATAGTCAAATCAGTGGGGTATGGTCGCAATATCTTGGCTAACATAAAAAAATCTATCACTTTCTTTTTAGCGAGTAATTTTGACGAATTATTTTTAGTGGCAGCGGTTTTTACTGCAGGTTTATTTTTGTCCGGCGGATTGCCAGCGCCATTTTTAGCTGTGCAAATCTTGTGGATCAATATGGTTATTGACACTTTTGTCGCTTTGGCGCTATCTTTTGAGGATCCAAAGGAAAATCTTAACACTGATATTGACAAAAAAGATGCTGGCTTTTTGCCTCCTCCGGTCATCAGGCGCGCGGCATTTATTGCTATGGTATCGTTTGGAATTCAGCTGATTATCTTTATTGAGAAATTATCAAACGGAATTGATACTGCCAGAACATTTGTCTTTTTTATTTCAGTATTTTTTCAGCTAATGGTTGTTTTTTCGGTTCGTTCAGCCAAGCCGTTTTGGAAAGAGAACATTTTTAATAACGTTAAATTAAATATCGCGGTTATTTTTTCCGTGGTCTTGCAGTTTATGACTATCGCGCCTGGGGTGAGGGAATTTTTCGGCACAGTCGAGCTTTCATTGTGGGACTTTGGCGTAATTATCGGCGCTTGTGTTGCGGGGTTTATGATTATTGAAATTTCTAAATTGGTTAAATTAAAGTTCTAACACTATTTTATTGCTTTAATAAATCCATAAAAAAGAGGCGCCGGAGAATGCGGACGGGATTTGAACTCTGGGTGGGCTTGGGTGGCAATAAAGAACGGATGGTTTTTAAGCTCGATGAATTCAACCAGTTTTTTGTCTGGCGACATTCCCGAAAAAATCAAACCATTCTTTTTTAGTATTTGATGATATTTGGGGTTGACTTCAAAGCGGTGGCGATGTCTTTCAAAAATAGTAGTTTGTTGGTAAAGCTGGAAAACTTGAGTATGTTTTGCGATTTTAGCTGGATATTTGCCAAGGCGCATAGTTCCGCCTTTTTGCTTGATTTTTACTTGTTCAGGCAAAAAGTCAATCACTGGGTAAGCTGTTTTTGCGTTGAATTCAGTGGAGTTAGCATTTTTTAAATTGCATTTATGGCGCGCGAATTCAATCGTAGCGCATTGAAGCCCTAAGCAGAGCCCGAGAAATGGTATATTATTTTCGCGAGCGTATTGAATAGCTTTGATTTTCCCTTCAATCCCACGAATACCAAACCCGCCCGGCACCAAAATTCCGTCCATTGTTTTTATTAGATCTAGATCAATACATTCTGAATCACAGGCAACAATTTCAAGCGAAACTTGATTAGCTAGCGCGCTGTGTTTTAATGCCTCAATAACTGAAATATAAGCGTCGGGGTGGTCCAGATATTTTCCGACTAATCCAATTTTTTTAATCGGCAGTTTTTTAGCGATTAGCTGGTCGAGTTTTTTCCATTTAGCCAGATTAGGACGCCCCTTTTTTATATTTAATTTTTGGCAGATTGCTACGCCTAGTCCATTTTTTTCAAGCGCCAGAGGAATAGAGTAAAGCGAACGAGAGTTGGGCGCTGGAATAATGTTTTCAATTTTAACATTGCAAAAAAGAGCAATTTTTTGGCGGTTTGCTTCAGAAAATAGAGTCTTGCATCTGACCACTAAAATGTCGGGGTTAATACCGCGGGAAAGTAAAGTATGCACTGATTGCTGGGTGGGTTTGGTTTTTTCCTCGCCTGACGGGTAGATATAGTCAATTTTTGCCATATGGATAAAAGCGCAGTCGCCCAGGTGCTCTTGGCTGAATTGACGAATCGCTTCAAGAAAAATTTCCGCTTCAATATCACCGACTGTGCCCCCGATTTCGGTTATCAGTAAGTCCGCTTTTGAATTTTTGGCTAAATTTACCAAATGGTTTTTTATTTCATTGGTAATGTGCGGGATTTGCTGGATAGTTTGACCTAAAAATTCACCTTGTCGTTCTTTTTCTAGCACCCGACCGTAGATTTGTCCGGAAGTTATATTTGACTCTCTGGCTAAGCTAATGTCAGCCAGCCGTTCATAATGTCCGAGGTCAAGGTCGGTTTCCGCGCCATCGTCCAACACAAAAACTTCGCCATGCTGGAATGGGTTCATTGTGCCAGCGTCCGTGTTTAGATAGGGGTCGATTTTTAGAATCGCGATTTTTTTACCTCGCGCTTTAAATAGAGCGCCGATTGATCCAGTTGTGATACCTTTGCCAATACCTGATACGATCCCGCCGGTGACAAAAATAAATTTAGCCATAGTTTTCTTTGATCATAATTATGTTGTAAAAAAATGTCAATTATCATACAATAAATTAAAATCAAAAATTTAAAACCTAAAATTAAATGAAAATTGTAAAATTAGCAAAAAAAGAAATTTTGGACACAGTTGTGCGGGCTTATGATGTGCGTGGATCATACCCTCAAATGGTCAATGAAAAAATCGTTTACGATCTAGTGCAAGGTTATATTAAATTTGTTAAACCCAAAAAAGTGGTTTCCAGTCGAGATGCGCGCGAGTCTGGTCCGTCGCTACAAAAAGCGGTGATTCAAAGTTTTGTGGACAGTGGGGTGGATATAGTTGATATTGGGGTTGTTTCAACCGATATGTTTTATTTCGCGGTGTCGCATTTGGGGGTTGATGGCGGGATAACAGTTTCAGCTTCGCATAATCCTAGGCAGGACAATGGACTTAATATGACTCATGGTTCAACGCCAATTTCAAGCGACTCGGGAATAAACGAGATTAAGGAGTTTGCCTTAAAAAGCGTTAGGGTTAAATCAGACAATAAGGGCAAGGTTGAAAAAGCCGATGTTTTGCCAGAATTTATCAATTTTGTCGCGGAGTTTGTTGATATAAAAAAAATTAAACCTTTTAAAATTGTGGCTAATCCAAATTGTGGTATGCAGGGTAAAGTTTTGCAAGCGATTATCAAGGCAAAAAAAATACCGATAAATTTGAAAATGATTTACGGCGAGCCGGACGGTTCGTTTCCGCAAGGGCATCCTAATCCGCTTCTGCCAGAGAATAGAAACGAAATTTGCGCTTTGGTGAAACAAGAAAAAGCGGATTTAGGGGTGAGCTGGGACGCGGACGGTGATCGGGTGTTTTTTGTTGATGAAAAAGGAAATTTTATTGACGGCTATTATACGGTCGGCGTGTTGGGGCAAGAATTATTGAAAAATAAACCCGGTCGCGCGGTTTTAATCGATCCGCGCGTGGTGTGGAATAGTTATGATTTGATAGAAAAAGCTGGTGGCAAAGTCATCCAAATCAAGCCGGGTATGACGCGTATTCCGGGAGAGATGATAAAGTATAAAGCAATTTTTTGCGGGGAGATGAGTGGGCATTGCTATTTTCCTGAAAACGACAACCGTGATAATGGTATAATTCCTTTGTTACTGATGCTTGAGATGTTGTCGCGTACCGGCAAAAAAATGAGCGAAATTTACGAGCCATTATTTGAAAAATTTCCGATTTCTGGCGAGATAAATTCAGAGGTAAAAGACATCAATATGGTTCTTGAGCGGGTTAAAGAAAAATACCGAGATGGTAAGCAGACTTTTGTGGACGGTTTGTCAGTTGAGTACCCAAAATGGCGTTTTAATTTGCGGGCTTCCAACACCGAGCCCCTGATTCGCTTGAATGTCGAGTCCCGAGGCGATAAAAAACTAGTTGAAGAGAAAACCAGAGAACTGCTCAAAGATATTAGGGGTTAGAATTTGGATGTTGGAATAAAGATTTTCAATAGAGCCCGCCCTAAAATATGCTTTGGAAACGAGAGTTTCAAAATTCATAACGAAATTTATTTTTTAACGACGATGCCTATCAGGAATGATAAGCAGAGGAGTTAAAAATAAATTGCAGTAGAATTTTGGAATTTGCAGTCTAAATGATGGTTTGGGGCGGGCTCTTAATAGCTACTTTTCCATCAAAAATAAGTATTCAATATTTTTTTCATTGCTATTTGCCCAGTCATTTGTCCAGCGCATATTTGACATCACATTTTTTTTATAATCAATCTCAATAATTTTGAGCAATTTTCCTGATTTATTGACGATATCGCTTAACTCCTGTTTTGTGGCTCTCCCGCCAGAACTATATGATAATAAAATATAATGAGCATTAGTTTGCTGGATTAGCTTTCGCAGAGCTTTCATTGCGATAAATTCACCGCTTTTGTTTTTTCTGAATTCTTCAAAAACAGAAGCCGAACTTAGGTCTCGACTATCCTCCCGGCGATTAACTTTACCAAAAACTTTTGGTTTATCATGTTTAATAATTGTCGTCCAGATATGATAATACGAAGCATATCGCACCCGACTCGGTGGCATTTTCACATTATTTGAGCCATAGGGCGGATCAAAATAAACAAAATCAAATTTGTCTTTCGCTATGGTTTTAAAAATATCGCCACGAACAATTTTATGTCCGCCATAATGCGGGAAACGATTAGGCAATTTTAAAAAAATATCGTTATAAGAACGAGGAGACCATTTTGACAGATATGACACATAATGTCCGAGAGTGCTATCAACCGAGTCAAGCGCGTAGATTAAGCTAGTTAAAATTACGCATTTGTCTTCCCACTCTAAATTTAATTTTTCAATTTCATCGCGCATAGCATCAAGTTTCCGCGTATTTTTTGCTTGGAATGGCTGTTTGGTGCCAGTTATTTCTGCTCCATAATGCTTGGTGTACCAGCCATCATATCCTTTTAAATTGTTTAGGTAGTCTATGATATCTTGGTAAAATACATCTGGTTTTTTTGATTTGAGATAACAGGTTGCAAATACTTCCGACCAGATGGCTATGTCGCTTGATGTAGTATTGTATCCTAGTTGAGCCAAAGCTTGTGAAACGCGGGTAGAACCGCTAAAACCATCTAATACCTTTTTGACCCCATTTAATTCGCTAATTATTTTAACAATGTGTGGTAAAATTTTTAGCTTTGAACCAGCATATTTTATACCCTCTGTTTTTGGTGTAATGAAAATTGGCTGATTGAAAATATTAAAATGTTTAACGATCATAATGTTTTCAAATGGTTAGCAGACCCATTACAAAACAATCTTTTCTACTGCAACCAAATAATTTTGGCTAAAAAACAATTTAGAGCTCGTTGCTGTAATGCTATTACACCTTCCTTGCTCTTCATTGTTTTCGCTCAACATTATTTGATTTCGCTACGAAAAATTATTTCGTAATGAGTCTAGTATCTTTTTGCAGTATGCTATTGGCTAATTTATGCCCTT
>Ga0210019_1004798_pt1 | contig 11539 bp, 10 predicted proteins | sample CryGeyCG2114_020_2_FD_183969 | JGI IMG/M metagenome (GOLD analysis project Ga0210019, IMG submission 183969) | Groundwater microbial communities from aquifer - Crystal Geyser CG11_big_fil_rev_8/21/14_0.20 (SPAdes) (version 2) | ecosystem: Environmental > Aquatic > Deep subsurface > Groundwater ...
TTATAAAATTCATATTTAATAGGAATTCCGCTCTTTGGATGCGCAAGTAGATTCAACATCATTTTAACAAAATATTTTAAAAATTTTATAATGTTTGCGCGCATTTTGACGAAAAACACAGGCCAAGTTATATCTTTCATCTTATCCTGTTCAATATCCAAATAATGATTCCATTTTTTTTGTAACTCCTTAATATCCTCCAAAGGAACGAATTCAGGATTTTTAAGCGTACCAATTTCATATCCTTGTTTTGGATAAATACGTTCATGCACTCTTTTTTTAAAACCATCTGTGGCTGAAATATAGAAAAAGCGCGGCTGGTAAGTTGGCTTCATCTGTTCTAATACAATTCCATTCAGAACATATTTGCGGGGTAGATTATACACGAAATATGTATTATCTTTATCTTGTTTGACAATATGACGTATTTCTTCAACCGATTCTTTTGATAAATACTCATCACTGTCAATAAACAAAAACCAATCAAGAGTTGCTAATTTTAATCCCCGATTGCGTACTGCGCTAAAATCTTCAATGCGAATATTTTTCTCTTTAGAATCTGTTTGAGGATATATTTTGTGAGTATACTGTTTTGCGATTTCAAGAGTATTGTCTGTGCTATTGCCGTCAAGAATAATGATTTCAGCAAAATCTTTCACGCTCTCAAGGCACTTCTCTAAAGTTTTGCCTGAATTAAGTGTTAAAACCTGCACAGTGCATTGTATTTTTTCTTGCGCCATATTATTTCTTTCTTCCGATAATAATATTCGTATCCCCCGCTCCTGGCACTAAGTATGATAGGGCGCGGAACAAACTGACATACAGCGCGCGCAATGATTTGACGGGAAAGCCCGGCTTCATGCTTTGGATATTCTCTGCCGCCATGATCTGCAGGTTCAGTGATTCAAACATCTGGCGCAATTCTCCTAGCGCATATTCGCGCCAATGGCCTTCATATGTTTCCCCTTTCTCAAACCATTCTTTAAGATGACCACTCATGGGAGACAATCCGAATAAAAACCTTGCGCGATTTAACAAATGGCTTATATTTGGAGTCGCGATATATAATAATCCGTTCGAGGATAATAATGCAATAATATTCTGTAAAAATCTTTTTGGATCTTTCTGGTGTTCAATAGTCGCGATGCTGATAACCGCGCCATACTTCTCCTTAATCTGATCGCGCAAAATATCTTTTGGTAAAATTTCAAGGCCATGCTCTTCCCAAACGCGACGCAAATCATCAATGTCATCAACACTAAAACTATTACTTTCCTCAAACACATACTTATCAATTCCTGAAATCTGATAACCGAGCAATACAAGCGCCAAATCCAAAATCCCGATTCCACATCCAACATCCAAAATAACACTTGTCTTAGGAATATATTCAGTAATATATTTCAAATGCACCAAATTATTATTAAATTCCCATTTCTGTTTATCAGAATAAGGGCTTAATATAGAGTATGATTTTTGCAGTGCCTGTTTATTGGTCATAACATGATTCTAACCCTTTTGTTACTATTTGATCAAGTTTTTCTTTGGAAAATATATTATTACTCAACTCTAAAGAATTTATTGACAGCGTGCGCCGAAGATTGACATCTCGCAACCTTAAAATATTTTCAACAAATTCTTCTTTTCTATTCGCGAACAACACATGCTCTTCGTGTTTATAGGGATAGCCCGCAATTCCGCGCTCTGAAATAATGGACGGAATTCCATACACCAATGGCTCAAAAATTTTCTGCTGCATGCCAGCGCCCATGATTGATGGAATGACCGCGATATCAACTTTATCGCGCAAAAACAAATCTAAGTCATCCACAAATCCTTCTTCTTTTATATTATCTTTGCACAATTTTGACAAATCTTCAGGCAATTTCTTTCCTAAAATATGAAACATAAATTTCCCAGGCATCTGACGCTCTAGCTCTGGGGCAACATCTTTTATGATCAATTCAGCGGCTTTTCGATTATGATGCACATTATATGACGCGCCCATGAAGAATAGATGAAGAACATCGCGGTCTTTGATTTCGCGCTCTTGTTTTAAAAGATTTGGCAAACTGCGCAATGGCAATGTTGCGATATTTTGAGCACCCAGATTCCTGTATAAACGTTCTTCTTTTGGCGTAATCGCGAAAATATAATCACTGTTTCGTATCATTTTTAATTCAGTAAAAAACTTTGGAATGAATTTAAGCAGATTAACGATGCTCACGCCGTCCTCTTGTAAAAAATGAATTGCTTCAAAATTTATTGACCGCGTTATAATTGGAATATTTTGTTTTTGGAAAATATGATACAACGGCCACAAATACGTATAATCAAACCAAGCAATATCTGGATTAAACTCTTGCATAACTTCGCGGACAGTATTCTGCGCATCTGGCATTTTATATTCAAAAGCCGCACCATCCCAATTGATTGGATTAATTATTTTTGACAACTTCTGAACAAAACTGCGTCGCTCCCCATATTTGATTAAATCAACTTTGATATTATGCTCGCGCGACCAAGACATAATTTCATCCACATTCTGCCAATCAAAATATTTCGCAATAATGCGCACTTCAAACCCAAGCCGTTTTAATTGCAAAAATCCTGCCATGCGCTCCTGCTCGCACGCGCCAGTTGTTGGAATAGGAAATTTTGGAGTGATAATTAATATTTTTTTTGGCATATTTCTACTGTCATCCCAAGGCTTAAAAATATAATATTTATATCAAATTATGTGGTAAACGAAATACATAATACGATAGTGGTATATTGCAAGCCGAGAGGATCTAGTGAAAAAACACTGGAACGTCATTGACTGGATCCTCTCACCCTGCAAAGCTTTTCTATCTATTTTCTTATTTCGTTTACCACAAATATTATTCTATTTAAATATAATAAGGGCTCGGGATGACAAAATAATTTAGAATGACACTAATTTTGATTATTTCATAAATTTACTATACCATAACTGAAACGTCATAACAGACCAAAGTGTATTCAGGCAATATGACTTCTTGGCAATATGATCATCTAGCATTTTTTGCAAAGCAGTAAAATCAAACAAATCGCTCGTTCCAGCGCAATAAGATGAAGACAACACCTCCCGCATCAACGGCTTCAGCGGACCACGCACCCATTTTGCAGCTGGCGAAAACCAGCCCCATTTTGGCTGATTTAACACAAAATCTGGCAGATATTCAGCCATTGCCTCGCGCAGAATAATTTTTCCTTCATAATGCTTGCCCACGCTTCCGAAGAGAAATCCCTTGCTTCCTAATTTGTATTTCACTGGAATGCGATCAGCAAGTTCAACCAAGCGATGATCTAAAAACGGAACTCGCTGCTCCAAACCATATGCCATAGACATTTTATCGCTTCGCATAAGGGACTCATCTGGAATCCATGACTGAATGTCTGTTCGCATAAACTGGCGCGTAAAATCTTTTTTATCTATCACATCAAAATATCTTTTTGATAAAAACTCAGGCAGTACATCAAAATTATTATGCGATTTTAGAAATGAGGCAACCACACCCTCTTTTTGCGCGAAGAAACTCATATATCGCGCATGGCCTGGCTCAGTATGCAACTTTTCTGATGACTTACCCAATGCCTTCATAACAAATCCAGCGCCAGGAACAAAACGTAACTTTTCAATCATTGCGTTATAATAATACCGCTCATACCCTCCGAACAATTCATCTCCCCCATCCCCGCCCAGCACCACTTTGACGAAATCAGTCGCGTACCGCGCCAACAACATATTCACGGTCTGAATATGATTGGAGATCGGCTCATCCATGTGATAAATGGTTTTCTCAAGATTATCTAAAATATCTTGCGGCCTGATAATATATTCATGATGCTCGGTATTAAAATGCTCAGCTGTTTTGCGCGCCAACAAAAAATCATTATTATATTTTTCTGATTCTTCTGTATCTTGAAACCCGATTGAGAATGTATTCACATGGTCCGATAATTTACTCATGATGCCAGTAATAATAGTTGAATCAATGCCTCCGCTCAAAAATACGCCAACAGGCCTGTCTGACATTAATCGCTTTTGCACTGAATCATATAGAAGATCGTGCACTTCGCGCTTAATTTGTTCTTTATCATCTAGCAAAGAATCATTTTTAATTTCCCAGTATTTTGTTTTTTTGACTTCCCCGCTTTTATTAACCAGTAGATAATGCGCTGGCTCAAGTTTAAAGATATTCTTCCACATTGTTAAAGGCGATGGCACATATAATAAACGAAGATAAATATTCAAGCTTTCATAATTCAATGGAGTATCAACATTATGCGCTAAAATCGCTTTTGCTTCAGAAGAAAAAATAAACTTATTATCTTTGTGATAATAATACAACGGCTTGATGCCAATCCGATCGCGCGCCACAAATAATTCTTCTGTTTGAGTATTAAGGATTGCCAAAGCAAACATGCCATTGAATTTCTGCAAGCATTTTGGCCCCCATTGCGCGTATGCATTCAAGATAACTTCAGTGTCAGTTTTTGATTTGAATACATGCCCCAAAGATAACAATTCTTTTTTGACGTCCTCGAAATTATAAATCTCGCCATTGAATACAATAACGAATTTTTCTTCCGCGCTTTTCATTGGCTGATGCCCGGCTTTGCTCAAATCAATAATAGACAAGCGATTATGCCCTAAAGACCAGACGACAGACGCAAATTCGCCCACATCATCTGGCCCGCGATGCGTTGTTGCCTTATTCATTTTTGATAAAGCATTTTTGTCGTTAAAATTAAATCCGTTTATGCCGCACATAAGTAAACTTATATACGCGATGCATCCAATGCGTATCTTGTATCTTTAAATTTATAAATTATAACATCCCCAATTTTTTTGACTAATTCCAAATCCTGACTATAGTCCTTAATATCCCATTCCAAAGATTCATTAGAATCCCATACAATATAATCTAAACGGTATTTTTTCAACAGCGCGATGTCCCAATCCTGCTCAAGCAGAGATTCATACACACCACTAATCTTTGCCAATTCCTTATCAAAACTATATTGCTCTTCATAATTTGCTTCCCTTCCAAATCCCCATCCGCGGAAAAAAGTATGCGTGTTTTTTTCTGATTCGCTTGGAAATGACCAAAGAATCCTAGCTCCACCGCTTAAGCCAAAACCATTTTCATAAAAACTGCCTGGCTCAAAAAAATGAGCAAGCAAATACCGCTCAATCACCTCTTGATCGCTCCCTGGAAGATTATATGCATATTCAGAATTATACACATTCGCGTGCGTATACGCGGGAATAAATTTCATCAATTCACTATCTGAAAAAATAACCACATCTTTTTGCGTATTATCGTTTATCCAGTCAAACACTTCAGAATAGTATTGCTTATCATCCACGACATTATTATTATATTGGCTCACATATCGACTCCAATTAAACGTATTCAAACGCCATGCTGGAGCAATTAGCATCAGCGCAATCAATACATATGCGGAAATATTCTTAAATGATGGTTTATTGTTGCGCGCAATTGAAAGCATGTAGTGCGCGCTTAAAGCAAAAATAAATACCGGCATCCAAGACCAATGCACAGCATTCTGAATAATAATTCCAGAGATTATTTGGTGGTTAGGATAGATAATATTTGCCAAAAGCAAGGTTCCTATAATATATGACTTTTTATCTCGCGAAAGATTATATGCTCTCACAAACCACGCAAATACTGCTATCCATACTAGAGCAACAAGCAAGCGCGGAATTGATTCTGGTATATGGGAAAAATACTGCCCAACGCGTACCGCGGTTTCTGTGTGAAATGGCGCGTCCATTGCTTGCCATATTCGAACAAAATACGGGATACCAATTAATACCGCAATACCACACATAAGACCATGGTATTTTAATTCGCTAAACGATTTTTTGAACAAAAGCGCGAGCATATAAAGCCCAACCACTACTACCAAAAATGACCAATGATAAAAATACATCAAAAATAATAAACCCCACAAAATTCCAGCAACAATGCTATTGCGAAATTTATGGTCATTATTCAAAATCAATTTAATCCAAAAAATCAAAAATAATAAAAGTAAAGGAAAAGTAATCTGCGGATTAATTGGCTTAAATAGCCCGCCCATAACTACTGTGTACAAAATTACTGGAAACAGCACAGCAGTATATTCGTTAGATGAAAACTTTTTGAATAAAAAGTAAGTTAAAATAAAAATAAGCCCTGGCGCTATAAAATCAAACGCGATTTGCATTGCAGGCGCAGAAAAATTAAATAATTTAGTTAGGCCATATACAAAATATTCAGCTCCATTGGACTGTGGATACGCAATGTCTTTATGCTCAAAAAAATATGCATGGTTAAGATCATAGTGTCCGTCATCAATTTCCTGCGCGCGAGCATGATAATAGAGCGCGTCCGAATTAAATACAGGATACACGCCTTTAAAATCATCCCCCATCCTTTGAAAAAAAACAATACTAGGCAAACCAGTAAAAACAACTACCACAATAGTTGCCAAAGCAACAAGCCAGTATTTTTTTATCCATGCCAATACAGTGTTCATACATTCTTTTTTATAATATCAACAATTCTCTTTGATGTTTTTCCATCCCAATATTTTATTTTTGCAGACCTCCTGCTAAAATTAACTGACGCATATGCTTTTAGGATTGATTTTTTAGTAACTCCTGCAATCGTATTTGTTCCTTCTGAAACCGTAATCGGCCGTTCGGTCTCTGTGCGCAAAGTTAAGCACGGCACCCCAAGAAAGCTGGTTTCTTCTTGCACCCCGCCAGAGTCAGTCAGAACCAATTGCGCATATTTCTGATATGATACTGATTCAGCGTATGATAATGGTGGCAACAAATGACACGCGCGCTTAAGCGCGGACATCAGGCCAAATTTTTCTGCCTGTTTTTTGGTACGCGGATGCAATGGCAAATAGATAGGAGCGTCTTGGCTGATTGTCTCAAGAGTTGACACGATATCAGCAAAGATATTTTTATTATCAACGTTTTCAGCGCGATGCAAAGTACAAAAATAATATTTTTTATCTTTAACTGAGTGCTTAGCGCGCGAAGCAAACAGCTTTAAAGTATCAATCATAATATTTCCCACGAAATACGCTTTGCCGCGAACCTTCTCTTTGCGCAAATTTTTCGTCCCATCTTCCTGCGTTACAAATAGAATATCAGACAATGCGTCTGTTTTGATTCGATTGCGTTCTTCTGGCATTTTTAAATTACGCGACCGCAATCCTGCTTCTATATGCGCTAATTTTATTTTTATTTTATGCGCGACTTGCGCGGCCCACAGCGTTGAATTCACATCACCGACAACGATTACCATGCTTGGATGTTCTTTTGTAAAAATCCTTTCAAGTCCTGCTTTAATATCACACATCTGTTGCGCACTAGATTGTTGCGACGGCTTTAATGAATAATTTGGCTTTAACTTAAATTCCTTTAAAAACGCGCCTGCCATTGTGCTGCTGAAATGCTGACCTGTATTAATGAGTATATATGGCATTTTTTGTCGATCCAGCTCGCGACACAAAGGCGCTACTTTCATAAAATTCGGACGCGCTCCTGCGATTATAGCAATCTTATTATTCATAGAATTAATCCCCGTCAATAATATACTTATTCATCTTTTGTATCAAAGCGCTCAAACTATGGCGATGCTCAACCATATTTCGTAAATACTTAGAATCATATTGTTTCCATTTTTCCGATAGCACGAATTCAGCAATCTCTTTTGGATCATCATTTTCAATTGAACATTCAAGACCAATTGCTTGTGAATTTCCTTTTGTAGTAATTGGATAAATTCCAAATAGCATTGCCTCCAACATGGTCTTATCAATGGTTTCAGATGCCATATTTATCATCAATCGATGATTATTATAAACACTTTTTAGTTCACCCATGGGCACAGGACCCTTGAACGCGACGCGATTCTGTAAAGATTCTTTTTTAACGAGATCATGCAACTCCTCTACATAATTCTTTTCAACATCTCTGCCATACACCGTGAGAGTATAATCATCTGGAAGATGCTTCAGGGATTTTATAGTCAATTCCAACCGTTTTGACCGGCACAAGCGATGCACCGTTAACAAATTCTTTGGATTGTTCTGATTAATATCGCTATTACTATCCGCGAGCCAGAAATCAATATCAATACCATGCCCAGTGACAACTTTCTTTGGATTTCCTTCATACTGCGGCATGCTCTGCTTTGTGGCCGCGAACATGCGCTTAGTAAACCACCCAGCTAAACGAATATGCATATGCATGGTGTAATGAGTGTACCAAAGATACATGGGAATACGGCGTATCCACCAATACAAGCCACCTAGCGTAAAATATTCAGGATTCATATGCACGAATACACGGTCGTATTGCAAAGAAAAAATTAACTTCAAAAACCGCAACGCACGGCGCACTTTGCCATATCCTTTCTCCTTGCCTAAAGAATGCACCTCGAACGAATCATCAAAATCACCTTTCTCTAAGCAGATTACTTTTACCTCTATACCCTGCTTAATAAACTCGCGAATCCAAAGAATCACAAAACCCAAATCATCATCTTTTTCATGAATTTTTTGCGTAATAAATAATAATTTTATTTTTTTATCTTTCATAATTATTAAAAATCTTCTGAATTTTAAACCGCCTTAACAACAATTTCAATGGCACCATTAATCCTTCAGATATTATTTTATGCGATATTTTTGATTCTCCGATTCTGCGACTTTTAAAAATAATAGGAATTTCTTTTACGCGCGCCCCTAAATCATGAATAAGAATAAATTTCAATTCCATTAATATTGAATACCCAGAAGAGCCAATAGAATCTAAATCAACTTTCTGCAAGATAGATCTATTAATACACATAAAACCAGCCGTAAAATCTGATATAGGCAAACCAGTTAATATTTTTGCGTAAAGATTTCCACAGCGGCTTAAAGCTCTGCGCCATAATTCCCATTTCTCAACGCCACCTCCATTGATATATCTTCAACAAACAACAAAATCAGAATACTCTATGTAGCGCAGTATTTCTGTCAGATATCCAGGATCATGCGATCCGTCAGCATCCATGGTAATGATATTTCTAACTTCAGGATCAAAAACCACTCTTCTGATTCCATCTTTATATGCGTCCCCTAAACCGGTTTTTGATTCACGGAATAAAAGCGACAAATTAGGAAATTTATGCATTAGCTCTTGTACATCCTGCGCAGTTTTATCCGGAGAATTATCATCAACAACAATAATATGGACATCGGGAACAATATTAAATATCTTTGGCACTATAAAATTAACATTTTCGCGCTCATTATAGGTTGGCAATAAAATTACATCTTTCATATCTATTACATTCTGGATAAACGCTCTAAATCGTGCCTTAGCATCTTTGCGGCCAATTCTTTATATCCTATCGTATGTTGCCATCCTAACTCCTGTCTGGCTTTTCTGCAATCCCCAACAAGGAGATCAACTTCGGCCGGCCGCTTGAAACGCTCATCCACTTCGACATATTCTTTCCAGTCAAGTCCTGCTTCCTCGAAAGCGGCTTGAGCGAACTCGCCTACGCTATGGGTCTCGCCAGTTGCAACTATATAATCATCCGCGGTTTCTTGCTGAAGCATGAGCCACATTGCCTTAACATATTCAGGCGCATATCCCCAGTCCCGCTTGGCATCCAGATTTCCCAAAAATAATTTTTTCTGCTTGCCAAGTTTGATTGCCGCCACTGCGCTTGAAATTTTACGGGTAACGAATTCCATGCCCCGGCGCTCTGATTCGTGATTAAATAAAATGCCAGTACAGGCAAAGATATCATACGCTTCACGGTAATTACGTGTAAGTTCAAAACAGGTCACTTTTGAAATGCCATACGGAGACCGAGGATGAAACCGGGTCTGCTCGTTCTGTGGCACCTGCTCTGCCTTGCCAAACATTTCAGAAGAACCGGCAAAATAGAATTTGCACTTTGGCACAAGCACTTTCAAAGATTCCAATAAAAACAGCGTTCCGTTAATATTTGTGTTAAACGTGGAAAACGGATCTTCAAACGAGATCGCAACAAAACTCTGGGACGCAAGATGATAACACTCATCCGGCCTCACCTGCTCAATAATTTTAAAAATGCTCGCATAGCTTTCCATTGAACCGGAATGCAGTTCAACTTTACCGACGATATGGCTAATGCGACCTAGTCGTTGTTTTGGATCTTCGCCTGCCACGTGCCGCACTATTCCATGAACTTCATATCCTTTTGAGAGAAGCAATTCAGCCAAATATGAACCATCTTGCCCGGTAATGCCCGTTATAATTGCTTTTTTTGCCATATTCTAATAGACACTAATTATAATTCCCATGATTTTTTATACTTTTTAAAATATTCTTCTTTTGAATCAATCTGCCCAACTGTCGCACACGCGCGCTGGCCAAGAGCATCTCGGAACGCCTCATCTGAATGCAATTTCTCAATCGCCTCCGCAATTTCTCGTGTATCTCCCACACCAACAACCAAAGCATTGTCTTTGTTAACCACCCCTCCAACAACACCAACATCAGTCGTAATAATCGCGCATCCACAGCTTGCCGCCATTATGAGGGACATGCCATATCCTTCATAATTTGAGCATAAAAGATACACATCGCATGTTTTATAATATGATGCCAAATCGTCAACCCAGCCCTCAAATATTATATTGTCTTTAATGCCAAGCTGATCAACCTTTTGACGTAATTCTTTTTCCTGTGATCCTGCACCAGCGATTACTAACCCTGTCTTTGGGTTGTTTTTAACAACATCGCGCATGGCATCAATTGCTAACTCAATATTTTTTTCTTTTTCAAGCCGGCTTGCCATTAAAATTATAAAATCAAACTGAGGATATTTTTTATGCAGATCAACTGACACTGGCGCACTTTGGATAGCGTGCACATCCACAAAAATTGGCAATATAACAATTTTTGACATCCCTCGGGCATACTCGGGACAAGCTTGGATTTTGAGCTTTGACATTGACCTTTTAATCCTCTCGCTTACAACGCGGATGCCATCTGCTTTTGGCAAAAGACATTTCGCTATTAACACGCGAATTATATTCTTTAACGATTCAGCGCGAAAATACTCACTCATAAAATCAGTATGAACCTGCAATTGCAATTTTGCTTTTAATCGGCGCGCAACAAGCCAGCCGGCAATACCGGTCTCAAACGGATCCTGCGCCGTGACTAAATCAATATCTTTGATGCCGGCGCGCTTGACCATACGCAAAACATCCCAAATATACCACAGTTTTGATGTAGAATTTGTGGAATACGCGCGCGCGTTACCCGTAATCTGAACCGCTTCAAAATTTCCAACAGAGCAAACAACAATATCCAGCTGCTCAACCAAACCAGCGTACTCTTTCATGCGCTCAAATACCGCAGATCCTTTCTGCAAAATTTTACTGTCAGTACTTATCATTAAGACTTTCATATACTGTATTTACCTGCCTAAAT
>Ga0210019_1004800_pt1 | contig 11535 bp, 10 predicted proteins | sample CryGeyCG2114_020_2_FD_183969 | JGI IMG/M metagenome (GOLD analysis project Ga0210019, IMG submission 183969) | Groundwater microbial communities from aquifer - Crystal Geyser CG11_big_fil_rev_8/21/14_0.20 (SPAdes) (version 2) | ecosystem: Environmental > Aquatic > Deep subsurface > Groundwater ...
AAGAGATTTGGCTGAGGTTTAGAAAGATACAAGAGAAGCTGCAAGAGATGCGATCGAAGCGTGTGAAGCCTGATACGGACAGAAAAATTCAAGTTAGCTGGAATGCCTTGATGCTGGGCGCACTGAGCAGGGCCGCTTTTGTATTCGGGCTTGACGATCTTAAAACTCTTGTCGGACAAAGCTTGGATTCTGTTTGGAGTCGAGCTTGGAAAGAATCTTCGCTCGCCCATGTCATTTATGAAGATGCTACGACCAAAATGGGCTTCCTTGAGGACTATAGTTATTTGGCCGAAGCTTTCTTGAGGCACTTTCAATACGAAGGGCGTATTGAAGATTTTGAGCGTGCCCAAGTTCTTTCGGAAGCTCTTCTGGAAGATTTTTATGATGCGGAAGTTGGAGGCTTTTGGATGAGCTCTCAGAATCAAGCGGACATACTTTTGCGCTCAAAAGACATCTTTGATGGAGCTTTGCCTTCACCTTATGCCGTCGCCGTCTCGGTTATGGATCAAACGTACCAATGGACGGGGGAAGAGAAATATGCCCAGGCATTTGAAAAATCCGCGAAAGCTATTATGGGCTCGGCTCTTCGGCAATGTGGTGGTTTTGGGCGCTTTGTTTTAGCTCTCCAGGAGAGTCAATCCGCTTTGATTGTGGCTGTTAGGCCGGGAGAGGCGGATTTAAAGGCGATGCGTAAAGATTATCTCGGGCCGAATAAAGTCTTTATTTGGAGGTCTGAAGACAAAAAGCTTGAGAGTCTTTCGGCCCTCAAATCCAAGTGGGGTCCAAGGCCAGCGTATTATGCTTGCCGTCATGGAGAATGTCAAAATCCTCAAGAGCTTTGGAGCCATCAGCTTTTCGCCAGTCCGGTTGATAAAGCCTCTTAAGCTTATTACTTTGGGGATCCATCAGCGCTATTTGCGGACCCCGAAACGCAGGTAGTTCAGTCTCTGAAAGAAGCGAATAGTTGGCAACAATAACGATGTCGCCCTCCTTAATTAAATGAGCCGCCGCTCCATTGCTTTCAAAGCGACGAGAGCCAGCGGGTAAGGGAATAGCATAGGTTTTTATTCGAGCACCATTTGAGATGTTGTAAATCTCAACGGCTTCGAAATTCAAAATGCCGACCTGTCTCATAATCGAGGCATCCATACCAAAGCTGCCTTCATACTCGACGTCCGCACGGGTGACACAGGCTTTATGAATCTTTGCCTTTAACATCTGGAGCATGGCTTGAAGCTAGAATAGGCTTTCGTGGATAGCAAGCTTTCGCATTCGAGGATTGATTTTGGGCGGGGGAGGCTCTTAAGCTCTTACTGGGAATGCTAATAATTCTTAAAACGCTACATAAACTTCTAAAGCTTTTAAACTCAGAAACGGCACCTTCGCAACTCTCTGCTGGGATCGCTTTCGGGATGATTGTTGGCTTAAGTCCATTTTTTGCATGGCATAATTTGGTAATTTTTCTTTTGGTCTTTTTGTTGCGGGTCAATTTGTCGATGTTCTTTATGGCGACGGCCTTTTTTGCGATCATTGGGTTTTTCATGGACCCGCTGTTTGATCGTCTAGGTTACTTTCTTTTGGTTGAACTTGATGTCGCTCGTAGTCTTTGGATTTGGATTGCGTCGGCTCCGATTTTGCCCTTTTTCAGGCTTAACAACACTGTGGTCATGGGATCATTAGCCCTGAGTTTAATAACTTACTTTCCGGTTTTTGTGGTGGCTATTTGGGCGATTGGACAGTACCGAAAACATTGGAAAGAAAAGATTAAAGATTCCAAATTTATGAAGTGGTTCAAAGCCACCAAGCTTTATGGACTTTACGAAAAGTATCAAAACTTCCAGGAAAAATGGGAGAACTTGGTATGATTCGTTGGAAGGTATTTTTACCGGTCTTTATCGTCGTGGCTCTTAGTTTGTGGTTTTGCATCTACCGCATTGATTTTTGGCTAAAAGCTGCCTTCGAAAATGCCATTAGTGCGGTTACCGGAACCAAAACGGACATCACTTATCTGCGAGTTTCGTTTCGAAATTCGAGCTTGATTATAAAAAAGCTGGAGATTGCGTCCTCCAAAGAAGAGTTCAAAAACGCGTTGGAATTTTCAGATATCGTCATTGATTTCCAAAGTCTTCCGCTATTGGAAAAGAGATTCGTAGTCGATGACTTCTCGATAAAAGGGATCACTTGGGGCGGGCCGAGAAGGAAATCTGGGTTTTTGCCGCCGCAACCAAAAGATGATAAGCCTTCGTGGTTTTCGGAGTGGGCGGATGAAGCCGTGTCTAAGGTCAAATCTGAATTTGGTGAGTTGCCAGTGGCTAAGTTGGCGGATTTTCGGGTGCCCACGAACGTTGATGAAGTTCTTACCACCTTAAACTTAGAGAGTGAAAAAGCCCTAAGAGCGGCACTTGTGAGCGCTCAAGAAAGCAAGACGGAGTGGACGAGGACGATTTCGGAATTGAAGGATGTTTCTGAATATCGCGAGATGTTTTCGCAAGTACAGCGGGCGGCATCGTCGTCTCCACAGACACCTGCGGAGATTCTGGACAAAGTAAAAGTGATTCAAACGAGTATTAGCTTTTTTGAGAATGAGAAAAAGAAAGCTGATCAGCTGCTTAATCAGACTCAGGCTGAGTGGAAAAAGCTACAGGCCACTTATAAAATGGCGGTAGATTCTATCGAAGAGGATTACAAGCGGGCTAAGGAAGTCGTTTCCTTGGATCAGTTTGATCTAAAGAATCTTTCTCGTTTGATGTTTGGTTCGCAGTGGATGGATCGCGTGGAGCTGGTTCTTCAATATCATGCAATGATCCGCCATTATTTGGCGTTGATGAAACCTAAAGAGGAGAGCAAAGTTGAGGTGCGTCAGCGGGCCAAGGGGCGGGATATTATTTTTGTTAGTCCCAAGCGGAAACCTGCGTTCGTATTGGCTCATTCCGGCTTTTCGGTTACGGGCTTGGAAAGCAATAATGCCAATACAGTAAGTCAGACCTACGAACTTGAACTTAAGGATTTGAATTCGAATCCTCGTTTGTTCGGCAAGCCTACAGAAGTCGATCTCGATCTAAGATTTAAAAACTGGGTAATGGGTGAGGCCAAGCTTGATATGTTTTGGGACTACACGGGATCTCCTCTTAAGGATCGTTATAAGTTAGAGGCCAATCGAATTGAGGCCTCCAATTGGCCGGTAGGAATTCCCAAAATCTTTCCCGTGAAGATGGCAGGCGGGGTGGCTAATAGTTCGAGTTTACTTTCATTCGTTGATGACGAAATGAAATGGACGAATCGAGTAAACTTCGTAGATATTTCTTGGGATTTTCGTGAGGTCCCACGGATCGGATTTGTCATTCCAGCGATCTCCGAGGTTCTTCAAAAGATAAAAGACTTTTTTGTGGAGTTTGAAATTCTGAGAAAGCAAGGAAACTTTGATTTTATCGTTCGTAGTGATTTGGATGATAAAATGCAAAAGGCGCTCATGGAAGTCATCGAGGAAAAGTGGAAAGCTTTTCAAGCCAAGTTGAAATTGGCGATCGAAGAAAAAGTTGCGAAGTACCGTAGAGAGGCCTTGGCGGAGATTGGTCGGTATAAGAAAGATGTCTTAGGGAAAGTCGAAGAGAAAAAGAAGCTGGCTGAGAATTATCAAAAGCAAGCTGAGGCCAGGTTTAAGGAAGTTCAAAATCTTGCCGAGAAAAAGAAGAAGGAACTTCAGAATAAGGTTAAAAAGGAGGCCGGTGATAAATTAAAAGATATCACGAAGCAGGCCCCCAAAATCAAATTGCCATTTTAGGCCGGTTTAAACCCGTGAATCCGAACGCCCTCTGTTAATTTTGGCGATAAAGTGGAATCTAGAGCTTTCTTGTTGACCGGGCGCTGAATCTGCATGAAAAAGGCGGTCTATGCCATCACCAACAGCGATAACCGAGCTCCACCGAAAACTTAAACGTAGCAAAGCCGGTAAAGAGCGAAAACGCGGCGCGCGTCTTAAAGGCACGATCAACTATTATACTTATTTTGCGACGCCTGCTGCTGATGACAATCCAGCGGTTAAAAAAGCCAAAGCATCTTAATAGTTTCGGGCCACATCGATCAACAGCATGACACAGGACTCGGTCCTCGGCTGGTCGGTCAGCCCAATGAAATAACGATTCCATCCCGGAAGCCTAGGATGAGGAAACGAAAATATTCTAACGCCCGGAATAAAGCTAATAGGAAAAACATAATCAGGTTCCCGGACCGGGATACTTGGGTGGGGCTCAATGAGTTCAGGTTCGGAGCCTATATCGCCGATTCGATATTCGCCATAGCCATCAATCTCAACGTAGGCGTATGGCGTTCCATCAGGTGCGGTCTTGATGCCGTAGCGAAAACGAGCTCGGGGATTTTGGTCTTGGAGTTCGTGCCAAAGTCGAGCCGGCATATAGCCAATAGCTCGATCAAAAACGGCTAGGAATTTGGGAGTTCTATTTTCCAAATGATCCTCCGGATCTTGGTAGGCAGCGATGTTTTCAAGCTCAATAGGGCGCTTTATCCATCCTGGGCCATCTGATTCTCGAGGTATTTGAGCGCTTTCTTGGGCATAAAGATTTTGGCCCGCAATGGGGAGAAGAATCAGTAAAGAAAGAATGAGCTTAAGCTGGGCGCTTTTTCCGATCGCTTTCATATTCGGATTTGAAAGCTAGTGCCAAATGCCACAAAGGGCAAGTTGCTAGCTTGTCGATCCGATTTCAATGTTTTTCAATTTTCGGCCGTAGGAATGGGCCTAGAACCGCTCTTTTACGAACTGAATGGCCGCCCTTTCGTCTGACAAGCGGCCCTCAAGTTGTTCCGTCTCGACGGCCTCAAGAATTTCCTTAAACTTTGGTCCAGGCTGCAAGCCCATTGCGATGAGGTCATCACCGTTTAGTAAAGGTTTCGGACGCAGGCTTTCTTCGGGCATCTCCGCTAGCGCTTGATGGCAGAAGCTGTATAGGTCGAGATTTTCATGGGATGCCATGCAGTCAATTCGATGTTGTTCCAAATGCAGCGGAAAATTTGGATTTCGCAAAAATCGCTTTAAGGTAGAGGGCTTCATTTTTTTGACATCGGCAAAGCGAAGATGTTGATCAACTAGTTCGCAGACGACTTCCCTCAAATGAGTCGGCGCTTTCAATCGTTTCAAAATCTGCTCACTCATCTCTCGGCCTATTTGAGCATGTCGATTGAAGCGAATTCGATCGGGCGGACGATGCTCAAAAGTTGGGGGTTTACCGATGTCATGGAGCAAGCAACTCCAGGCAACTTCTTTGCTATGAGCTGTCGTAAGTTGTTTGAGGAGCAACATCGTATGAATCCAGACATCACCTTCCGGGTGGTATTCCGGGGGTTGAGGAACGCCCTTCATTTTGAGGGCTTCGGGCATGATAATTCCAAGCAAGCCCGAGTCACATAAACGTTCAAAGGCCTCTGCGGCATGCCCTTCGGTTAGCATTTTCGTAAGTTCATCAAAGATTCTTTCAGACGAAATCTTGTGAATCGAACTAGAGTTTTTTTGAATTACTTTCCAAAGATGGTCTTCAATCTCATAGGAAAATCGAGAAGCAAAGCGAATAGCTCGAAGCATTCGCAAATGATCTTCTTGCATTCGGAGCTCCGGATCACCAATGGCCCGAATGATTTTTTTCTTAAGATCATCTTGCCCGCCAACCCAATCGAGAACTTTATCTGCGATTGGATCGTAAAGCATTCCATTGATCGTAAAGTCTCGACGCTCGACATCCTCTCGAGCTGTAGCCATCTCGACTCGCGCGGGGTGACGACCATCTTTAATGCCGATGTCCTTTCGAAAGGTGGCAGTCTCGATCGTATAGGGCTGTTGTTCGTGTTCCGAGATAATCAAAATGACATTAAAGGCTTCACCAACGATGGCAGTTCGAGGAAAGATTTTTTGAATATCAACCGGGAGAGCGTCTGTCGAAATATCATAATCCTGAGGCGCTCGACCTAAGATCATATCGCGCACGCAGCCACCGGCAAAATAAGCCTCGAATCCAGCATTTCGGAGGCTTTTAACAATCGAATTTGCAAAATCTAGCATCGTCATAAAAAACCCAGCTTAGTTCAAGTGCCAATTGCTGGCCACTACAAGGAAAATTCGATAGGCTTTGCCAATGAAAACCGCAGTAATTTACAGTGCCAAACGCACCGCAGTTGGTAGTTTTATGGGGAGTTTATCGACGATAACGGCTTCCAAACTGGGAGCGACCGCGGCCCGAGCGGCTTTGGTGGAGTCGGGCCTTAAGCCTGCTCAAATAGACGAAGTGATTATGGGCTCGGTTTTGACGGCTGGCCAAGGCCAGGCTCCAGCTAGACAGGTTGCGATTTTTTCGGAGCTACCAATTTCGGTTCGGGCGATGACCATCAATAAAGTTTGCGGATCGGGTCTTAAAGCGGTGAGTTTGGCGGCCGATCGTATAGCCCTCGGACGGGCTGGCTTTGTTTTGGCAGGTGGCATGGAGAATATGTCTCAATGCCCTTACTATCTGACAAAGGCTCGTGCAGGTTTTCGAATGGGAAATCAGGAACTCATCGATGGCATGATTCATGATGGACTTTGGGATGTCTATAATCGCTTTCATATGGGAAATGCGGCTGAGCTCTGCGCGCGTGAGTATAAATTTACGCGTGAACAGCAAGATCAATTTGCTCGCGAAAGTTATGAGCGGGCAACGAAGAGCATTCAAGAGGGATTGTTTAAGGCAGAAATTGTAGCGGTCGAGATTCAAGATAAAAAAAATACCATCAGCGTGGATACCGACGAAGAGCCCGGTCGTGGGCAGATTGAAAAATTTCCGAACTTGCGTCCGGCTTTTGACAAGGAAGGAACGATCACCGCGGCCAATGCCAGTTCAGTCAATGATGGCGCTGCGGCCTTGATTCTTGGGCCTGAGGATGAGGCGCTTCGTCACAAAGCATTGGCCAAGATCATTCATACAACGGAGTACGCTCATGAACCCGAGTGGTTTACGACGGCACCGGTTGCCTGTGTGAAAAAATTGTTAGCCGAGACCAGTCTTAAGGTTGGAGATATATCCAGCTTCGAAATTAATGAAGCTTTTTCGGTAGTGGCGATGGCGGCTCAAAAGGAATTGGGAATTTCGCGGGATCGTTTGAATCCTCGGGGTGGGGCGGTGGCTCTTGGGCACCCGATTGGCGCAAGTGGAGCACGCTTGATGACGACACTCTTGCATACTTTAAAGAAGGGCGAAAAAGGCATCGTGAGTTTATGTATTGGTGGGGGTGAGGCCATCGCTATGTTGGTTGAAAAGCTTTAATAAATTATTCGTTAAGGGAATGGATGATCGATGAATTTTAAAAAAATAGCCGTTATTGGTTCGGGACAGATGGGATCGGGAATTGCTCAGGTCTTGGCGACGCATTCGGCCGAAGTCTTTCTTTTTGATATTTCTGCGGATCAGCTGAAAAGAGCCAAGGCTGGCATCGAAAAAAGCCTTTCAAAACTTAAGGAAAAAGCCAAGCTTCGAGAGGAGCCCTCAAGGGTTCTTGAGCGAATCAAATTTGTCGATCAGATGAATGCGATCGCTTCGGCGGAATTAGCCATTGAAGCGGCCACTGAGAATTTTACAATTAAATGCGAAATTTTTAAAAAATTAGACCAAATTCTGCCGGCGGCAGCAATATTAGCTTCGAATACGTCATCCATTAGCATTACAAAATTGGCTGCTACGACGAAGCGAGCAGAAAACTTTGTGGGGGTTCATTTTATGAATCCCGTACCCATTATGAAATTGGTGGAGTTGATTTCGGGACAATTGACTTCCAATGAGACGATGACAAAGATGGAAGCACTTGTGACTGCGATCGATAAGACCTCCACGAAGTCGGCCGATTATCCTGGATTTGTCGTCAATCGAATCTTGATGCCGATGATCAATGAAGCGATTTATGCACTTTATGAAAGTGTTGGTACCAAAGAAGCTATTGATACCGGGATGAAGCTTGGAACAAATCATCCTATGGGGCCATTGGAGCTTGCTGATTTTATTGGCTTGGATACTTGCCTGGCGATTATGGATGTTTTGCATGAAGGTCTTGGTGATACCAAATATCGGGCCTGTCCCATGCTCAAAAACTATGTGGCTGCGGGTCTTTTGGGGCGGAAGTCCGGACGCGGCTTTTACGAATATCCTCAAGAATAGGAGATGTGGTGAATTTCGATTTTACTGATGAGCAAATAGCGGTCCGCGATATGGCAAAAGATTTTGCTGATAGAAAGGTGCGACCTCTTGCGGATGAGTTAGATAAGACGGGACGTTACCCTCAGGAGCTCATCAAGGAGATGGCGGAACTGAGTTTGATGGGGATGTGTGTTCCCGAAGATTTGGGTGGCGCTGGCATGGATATGCTAGCTTATGTTTTAGCGCTCGAAGAGATTTCGACCGCTTGCGCCTCGACCGGTGTCATTATGTCCGTAAACAATTCTTTGGTTTGTGAGCCCATCAAGAGGTTTGCCACAGATGAACAGAAGCAGAAGTTTTTGATTCCTTTAGCTAGGGGCGAGAAGCTTGGGTGTTATGCTCTCACTGAACCCAATGCCGGAACGGATGCTGGTCATCAAGAAACCAAGGCCGTCAAAAAAGGAAATAATTTTATTTTGAATGGCACCAAGCAGTTTATTACTAATGGGGCCGAAGCTGATCTCTGTATCGTCTATGCGAATACTGCGCCTGAAAAAGGGGTCAAAGGAATTTCAGCCTTTATCGTCGATACGAAGAGTGCGGGTTTTAAAATTGCAAAGAAGGAAAAGAAGTTGGGGATTCGTGGAAGCTCTTGTGTCCAGATTGTATTAGATAATGTGGAAGTGCCCAAAGACAATCTCCTGCATCGTGAAGGTGAGGGCTTCAAAGTGGCCATGAGTACCTTAGAAGTTGGGCGTATTGGAATTGCTGCACAGGCTTTGGGGATTGGTCAGGCAGCGCTGGCAGCATCGATTAAGTACTCTAAGGAGCGGGAGCAATTTGGTCAGCCGATCGCCAATTTTCAAGCCATTCAATTTATGATAGCGGACATGGCGACGCGATTGGATGCGGCGCGAATGTTGACCTATAAGGCAGCTCAACTCAAGGGTACCGGCGCTCGGACACCTGTAGAATCAAGTCAGGCAAAGCTCTATGCCTCGGAGATGTGCATGTACAATGCTTGGGCGGCTGTTCAGATTCATGGGGGCTACGGCTATGTCGAGGATTATATTCCTGAGAGACTTTTTCGAGATGCCAAGATTTGTGAAATATATGAAGGAACCAACGAGGTTCAAAGAATTTTGATTGCACGCAATCTTATAAAAGAGGGTCTTTCAGATCTGTAATATCTGACAAGTGATTATGAAATTTGAACTAAGTGATGATCAGAGAGCAATTCAGAAATGGGCCAAGAACTTTGCTCAAGCTGTTGTGGCTCCCGCTGTAAGTAAGCTTTCGGATAGCGATAAATTGCCGATGGACCTCCTCAAAAAACTTTCTACGGAAGGCTTTATGAGTTTGATGGTTCCCGAGGCAAAGGGTGGAGCGGGTTTAGATAGTCTAAGTTTTTCTTTGGTGATCACCGAGCTTGCAAAGATCTGTGCTTCGACGAGTATTTCGGTGGCGGTTAGCAATATGATCGCGGACGTTTTGGTGCGCGAAGGTCAAGAGCATCATCATGATAAGTTTTTATCTCAGTTGCTTTCGGGCGAATCCCCGACGGCTAGTTTTTGTCTTACCGAAAATTCAAGTGGATCCGATGCTAGTGCTCTGCAGATGACCGCCAAGAAAGAGGGCGATCACTATTGCCTTAATGGCGAAAAAATCTATGTGACGAATGGAGCTTTTTCAAATTTCTTTTTGGTCATGGCCCGGACGACTACGGAGGTCAAAGGATCCAAGGGTGTTTCGGCTTTTTTAGTTCCTCGCGCCTCTAAAGGCGTGGTCATTGGTAAAGAGGAAGACAAAATGGGGCTAAGTGCTTCGAGCACCATTCGTATGGTTTTTGAAAATGTCATGGTTCCCGAGTCTGATCGCTTGTTGAATGATGGAGAGGGCATGCAAGTTGCCTTGAGAGCCTTAGACGGCGGAAGAATTTCGGTGGCCTCGCAGGCACTGGGAGTTGCCAGGCGGTCACTGGAGGCTGGAATTGAATATGCTAAGCTGCGTGAGCAGTTTGGAAAGAGCTTAAGCGAGTTTCAAGCCATTCAATGGAAGATTGCAAATGCCGCAACAGAATTGTCAGCAGCCGAACTATTGATCCGTCGAGCGGCCTGGCTGAAATCACAGCAGCGTCCGCATCGGCTAGAGGCTAGTATGGCCAAATTGTTTTCGACAGAGATGGCAATTCGCCTATGCAATGAGATGATTCAGATTCATGGCGGTTATGGTTATATCAAGGATTATCCTGTTGAGAAGTACTATAGGGATGTTCGCGTGACCTCGCTCTATGAGGGGACGAGCGAGATTCAGCGCACGGTGATTGCAAAAAATATTTTGGGAGGATTATGAATTTTGAACTTAGCGACGACCACAAAGCTATTTGTCAATTAGCAAGAAATTTTAGCGATACCGAGCTCAAGGATACGGCTTCCAAATGGGATCAAGAAAAGAAATTTCCGCATGAATTGATTCCCAAATTAGCAGAGCTTGGCTTTATGGGGATGAGTATTCCTGAAGAATATGGTGGCTCCGATTTGGATCTTTTGTCCTGTGCGATTGTTATGGAAGAAGTAGCTCGTCACTGTGGCTCGACGGCTTTAACTTTGGCGTCTCATAATGGCCTAGGTTCCAAGCATATATTGGAGTTTGGTAATGAAGCTCAGAAGAAAAAATATCTTCCTGATATTGCGGCGGGGAAAAAATTATCGGCTTGGGCATTAACCGAACCAGGTAGCGGTAGTGATGCCAGCGGGATGAAGACCGTCGCCGTAGAAGAGAAGGATTGTTTCGTCTTGAATGGCTCCAAAGCTTTTATTACGCAAGGCTCGGTCGGCGATGTCTATCTTATTTTGGCCAAAACAAATCCTGAGAAGCGCCAAAAAGGCATATCAGCCTTTATTGTCGAAAAAGGAACGCCTGGTTTTACACCAGGAAAGCCCGAGGACAAATTGGGATGTCGCGGGAGTGATACTTCCACTTTGAGTCTTGATAATGTGAGGGTGCCTAAAGAAAATCTCGTGGGTGAGCGTAATATGGGATTTATCGACACGCTCAAAATTTTGGATAAAGGTCGCGTGATCATCGGTGCGATGGCTCTGGGGTTGGGGCGGGGAGCGCTTGAGGAGAGCATTCGATACGCCAAAGAACGCGAGCAATTTGGTCAGCCCATTGCCAGTTTTCAAGCGATTCAATGGAAGCTGGCTAATATGGCCACCGAGTTGGAAGCCTCAAGACTGTTGCTTTATCGAGCTTGTTATCTTCATAAAGAAGGGCGATCGATTAACACTGAAGCTTCGATGGCTAAACTCTTCGCTTCGGAAGCTGGTTTGAAAGCTTGTGATGAGGCGATTCAGATTCATGGCGG
>Ga0210019_1004801_pt1 | contig 11535 bp, 9 predicted proteins | sample CryGeyCG2114_020_2_FD_183969 | JGI IMG/M metagenome (GOLD analysis project Ga0210019, IMG submission 183969) | Groundwater microbial communities from aquifer - Crystal Geyser CG11_big_fil_rev_8/21/14_0.20 (SPAdes) (version 2) | ecosystem: Environmental > Aquatic > Deep subsurface > Groundwater ...
CCGGTCCCACCACCAGCAAATAAAATTTTCATGTGTTTTTTGAAATATTTAATAAAATTCCCACCCCAATCAATTCAGAGATTAAAGCTGAACCCCCATAACTGATAAATGGCAAGGGAGTTCCACTCAGGGGTAAAATTTCTATCATTGAAGCAATATTAATGAACCCCTGAAGACAAATCCAAGAAGTTATTCCCAAAGCGGATAGCTGAGAAAATTTATCCTGGCTGATTTTGGCAATTTTAAACCCTCGCCATAAAAATATTAAAAAAAGAAAAATCAAAATAGCTGCTCCGACAAATCCGGCTTCTTCGGCAAAAATGGCGAAAATAGCATCAGACATTGAGTGAGGTAAAAAACCGAACCTTAAACTTGACATTCCTAAACCTTGACCAAAAATTCCACCCGAACCTACGGCAATGATTGCTTGTTTTATCTGGTAACCTATTCCCATTGGATCTACCTCTGGGTTTAGAAAAACCAACAGTCGATTTAATCTATAAGGAGCAATCTTTATTAAAGCCGATAGCCCGCCCATTCCTATTAAAATAATTAAAATGCTATGCCAGATGGGAGTTGTGGCTAAAAAATACATCAAGGCGGCCGAAATCACAATTATTGCCAGGGTACTGATATCTGGTTGAAGAATCAAAAACAGGCTAATGATACTAATAACTAATAAAAATGCAACAAAGGTCTGCCCAAATCCTTTTACCTTTTCGGTTCGACTAGCTAACCAGGCAGCTAGATAAAGAATAAAAGTAATTTTCAAAAATTCTGATGGTTGAAAAGAAATCGGACCCAAAGAAATCCAGCGGGTTGCTCCTCCGGCTTGGGCTCCAATCTCTGGCAAAAACACCATCAATAGCAATGCCAAGTTTATTAAAAGCAAAACCGGAACCCATTTTTTTAAAGTCTCCAAACGAATTCTAAATGCCAAAAAAGCTAAAATTATTCCCGGGATTAAACCAAAAATAATCTGATGATTTAAAAAATAGAAACTCGACCCAAATTTTTCTTGGGAAAAAGAAGCTGAAACGCTGGCTAAAATCAGAATCCCCAGAAGCAACAAGGCCAAAACCACCGCAATTAAAACAACATCAGGAACGCGAGCGTTAGCGAAGCGTGAAGATGAACGAAGTTCATCGACTGGGTTATACCTGGCTGTACTTTTTAACATATTTTTTAAATAAATTACCTTTTTCCTTATAATCTCGAAAAATACTAAAACTAGTTGAAGCACAAGATAAGAGGCAAATTTTTCCTTTTTGAGTATTTTGGTAAGCTAATTTTACCGCCTCTGGCATATTGTCAACAAAAAAGTGTTTTGGTAATTTTTTACCCTGAGCAGGCGAAGCGAGTCGAAGGGCTTTCCAGATTTTTTCTCCAGTCGTCGGAAACAAAATGACATTTTTAATATTTTTATTTTCCAAAACACTTTTGGCTAATTTTTTAAAATCAATTTTTCGGTCAAAACCACCAAGAAAGATTGTCTGAACCCGCTTCCCTAAGGCCTCCATTGCCAAAATAGCAGTTTCGGGAATGGTTGATAAGGCATCATTATAAAAAGTAATTCCTTTGAAGGTTCCAACTAATTCTAATCTATGAGGCAAAGGCTTAAATTCTCTAATTGCTTTTTCAATAATTTTTGAAGGAATTTTAAATATTTTTCCCACTGCTCTGGCGGAGGCCCTATTTAAATCATAATATTCTCCTTTAATTGGGATTTTTTTTGCTTTTGATTTTTTAGCGATTTCTTTAACAAGTTTATCTCCTGAGTTAAAAATTAGATAATCATCTTTTGTTTGATAGCGAGTGATATTAGCTTTGGCTGAGGCATATTCTTTGAAATTTCTGTAATAGTCCAAATGTTCTGGATAAATATTTAAAAAAACAGCAATACGGGGGCTTTTTTTAAGATTATATAATTGATGACTGGATAATTCATACACATAGATATCGTTTGGCTTAGCTCTAAATAATAGCGACAATACCGGTTTTCCAATATTGCCAACCAAATGAGCCCTTCGACTTCGCTCAGGGCAAGCCTTTAAAATCTGATAAATTAAAGAAGCAGTGGTACTTTTCCCTTTGGTGCCAGTAACGCCAATAATCTTCCCTGGGCAATTATCAAAAAAAATCTCTGTTTGAGTAGTAACTTTATTAAGAGCTGATTTTGGTAATATTTTAAATGGAATTCCCGGCGACTTAATTATCACATCGTAATTTTTAAGAGCTTTAAGGTAATTCTTTCCAAGATGAAACTTAACGTTTGGAAATTGGACTACACCACTCCCTCCACCCTCCCGCCGAAGGCGGGCCCCTTCTTTGGAAATTGAAAATTGTTTCTGATTGGCTATGCCGATAACTTTCTTAGGAAAGAGTTTTCTCAGAAACTTAAGGTTATCCCTCCCCTCTCTGCCAAAACCCAAAATCAGAATTTTTTTATTCCTTAGTTTTTCTATTCTCATTCTATTCTTAGATTAGCACAAAATTAATTCTTCTTCGAGTTGGAGAATTTTTTAAAAATTTTTAGGTAAATTATGCTGATTATTCCAGGAATTTAAAATTTTTTTTGAATCTTTTTCTAAACGTAGATATTTTGGAAGGATTTTTTTCTCAAAATAGTTTAATAAAAATGGAATAGGGGAGCTTACTCCTACTCTTTTAACTTTCTTCCAACTCAGGTAAAAAGCGATTAAGCTTTCTTTTTTGGTGCCGACGCATTCAAAGGGTTTGAATTTCCTCTCGCCTATCAATTCCAACATTACTGTTAAAAGATTTTGGTCTTCAAACAAATTTTTTCTGAAAATTCTTAGTAACTCTTTTCCATCAACAAATGGATATAAAGTTGCAAAAACAAATAGACATTTTGGGCAATTTCCGCACCACTTTTTGGTTGGCTTTTTGGTTCCGGAAGCGGTTTGATAAGCAACATTACAGCTTAAAAAAGCGGAGAAATATTTTGGAAACTTACTAAATAATTTCGCAATTTGAATTTCATATAACGGCCGCAAAAAACTAAAATACTCAACAACCGAGCTTCCGCTTTGCGGAAGCGAAGGTGGAAAAGAGGATTTATCCTCTTTGACTACCGGAGTTAAGTATTTTTGACAGTAATCTCTAAATTTTTTTTCAAAATCAAAACTTTTCGACCACTGATGATTAATTATTTTTCCCAGATATTTTACATTTCCCTCGTTTGAACTCCTCTCATTTGAAAAAGCAATGTATCTTTGGCCAAAAATGGTAGCAACCAAAACGCTTAAAAATGCCAGATAAGCCGAAAAAGGTGTGTGGCCATTTAAAAATCCTTGACGATTCAACTCTAATAATTTTTCATCAATTTTTCGTCGCACAATAACAGGTTTCTTGCAACCAGCAACTTGTGGTGAGCCTGTCGAAGCCATTTTCATTATTTTTAAAGCAGCTTCGGTCGGATTTAAAGAAAAACATTTTATATTCTTTCTTGCTTTTTTGAAAATCTCCAGAGTTACCACCGAATCTCTCCCACCCCCCACCGGCACTAAATATTTATCTTTTAGTAGCGATGGTAATAATTCAACACCTGTGTATTTATTACCATGAGAAATAATTTTGGGTTTTTGGAAAGGTATTTTGTTTTCGTAAAAAAATTGGCCCAGACCTTGCATTATTAAATCCTTCCACCAGCGAATTTGTTCTTTGCTCAAAGACCCAGCTTTAATTATAATTTCCGGCGAGCAGGTTGCCTTCCAATAACTAATCATCTCTATTAAACCAAGATGAAAAATTAGATTGTTTAAGTTTTGTGGCTTCTCAATATTTTCAATAATAACCTTTGGTTTAAAATAAATATCTGGTTCAATTCTGAAATCAAAAAAAATCTCTAAATTTTTACCAGAGATTTGATAAGAATATTTTTGGTAGACAAACTTAGGATACTTTTGTTTTAATTCTTCATAGCGCATATTATCCTAGAAGGCGAATGGCTACTCCTAAAATGGCAAAGACAATGGAAATGACCCAGAATCTCATTGTCACCTGATAGGCCGGCCAGCCGCGGGCTTCAAAATGATGATGGATTGGAGTAGAAAGCCAGATTTTTTTCTTGCGGAATTTTTTTGATAATAACTGAATAATCATTGACCCAACTTCAATTACTAAAAGTCCGGCGATAATTGGTAAAACTACTACTGAATCGGTTAAAAAAGCAACCACGGCCATAGTTGAGGTTAAGCCCAAAATTCCGGTTTCTCCCATATAAAATCTGGCTGGCGGAATATTAAACCACAAAAAGGCAAAAAGAGTACCAACAATGACGGCACAAAAAGTGGCTAAATCCGCTTTCCCTTGGGAAAAAGCAATGATAGAAAAAGCGCCAAAAATTGAAGCAAAAACCCCACCGGATAATCCATCTAAACCATCAATTACTCCTCCTGACCAGCAAGCCACCATTACCAAAATAAAAAGAGGAATTATCCAGAAACCTAAAGTAATATCAATTCCCTCAGGAAAATTGAAAATTAAGGGAATATGAATTGAATCCCAATTTAATTTATAGTAAAACCAGAGACCCCCAATTAAACCAATCAGAATGACAATTAATAATCTTCTAGTAAATTCCATTCCTCCTCCAACATATTTTCCTTTGCCGGTAACCTGTAAAAAATCATCAGCCAATCCAACAATTGCTGCTACAATTAAAGTGAACAAAGGCAGCCAGGTTTCGTTTCTGGATAAAAAATTTAATTTTTCAAACCACCAGGGGTGAGAGAGATAAGATAGGGCAAAAAATAAAAAAATAATAATTAAAACCGAAATCCAAATTAATACTCCCCCACCTCGCGGCACACTTACTTCCCTTTCTTTGTGCAAAGAATAAAAAACTTCGGCTTCTTCTCCGGTAATAGTTTTTGTTCTCGCTTCTTTTTTCCAAAACTTAACTTTGTTTAAAAATTTTATTAAAATTGGTGCCAATAAAAAAGCAATTCCGGCAGCAAAAGCGGCAAATATCAAAAGTCGAATGACATTAAAGGTAAAAAGGGTCATAGCCAGTCAATTAATTTTTGCATCTCTTCAATCCTGGCCGAGGCCGAGGGTGCGCCTAAAATTAGATTAATAAAAATACTTCCTCGCTCATTGCGAAAGAGAAAAAGAATACATCCGCCAGCTTCGTCAGTATAACCTGTTTTTCCACCGACAATTTCTTGTGGTAAAAATAAATCAAAAATTCCATCTTTAATTAAATAAAAAGGTTCCTTTCTCGAAATTTCAAAAATTAAAGGATGTTCTTTGAGGATATATTGTGAGAGTTTGACTAAATCTTTAGCTGATGAGTAATTGAAATAATTTATGACGCCTGGTGTATAATGCAACTCATCTGGATCAAGACCGTGGGGATTTACAAAGTGGGTATTTTCAAGACCCAAAATTTCAGCCTTCTGATTCATTCTTTCAACAAAATTTTCAACCCCAATAACTTCAGCTAAAGCAAAGGCAGCATCATTACTCGAATAAATTAGGGCCAAGTCCAAAAGTTCTTCCACTCTCAATCTCTCCCCCTTTTTTAAATTGCCATAATTTGGAACATCTTCTTGGTCAGCTGCCTCTTTAGATATTGTCACCACATTGGAAAGATTGAAGTCATCATTGGGAGTATTTCCCAGAACAATTAAAGCTGTCATTAGTTTGGTTAAAGAAGCGATTGGCAGGGGTTTGTCAATATTTTCTTTAAAGAGGATTTTTTGGCTTCCCGTTTTATAAACCTTAACTGCGATTGCCGATCTAACTTGAAGATCGAGCTCTGGTTTTTGAGGTTTTTCCGGAATTTTTACAAGAGAAATTTCTTGAAGGGGCTGGGAGATTTGAGCATAAAAATAATTTTCCAAGTTTTCTTGGAATAAATTTATCCCCCACCAAAAAGGCAAACTTAAAAGAAAAGCAATCGAGAAATACTTTAATTTCATTTTGACTTTTGACTTATTTTAATATGTAATTCTTTTAATTGTTCTTTGGTTACTTCAGCCGGTACATCCATCATCAAATCGCGGTTATCTCCGGTCTTGGGAAAGGCAATAACTTCTCTGATATTCGGCTCATTTAAAACTACAGCTAAAAATCTATCAATTCCAGGAGCAATTCCACCATGGGGAGGAACGCCAAAAGAAAATGCCTCAAAATAATTACTAAATTGCTTCTTGACCTCTTCTTTTTTGTGGCCTAAAACTTCAAAAACGGCGGTTAAGACATCTAAATTGGTAGTTCTGATACTTCCTCCTCCAATTTCAACGCCATTTAAAACAAAATCATATTGATGGGCTAAAATTTTTCCCGGGCTTTCTTTAATTTTTTTAATGTCTTCGGTTTGGGGCTTGGTAAATGGATGATGCATTGCTCCCCACCTTCCTTGCCCTGAGCTTGTCGAAGGGTTTTCGTGCCACTCAAACATTGGGAAATCAGTAATAAAACAAAAAGCCAGTTCATTTTGCTCTTCTTTATTTTGCCTTAAATCTGGCTTTTCAGTTTTATATTTTTCCATTGCCTCCTGATAGGTTATTCTCGGGAAAGGAATTTTCAAGATTCTCTTTTCCGGAAATAATTTTTTGACCAAATTGCTATAAAGTCCCTCGGTTAAATTCAAAACATCTTCCTGAGAGACAAAGGACATTTCAATATCCAATTGGGTGTGTTCGGCCTGGCGGTCGGCCCGAGGGTCCTCATCTCTGAGACATCTGGCAATTTGGAAATATTTTTCAAGTCCAGCCACCATTAAGAGCTGTTTATATTGCTGGGGCGATTGAGGAAGGGCATAAAATTTTCCCGGTTGCAATCTCGAAGGAACTAAAAAATCCCTTGCCCCTTCCGGTGTTGATTTGGTCAAAATGGGTGTTTCCACCTCAATAAATCCTTCTTTGATTAAATATTCCCTCATAAACTGAATGACTTTTTGGCGAATCTCTAAATTCTTTCTCATTCGTTCCCTCCTCAAATCTAAGTAGCGATATTTCAATCTTGCTTCCTCATTTATTTCGTAACCAGGAGTATCAACAGGAAAGGGCAGAGTTTTTGCCTTAGCTAAAACCTTTAAATTTTCTACTTCTAATTCAACCTTTCCGGTTTCAATCTTTGGATTTTGCATTCCTTTGGGTCTCTCTTTTACTTCTCCTCCAACAGAAATTACCCATTCTGGTCTCAGGGTTTCTGCTATTTTATAAAGAGATTCGCTTTTAGGGGTAAAAACCAATTGTAAAATTCCGCTCCGATCTCGGAGGTCAACAAAAAGAATTTTTCCGTGCGACCTTATTGTCTGAACCCAACCACAAACCTTCACTTTCTTACCGAGGTATTTTATTGTTTCAGAGTTTAAAATTCGCATCCTAATTCGCGTATCATTATTTTAAGTAATTCTTTATTTTTTCAATAATTTCCTGAGGCGTGTAGTTTGTCTTGATTAGATAATCTTTAGCTCCTAATTTTGCTGCCTGTCTTTTTGTTGTCGGGTCATCATAATTGGAAAAAACTACTACCGGAATTGTGGCTACTTCTTGGTCATTTCTTAACCAATTCAAAAAGGTAATCCCGTTTTCTCTCGGCAGTAGAATATCGAGGACAATTAAATCTGGTTTCTTTTTCTTTGCTAAAATTAAACCAGTTTTTGATTCAAAGGCTAAAAACACCTCAAAGCCAGCTTGAGTAAATTTGTCCTGGTACATCTCCGCCAAAATCTTTTCATCTTCAATTAGTAAAATTTTCTTCATATATTTATTTAATGGGTAATTCTATATAAAATGTACTGCCCTTACCCTTTCCTTTCGATTCAGCCCAGATTTTTCCATTGTGCATTTCAACAAATTTTTTTGCTACATATAAACCCAATCCAACTCCTTCAGTATAAAGCCGAGTGCCGGCCGCTCCTCGCGAAAAGCTTTCAAACATCTTCGACAACTCATACTTCGTTAACCCGGTTCCCGTGTCTTTAACCTCAATTTTGCATTTTGCATTTTGCATTTTGCATTTTATTGTTACTCCGCCCTTTTCAGTATATCTTATTGCATTATCTATAACGTTCATAATTGCCTGTCTTATTTTTTCTTTATCAACTGAAATTTTAGGCAGGGGCTTTTCGGGTTTTTCCCATTTTAAATAAATATTTTTCTCCTTAGCCGAATTTTTTAATTCCTCGACTACGCTGGTAATTATTTCTTCCAGAGATGTTTTTTCAATCTGCATTTCCATTCTCCCTGCCTCAATCCGGGAAATGTTTAATAAGTCATTAACCAATTTTATCAATCTTTCATTGGAAAGATAAATATTCTTTAGGGGTTTTTCCATTTGTTCCGGCGGCACTCCGTAGGTTTTTTCCAACATCATTGAAATGTAACCCTTGACGGCAGTTAAAGGCGTTCTCAACTGATGAGAAGCAATAGAAATAAACTCCGACTTCGCCCTGTCTAATTTTTTCAATTCTTCATAGGCCTCTCTTAATTCAACAGTGGCTTTTTCAACCTCTTTCTCTAATTTTTTACTGAATCCTTTGACTTCAGAATATGATTTAGCATTTTGAAGAGCAATTGAGGCCTGGTTAGAAAGAGTGGTTAAAAGCTCGATATCCTGGGTTGAATAGGGCTCGCCAGAAAGTTTATTACCCAAGACAATCATGCCAACAATTTTTTCTTCAATAAAAAGGGGAAGACAAAGAGCGGCCTCGATCCTTTTCATGTTTCCTTGCAATCTTTCTAATCTTTCCCTTTCTTCTTTTCCTGTAGTATCTCGAATAATCAAAGAAATTTCTTCATAAACCAATGGTTTTTGAGCTTTTTCTAACCAAATAGTTAAAAAATTATCCTTAACCAAAGAGATTCCATTTTCTTCCTTAAACCCAATATTCCTTTGAATTATGTATTCCCCATCGCCCGGTTCCCTTAATAGCACCACCGTTCTGTCTAATTTCATTGTATTCATTAAAGTACTGACAATCAAAGAAGAAAGCTGGTCCAAATCCAAAAATCGGGTCAATCCCCTTCCCAAATCCGTCAAAACCGTCTGATAAGAATAAAAAGTGTAATAAAAATATCTCGAAGCCAGCTTTTCGTAAAACCGCAAAATTGGCTGGAAAAGCAGAATACTGATAACCAAAATTAATGGACCAGAAACATTAAAAGGAATAGCGCCGAAAAATCGATTATTTAAAAACATTAACAAAAAGGCAAGAGCGACAGTCGTTATTAAAGAAGAAATATATACTGCTCCTCTACCCAAAACAAATCGAATATCCATTAAACGATAACGCGACATCGCATAACCTAAAATAAAAGGATAAAGAGGCACAAGGAATGTTCCATAAGGCGGAAAAGGAATTCCGTACCAGAGCAAAAAATTAGTTGCCCCACCGCCTATTCCTATTAAAGTTCCAATTAACACATATTTTATTTGTTCGTGTTTGTATCCAGAGACTGTTTTATAAGTTTTATATAAAAGATTTAATCCGTATCCCATTAATCCTAGGTAACCCAGAAATATGTAAAAATGATACAAAACTCCCGGTTTAGGCCACCAGGGGAAATTCAATTCTGGTTCTACGCTTCTCACGTAAAATGGGGTAAAAGAGAAGATAACAAATAAGAAAGTTAAAAGATAGCCAAAGATTAAAATTTTTCTTTTTTCTTTCTGAAGATCTAATAAAGTTAAAACCCAATCCAAAAATAAAATAGGAATAAAAGTGGCGCCAAGGCTTAACATTCTCGACCAAAATAAAGCAATCTCCTCATCTTGAGAAAGTTGCCACATTCCATAACTGAATCCCCACATTGCTATTGACAACCCCATTAAACCAAAAATTCGATTGATACGCCTTTTTCTATTCTGAAAATAAATAATCCCACTAAATACAATACTCAAGATTGCATTTATAAATCCAGATAGGGCAAAAATAAGCATAGACAAAAATAAAACCCCTAGAATACTATATTAACAAATTTTAGCATTTTCCTAGGGGTTTAACAATGGGCTTTTAAATACTCAAGGTCTCTCAACTCTATTCACCCAGACCTGTTGAGTAAAGGTTTTCTCCCAGACAAGATTCACGAAGCCGACTTCTTGGAGTAAATGTCCCAACTCATCCTGTGGGAGAAAAGTGTAGATACCTTTTCTCCCTTTTTCCTGAATCGCCAGGGCATGCTTTAGGATTCTTGTTCCCTGGAGGATTCTAGTCACATCCTTATGGGCAACATACTCATAAAGGTTGAGCATATCAGGAATAGAGACCAGGAATACCCAAGTGAACTGGACATTGTGTTTGGGGGTTGACCATACCATATGGCCGCCGGGTTTTAGAACCCGAAACATTTCCTGGAGCACACCCTTGAAAGCTTCTTTTCCTCGCAATCCGAGAAAATCAGTAATATAGGGTAGAACCAGATTCGCTCCAATGCCATCAAAGAAGTTATCCTCATATGGTAAGGAATCGGTAATGCTGGCGTATTTAAGGTTCGCCGGAAGAATAATCCCTTGCTTGGCAAGTTTTTCCAGCTTGTCTCTCGCTGGTTTTAGTACTATATCGATCGCTTCAATACTTTTGACTTGCCCCTCTGACTTTTCCCAGATTAATTCGCTTACGCGCAACGGTCCACAACCTACATCTAACCAGACATCCCCCTTTTTGGGATTAAGAAGGCGTTCGATAGATTGTGCTAGGTTGTGATATGGCCAAGCCTTTTCTAAGTTGAAATAAATTTCGCCATATTCCTCCCAGAATTTCACTTCTTCTTTCCAAGCCAGAAGTCGTTCTTGAGCATCCGCTCTCTTCTCGCGTTCGAGGAAAAGATCAATATCTCTGGAAGTTAATTCCCCATTAGTCGGTCCCCCAATGAGTTGATACAATCCAACTGGGTATGGTCCTACTATCATTACTTTCACCTCCTTTCTAGACTGTTTAGTTTATGTAGGGCTTCTCTTCTCTCAAGGAAAGCCTTATCAATAACCAGTCGAACGTCCAGCAGCAAATAAAGAAAATCGTTACCCCAATGCCCCAAATAATATCCGGCAGAGGCATCTTTAAAAAGGCAAAGAGATTCTCCTTACTAAATCCAAAAAACCTTTCCTTTTCTTTCATTTTTTTTCACTTCCTTTCAGAGTTTCTGTGTATTCGGTTTTAGGCCGAGAGAAAATCTCTCGGGAACTATTTACCTACTCTTAATATACCGTAGGCATAAAATTTTGTCAAGATTTGCTGACAAAATTTATCCACAGGGCGAGATTTAGCTAAATTTTAAGGTGAAATCCAAATTTCTATTTGTAAAGTAATTGCTGACGAAAATAAAAAAGTCCTATTAAGGACTGAAGACTTAGATTTATTTTTTACTCTAAATTCTCTTTAAAAATTCTTCTATATTTACTTCAGCTAAATCTAAAACTCCTTTCAATGTTCCAGGAGCTAATTCTTTATGAAGTGGGACTATGGTAACAATTTCTTTATTTCTTAATCGCCTTTTTAATTTTACATGGCTTCCTTTTTGAGAAACAAAATAAAAGCCGAATTCTCGGCATAAAACTTTT
>Ga0210019_1004803_pt1 | contig 11530 bp, 11 predicted proteins | sample CryGeyCG2114_020_2_FD_183969 | JGI IMG/M metagenome (GOLD analysis project Ga0210019, IMG submission 183969) | Groundwater microbial communities from aquifer - Crystal Geyser CG11_big_fil_rev_8/21/14_0.20 (SPAdes) (version 2) | ecosystem: Environmental > Aquatic > Deep subsurface > Groundwater ...
TCAAAAAGTTTCTCAACCAATTATTAAGTTATAAAATAACAACAAGCCCGAGAAAGGGGCTTGTTGGAATTTTTTAAGGTCTATTAAAACTTTATTTATGCTTTGCGTTTTAGATAACTCAAACCAATCCCTTTTTTTGAGAGGGTAAACCAAAAATAGAAAAAGTAATTAGTTCGGTTAATTTGACTTTTCATATTGCTCTATTTTTACCAAAAGCCATTGCTTTTGTCAACCCCGTTAGAGCCAGTTTATCCACAATTGCCATATTTTCAAAATTTTCTCCAAATGGCTCTAACGGGGTCAATAGCCCTTGTGGATAAATCGCTATTTTTTGACTAATTGTTGGGCAATGACGCGAGCCATCACAATTATTTCGCTCAAAGCGCAACCGCCGATTCTGCCAAGGCCGTGCATACCGCAGGCGCATTCGCCCAAAGCGTAAACATTTTTTTGATTGGTTCGGCTACGCTTGTCAATTTTGAGGCCGCCCAAACGATAATGGGGTTGGGGAGTCAGCTTTATCTTTATTTTGTCCTTGACGGCAAAGCAGGAGCGATTTTTTCTGAATTCGTCTAAAATCTCGTCAAAACAATGGTGGGCGTTGTGCGCCCGCAAAAGCTCATTGGTTTTTTTTAATTCCTGCCCTTTCTCATTTACTACCTTAAAATCAGCCAAGCTGTCGCTGGGCAGACAAACACCTTTTTTAGAATAAAAAGGGTGATACATTATTTTATCAAGCATTATGGCGGCGCAACCAAGCCGTTGGGCAATGGTGAAAATATTATTTCGCGTTTTTTCTTCGCTGAAAATTTTTGAAAATTCAGCCCTATTGCCGCCAGAGCAAAAAACTATTCTTTGGCTGATAATAGTTTGTTTGGCTGTTTTGCCTATAAAATGGCCTGATTGTTTTTCAATGCTGGCCACTTCGTCGTATATTCTGCAATCCCCTGTCTTATCTTTAAGATATAGCAACAAGCCCTGGGGGTCTATCACTTGCGCGCCGATAAAAGACGGTTTTAATTTGGCAAAACTATTCAAATAAGTTAGCTCATCATCAATGCCGTTGACCAATGCATTAACCAACTGGAAATTACTTTTTCTTTTGCCGGCCTTGAGCATTGAACTTTTCATTGAATCCTGGCGAATCCCCCTTGAGCGAAAATCATAGTATGATTTGTCGCTTACCGTGGCCTGGTCGGGCGCGGCAATTATAAAACTTTTATAACCCAAATCAAGCAAAATATTAGCCAAATAAAGACCGGAAAATCCAGCGCCAACAATTAAGGTGTCTGTGCTGATTGTGGCAAGGTTTTTTTTCGTCATATTATCCTACGCCTATTTGGCGCGCTACGGTGCAGTATTTGGCGATGTCTTGGAGAGTTTTTTTGATGGCAGAACTTTGATAATGATTATCAACTTCCATAAAGAAAAAATAATCCCAGGGTTGTAGTTTAGAGGGCACCGAATGCAAAGAAGAAAGATTAAGCCCATTATCGGCGAAGGCCTGTAAAATATCTCTCAAAACGCCCACCCGATTATAAACCGCCAGCAAAAGCAAGGTTTTATTGTTGCCTAACTTTTGCTGAATGGGCTTTTGCAAGGTGTTGGCAATGATGTAAAACTTAGTGACATTGCCAGTTGTATCCTCAATATTTTTGGCTAAAACATTTAAGCCGTAGACCTTAGCAGCCGCCAAGGGCGCGATAAAGCCGACATGATTATCGCCTGCTCCGTCAATGGCCGAAGTAGTGCTTAAAGATAGCTCTGTTTTAACTTTTGGCAAATTTTCTCGCAGAAACTTTTCGCACTGCAAAAAGGCCTGTTGGTGCGTTTTGATAATGCGTAAATCATTTTTATTTTTTGCCCCCGACAAAAGGCAGTGGTGTATATCCAGCCCAAAAGAGCCACTCACTTTCAAGGGATAATCAATCAAGCTGTTGATTGTTTCGGGCACAATACCCCCCAAGGTGTTTTCCGCGGGCACCACGCCCAAATCAATGGTTTGATTATTAACTGCTTCAAAAATTTCTCTAATAGCGCTAAAAGGTATTAGTTTATTGGCTTGGCTGAAAAGATTAAGAGCCGCTTGATGAGAAAAGGTGCCTTGCGGCCCCAAGAAACCAATTTTAGCGTCCCGTTGTTGCAAGCGAGCTACTCTGGTTGGCTCTTTGGTTTTGATGGGCTGGCTGTCCACTAATTGCAAGACCTGGGTAGATTTACTTTGGGAAATTTTTATAAAATCATCCAAAACAGCTGAAACCTTTTCTATTTTTTCCATAAATGATTTTCTGTTTTTATTAGCTATGTCTTTGGCCGAACTCCTGATTTGTTGCTCAAAGCGAGCTAAGACCTTGGGAAAATAAGGATTTTCCATTTCTATATCGCAGCAAAGTTGCGCGCCCAGACTTAAAATTCGGCCAATAATCAAGGCCTGCAAACGAAACACCGGCGTTAAAAATGACGAATTGGGGTTGAACTTCTGGCTAAAAAATGTTTGCGCTAAATTTATATTGACAAAATGAGTGAGCGCCTGCACTATGGCCATTTGCCAATCATGCTCTTGAGGACTCATCATAATTATTTGGGCGCCGTTTTTAGTAAAAATGTTTTCTAAAAACTTCACCCAGTGGCTTCCTTTGCCTGGCACTGGGCAAAAAATAATTTTCTGGCCTTTCATATCTTGAAAAAGCGGCCCAAACAAAGGGTGCGTGCCCAAAACGCCCGAGGCGGCTTTGGCCATGGCTTGGACTGGTTCGGTTTTTAATGAAGTGATATCGCACAAAAGAGCGTCTTTTTTAACCGCGCTTCTGATTTCTTTAATCACTTCCACTGCTTTTCTAATGGGCACAGCCACCATCACAATATCGGCTTTTTGGGCCACTTCAATATTGCTTAATGGAGTGCCAATATCGGCAATAATAACTTTTATTCCCAAACTATTAAAAAAAGCTCTAAACCACTCCCCCATTTTGCCCGCTCCCCCGATGATGCCTATTAAAGGTTTTTTATTTTGTTTTGGCATCTTGAGCGTTGTCTTTAACAACTTTTTTAATAATTAAACAAAAAATATCTTTAACCAGACCTTCTGATAAGCCATATTGCTTAGCCCAATTTTTTCTTTGTAAAAGCATCGCTCGCTCTCTAGTTTTATCTTGAGCTGGCAATTGATGGTTTGTTTTGTATTGGCCAACTTTTTTAGCCACGCTAAATCTTTCGGCCAAGACCTTAATCAGCTCTTGGTCAATTTTGTCTATTTGCGAGCGCATTTCTGATAATGATTCTGGCATAATATTATTTAACAAAAGTTAGCCATGGCAAATAGGCATCGTTGTTGCCTTTAACAATTTGTTCAAAGACTTTTTTAATTCGCAGAGTAATTTCTCCTGGCTTGCCCTGGCCGATTAAGGCCTCGTCTATTTTACCAATGGGGCGCACTTCCACCGCCGTGCCGGTAAAAAATGCCTCGTTAGCTAATTTAGCTCTTTCGGGCGATATTTTTTCTTGGCTGGTTGCCAGACCTAAATCTTTGGCTATTTGCAAAACACTTTCTCTAGTAATACCAGCTAAAATGTTATCACTAGCTGGCGTTATAATTTTACCTTGTTCCGCAAAAAAAACATTTTCCCCAGGACCTTCAGCCACCATGCCCGAGTAATCTAAAAAGAGCGCCTCGTCAAAATTTTCTTTGTGAGCTTCCAATGAGGCTAAAATAGAATTGGCGTAATAGCCGCATATCTTGGCTTTGATGTCAGCGGAGTCGGGGTGCATTCTCATATACTTGGAAATTTTCACATTCACTGCTGGTTTATCGCCCAAATAGGCCTCCCAGGGCCAAGCGACTATGGCAATGTGCAGGGGAGCGCCTTGCGGATTTAAGCCCATTTTATCGCCAAAAAATATTAGCGGCCGAATATAACACTCCTCCACCTCGTTGATTTTTATAACTTGTAAAACCGTCTGTTTAATTTGTTCTTTGGAAAACGGCAGGGCCATTTCTAAAACAGAAGCCGAATAAAAAAGCCGTTCAATGTGTTCTTTCAAGCGAAAAACAGCCGGGCCTTGGTTAGTTTTATAACACCTGATACCCTCAAAAACACCGCCCCCATAATGCAGGGTATGGGTTAAAATGTGGATTTGGGCGTCTGCCCAATCCACTAGACGGCCGTCTAACCAAATTTTTTTTAATTTTTGCATAAAGATTTGTAGCGTAAAAAATGATCCATCATCACCAAAACGGCCATAGCTTCCACCACAGCCACTCCCCTAATAGCCACACAAGGGTCGTGCCGGCCGCTGGCCTTAATAACCGCGGCCTGGCCGTCCAGAGTAACAGTGTTTTGATTTTGAGCGATGGTAGCGGTTGGCTTAAAAGCCACCCGAAAATAAATATCCTCGCCATTAGAAATGCCACCCTGTATGCCGCCGGAATTATTGGTTTTTGTTCTTACTTGGCCGTTTGCCATATAAAACTCGTCGTTGTGTTGGCTGCCCTTCATAACGCTGGCCGCAAAACCTTTGCCATATTCAAAGCCTTTAACAGCGCCAATGGAAAGCATGGCCTTGGCTAAGTCAGCGGAAAGCTTGTCAAATACCGGTTCGCCTAAACCAGCGGGCATTTTTTTGATTACTCCAAAGACCACCCCGCCGATAGAGTCGCCCTCGGCTTTTATTTTTTCAATTAGCTCTACCATTTTTTGACTGGCTGCTATGTCGGGGCACCTCACCGGACTATTTTCAAGATCGCCTGCTTTAACCTCTTGATAATTTAGACCGGTTTTAATATCGCCGACACTTTCTACAAATGTTAAAAACTCGCAGCCAGCTTTTTCTCGCAGAAATTTTTTGGCCACCGCTCCGGCGGCCACCCGCGCTACGGTTTCGCGAGCCGATGCCCTACCGCCTCCCTGCCAATCTCTGATGCCATATTTGGCTTGATAAGTAAAGTCAGCGTGCGACGGCCTAAATAAATCCTTGAAATTTAAGTAATCCTCGGGCCGTTTGTCCTCGTTGTCAATCAAAAGCAAAATAGGCGCGCCAGTTGTTTTACCCTCAAAAACGCCCGAGATAATTTTTACTTGGTCTTTCTCCTGCCTGGCGGTGGTGAGATTGCTTTGCCCGGGCCTTCTTTTGTCTAACTCGGGCTGGATATCGCTTTCAGACAGACAAAAATTGGGCGGCATTCCATCAATCACGCAACCCACGCAAAGTCCGTGCGACTCGCCAAAAGTGCTTATTTTAAATAATTGTCCAAATGTGTTTCCCGGCATAAAAAATATTAAAAATTCATTGCTTGATAAATTACTTTAAGCCCTTTAATGTCAATTTGGCCAGGGGCTGAGGTTTTGCCAGCAATAGCGGCAAAAGTAAGATAACCGCCCAACAAAGGCGCCAACAAGCGGGTAATCCTTCCTTTCTCTCCCATGCCTAGAGCGATAATTTCTTGATTATTTTTTTTGTTTAAAATTAACTGGAAAATTGTTTTATTATCTTCTGGTTTATTGACCAGAACAGCAACCTTAGCAATGTCAGCGCCAAGCTTGTAGGCCTGACTAATGGTTTTTTCCAAAAAATTATAACTCGGGGTTTTCTGAAAATTATGATAGGAAACTATCAGTTTTACTCCCCTTTTCCTGTTTAATTTGCATTTTTTTAAAGTGGATAGCTCAATGTCAACATAGGGAAACCCCAAGTCAATGGCTTTTTGAATGATGGTTAATCTCTGTTTTTCAGCGCCCGAAAAATTTCCTCCTTCGGCTTGGCCGCGGCAAGTAAAAATTGCTGGCTTTTTCGTCTTGGTTTTGAGTTCTTGAAGGTGTTCAATCTGCAGGTCATGGATATAATCAACCCGCAGCTCTATTAAATCAGCAACCCGCTGTATTTTAGATAGTTCGCTGAAAAAATCTTTTAAGTTGTCGGCCCTAACCACGGTGGCTATTTTTGGTTTTTGCATCATCATAAAATTAAGAAACATTGGGTCTGGTTTCTTTTTTTACCTCTCGCCCCGTTTCTCTTTTTCTTTCTTCCCGCGCCTCGTCAACCGCTCCTCTCATTACCCCTTCTACTTTTTCTCGCTCCTCGTCGGTAAGCTTGCGGCCAATATGATACTCTAATTGATCTATGGCTTGATACAAAACCATTTCTGTGCCGGGCACAGTTTTGGCCTTTTGTTCCTTGGCCTCTTTAATCAACCGCGTATCTTCAAGCGAATAAATCACATCAAAAATAATTTGGCCTTCTTTAATAGCTTTTTTAGGAAGAGGGGTTTCGTTTTCGTGAATGCCCTTCATCCCGAGCGGTGTCATATTCAGCGCAACATCATAATCACTCACTTTTTTAATCTCGTCTAATCCTTTTATTTCGCAGTTGATAAGGTTAAAATTATTAACTAATTCCTGAGCGTTTTCCGGCGTTCTATTAAAGATAACGGAAATTTCAGCCCCCGCTTCCCGCAAAGCATAAATAGCGGCCCGAGCCGCGCCGCCAGCCCCGATTATGGCCACTTTTTTGCCCTTAAGATCAGTAATTTTCTCCAAAGAATATTTTACCCCAAGCCAATCGGTGTTGTAGCCCTCCAAGCGGCCGTTATTATTAACTACCGTGTTAACCGCGCCTATTTTTTTGGCTGTTTCATCAACATAATCCAGGAAGGGTATAACATCAACCTTATAAGGCATAGTGAAAGCGCAACCTCTAAAGCCCAAGTCCCTTACTTTTTGAATTACCTTTTGAGCAGATTCTTCGGTATCCATTATTGAATAAACAAATTGATCCTCAACGCCCAACGCCTCGTAAGCGGCATTGTGCATAGCTGGCGACAGCGAATGAATAACAGGATGACCAATAACCTTGCATTCTTGTTTTTTATTTTCTGTTGTTGTCATATTTTATTTTTTATTATTTTTTTAAATAGGCCCTTATTTTCTCAATAATTTCCTCTAAAATTTTTTCCGCTTCTGAAGTCATTTTATGGCTTTTTCCGTCAGGGCTGAAAAAAATCGGTCCGCTGGTGTCTATTTCCACATCAGCATATTGTCGGTATAAGGGCATACGCAGCCCATATTGTTGCCTAAACCTTTCCTTGTCTTGCCATATGGGCCGAACTTCATCGCCCTGAAGCCGTTTTTCAATTATTTCTAAAGAACTGTTTAGAAAAACAACCACTCCATTTTTTCTCAAATAATCCAAAATTATTTTATTCAAAACAACTCCCCCGCCCGTATCAATTACCACACTATCTTTTTCTTGAAATTCTTTGGCAATTTCAATTTCTAGTTCTCTAAGTTTTATCTCGCCGTCTTGGGTAATAATTTCTTTAACACTATTTCGGCTGCTTTTTTTTATAGCTAATTCGTCTGTTTCAATTCTTTCCAAGCCCAACCGTTCGGCCAGCCGCTTGCTAAAAAAACTTTTGCCAGCGCCCATAAAACCAATAAAGATAATTTTCATAGCTATGTTTTACAACCAGCTCTTTTTATTTTAACGCCCGAGCTGTTAAGCTTACTCCAAAAATCAGGAAACGACTTGGCCACCACTTTAGGATTTAAGATCTTAACGCCCGGAACCCTTGCGCCTGCTACCGCGAAAGCCATAGCCATACGGTGGTCGTTGTAGGTCTCAATTTCCGCGCCTTTGGGCTGGCCTCCTTCAATTATAATATAATCGGCGCCAATTTTTGTTCGGATATTCATTTTAGCTAATTCTCTTTGCAAAGCCAATAGCCGATTGGTTTCTTTATTTTTCAGAGTGCTCAAGCCAGTAATTTTTGTTTTGCCTTTGGCAAAAGCCGCTACCACTGCCAAGGTTTGAGCCGTGTCGGGCATTTGCTCCATATCGGCTGAAATGCCCCTTAACTCCCCTATTCCCTCAACCTCAATCCATTTTTCTTTTTTGTTTTTAACAACTTTACAACCCATTCTTTTTAATAAGTCCGCGAATTTAATATCGCCTTGCAAGGAAGCCGGGTTGATATTTTTCACTTTTATCTTACTCTGACTAATGGCCGCCATGGCCCAAAAATACGACGCTCCCGAAGCATCACTCTCAACGACATATCTGGCTGCTTGGTAGTGCTCTTTGGGGCTAACAAGATATTTCTGATAATTTTCGTTTTTTACCTTAACACCAAAATCTTTCAAACCGCTAATACTCATATCAATATACGATTTGGAAACCTGCTGGCCAGTAACTTTTATAGCCAGCCCGCTTTCTAAAACTGGCGCGATTAACAGCAAAGCGGTAAAATACTGGCTGCTCACTCCTCCATTCATTGAGACCACGCCTCCTCTTTTAATTGACTTGGTAATTTTTAGGGGCGGGCATCCCTGCTTTTCTAAATACCTAATCTTTGCCCCTAATTTACGCAAGCCATTGACTAATTCGGCCATTGGCCTCTGCCTCATTCTTTCGTGGCCGTCTAAAATAATTTTGCCGGGAATCAAACAGGCCAAGGCCGTAAAAAACCGCATAGCTGTTCCAGCCATTCCCAAATTTATTGCGCCATTAAATTCCTTAAAAATTCCTCCATTGCCCTGAATAATAATTTGTTTTTTTGTTTTAATAATTTTAACGCCCACTTTTTTCAACGCCCTTATTAAAATCTCGCTGTCATCGCTGTCAGAGTAGCCCGTAATATGGCTCTCTCCTCTACTCAACGCCGCCATCACCAAGGCCCGATTAGTAAAACTCTTTGAGCCAGGCATTGCCACCTCACCCGTGATTCTTTTTTTGATTGGCATAATTTCTAACTTTTCCATATTTTATTATACCGCTATCGCTCACTATTACGAAATAAATTTTAATTGGGAAGGGCGTATTGGCTCTGTTAAGACAAACAATGCGCCCTTCCCATTCCCCTAATCAATTGGTTCTTTTTCCCGGGGGGGATCCGGGAAAAAGCCAGGAAGAGGCATAGGGGCCTCTTCCTGGAACCAAGGCTCTCTTATAAAGAGAGCCTTGGTTCCTTGCTCCTTCTTTTTTTCCATTTTATCACCTCCTTTGTTAATAAAATGGGTAGGGTCAAACCGACCAATTTAGCTCCGAATTTATCTCGGAAACAAATCGGTCAGTTTGACCTTATTATAGTTAATAAAGAGCTGTAAGAAAATGCGCGGTTAAACAAAAACGCCCCTTGAGGGGTTTTAGTTAGTAAGCGCGATTATCTATGATGAAAACAAAACTAACCCCTCAAGCCGGGACTGAAATAGAAATAAAAGTAAAAATTTCCGTTTCTGTTAGTTTGACTTTTCATATTGTTCTATTCTTAACAAAAATTATTAGGAATGTCAAGGCCTTGTATCAAAAACTATTGTGAAAAATTCTTTTCTGAACGTTTTTCCAAATAATTTGTAAAAAAATAAAGGGGAGGAAAATAAAGATTAAGCGGCCCGCTGGTTTGGATATTTCCCAAACCCCGATGCCGTAGGCTTGTTGCCTCTTTGTTTTTCTCCCCCGCCCTGCCATTGTTGGTCTTTATTCAACAATAGCAGAACCTATTTTTAAACTTGTTGATAGCGTTGACGTAGGCTTTTGCGCTGGCTTCGATGATGTCGGTGCTTGCGCCTCTGCCGGTGATGCTTTTTCCGCCGTTGACTGCAATTCTCATAATTGCCTCACCCATCGCATCTTTGCCTTTCGTTGCCGCATTCAGGGAATAACTGACGAGTTCTACTTTTACCCCGGTGATCTTGTCTATCGCATTACATACCGCATCCAAAGGACCATCACCACATGCTACTTCACGGATCGCCTCTTCACCTTTCCTTAAACCTACTACTGCAACCGGTGTCTGCGTTCCTCCGATGACCTGCATATATTCTAAGGAGTATGTCTGCGGCGCCGCTGGAATCTCGTTTTGAATTATTGCCAAAAGGTCTTCGTCATACACCTGTTTTTTCTTGTCGGCAAGGGCAAGGAAAATCTCATAGACTTTGTTCACCTTGTCGTCTGGTATCTCGTACCCAAGCTCTGAAAGCCTGTGCCTGAGCGCATGTCTGCCAGATCGGACAGTCAGGACGATCTCGCTCTCACTGAGTCCAACGTCCTGTGGAAGCATTATCTCGAATGTGGAACGCTCTTTAAGTACGCCATCCTGATGTATGCCTGAGCTATGTGCAAAGGCGTTAGAGCCAACTACGGGCTTGTTTGGAGGTACGAGGAATCCAGAAAGCCTGCTTACAAGCCTGCTTGTATTGATTATCTCCTGAGTCTTAATATCAGTATAAGCATCGAGATAATCACCACGGGTCTTGATAGTCATGACAACTTCCTCAAGGGCGGTATTGCCTGCACGCTCACCCATACCGTTTACTGCGCACTCTATCTGTGTGGCACCGGCTTTGACTGCGCTGATCGCATTGGCAGAAGCCAGACCTAGATCGTCGTGGCAATGTATGCTGATTCTGACCTTGTTCGCGTCAGGGACATTCTTGAATATGTCACGTATAAGCTGACCGAAATTCTCTGGAATAGCGTATCCAACTGTATCAGGGACGTTGATTACCGTTGCGCCTGCTTCAATAGCCGCCTGTATAATCTCGCATAGATACGCAGTATCGGTGCGTGATGCGTCCATCGCTGAGAATTCTACTTCCTGAGTATAGGATTTTGCCAGCTTGACAGCCTTAACTGCCATTTCCAGCACTTGCTCACGGGTTTTTCTAAGCTGACCTTGAATGTGTATGTCTGATGTGCCGATGAATGTATGTATCATTGGCTTTTCAGCATATTTCAGTGCTTCACTAGCCCGATTAATATCCGCTTCGACTGCTCTTGCGAGGGCGCATATAACTGGACCTTTTATCTCGTGAGCTATGGAACTGACAGACTCAAAGTCCTCTTGTGACGAGATGGGAAATCCAGCCTCGATAACGTCAACGTTGAGTCTTTTCAGTTGCCGTGCTATCTCCAGCTTTTCGTCTGAGTTCAGTGAAGCGCCGGGTGATTGTTCTCCATCTCTAAGTGTTGTATCAAATATAAAAATTTTTCTTGACATTCTGTCTCTCTCCTTTATATTGCTCCGCATATTGCTTTACAAATGCGAAGCGTTTTATTAACGAACCAACCGAAAAAAATTAAAACTAATTTAATAATTCCGGCCACAAGATTGGTTAGGAAGTTGCTCGGCAACCTCCTCAAGGAGTTGCCGAGCAACTTCCTCCATAAATCGTATTTCACAATCAATCTTGGGGTCGCAATAAATAAAAAGTGGACTTACCCCGCTCTAATTTTGCAAAACGAACAACAACGAAGCGCTACGCCCAACGAGGGGTGCGGCTATTCGCCGGCCGCGCTTCGCTTAGACTATCCATTTCCTAAAATATTCCGAGATTAGTTATTTACTGATGGCAAAATTAGAGAGGGGTTTATTAGTTGTAGCGGCATTATACCTCCCTGTGGTCGGCATTCTGTCGACAACTAATAAAAAAACTCCCTCGGTTGGGAGTGTTCTTTTGTTCTGCTGATAAATTCTTATTTTCTTATGCTCTAACTGTCGCAAAACCAAACCTCCCAACCCATAAGGGCAACAATAAAA
>Ga0210019_1004805_pt1 | contig 11528 bp, 8 predicted proteins | sample CryGeyCG2114_020_2_FD_183969 | JGI IMG/M metagenome (GOLD analysis project Ga0210019, IMG submission 183969) | Groundwater microbial communities from aquifer - Crystal Geyser CG11_big_fil_rev_8/21/14_0.20 (SPAdes) (version 2) | ecosystem: Environmental > Aquatic > Deep subsurface > Groundwater ...
AGAAGAATAACGCCCCTTGAGGGCGGAAGGCCAAAACGGTCATCTGCCCGAAAAGGGCAAGAAAGGAGGCGATTGATTATGCGACATAGCATGATCGTCGCCATCGGGATTCTGATGATCACCTCCCTGTGCTGGGCGCAAGCCCAGCCAGGCGAGCCGGTGCAGTTGCCGGCTCCGGAAGTCGGCCAGGCAGGAACGCCTGCACCGGCCGGCGAGGTCGCCAACGCAACCCCGCCCCCGCCTGCCGTGGCCCAGGCCCCCGTAGTCACCACCCCGCCTGCCGTTGCACCCCCGCAGACTACGGCCTCTGAAAAGCCGTATGTCAAGCGGGACGATCTCGAGAAGTTGCCCGCAAGGGTAGCTGATCTCGAGAAGCGCTGGCGGAGCGAAAGCACCGCTGCCGCTAAGGGTGGTCGGACAGCACTGGCCCACCGCCAGCAAGCGAGCCTACTGGCGATCCAGATTTCTGGGCTCCAAGCGCAGATTCGGAGACTGGAAGCGTCTAGTGCTGGCGGGCCAGCCGCCAAGTGGGCTGCGCCGCAAGTTGCAGATGTTTTGCAGCGCGGCGCTGTCAACGGTGGATTGGTTGGTAGGCGGCCTGGTGCCACTCCGCAGGATGTGGAGTGGAAAAAGGCAGCCAGCCGCCAAGAGCTGGCCGTGGTTACTGCTCGGCTGACGTCTTATGCCGAGGAGAACGCCACCGTCACCGCCAAGGAGGCTATTCGGGTCCATAACGAGGACCCGGAGGCTCACCCGCTTCTCCAGCAAGCGATTGCTGGTGAAGCTGCACTCCGCCAGCGTTCGGCCTGCTGGTTGTGGGTGGCTGTAATCGTGGCGGGCATCATTGGCCTCATTGGCTGGTTCCTGCCGCGCCTGCGCGCGGCGGTAGCCCCTGAGCCCGAGGAGGAGGAGGTTGAGGAGGAACCGGAAGTACCCGAGGGGGGCGAACCGGCTCTAGTCCCGGCTCCTGCTGGACCCCCGACAGTTCCTCCCGATCAACCCCCAGCCCCCGCGGCGCCTCCGGCAGCGCCGCCCGCAGGTACCCCCGCCCCTGAAGAAGGGGCATGTCCGGCTGAGGAGTGACATCCTCGGTCAGATGTACCTGGTCCCTCACCCCTTCGCGGGGTGGGGGATCTTTTTTATTTGAGAACTCTTGCATTCCATAATTGATAGTTGTTATAATAAAATCAATGAACAGATATCTCCAAAATTTTCAAATCGGGAGCTTTGTTTTGTATATTTAGAGATATTAAAAATTAAAATAGCGAGGGGAAAATGGATCCAATAAACGACACGACGACACAAAAACAAAATGTATCGAATCAAAATGCTACTTCTGGTAAAGGCAAGAATGTTATTGAAGGTATGTACGGTGAGCTGCTAGAAAAGGATATCTTGGAGTTGATGGGCGTAGACAACTTGCCCGACAAAGAAAAAGAAGAACTCTATAAAAAGATGCTCGAAACGATTCTTAATCGAGTTGTTTTACGTCTGGATACGCAAATTAGCGACGAGGAGGTCGAAAAGCTTAAAGAAATTACAGACAAAAAAGACAAAGAGGGTTTTTTTAAGTTTTTTCAGGACAAGGGGATAGATATTAAAAGTATATTTGCAGAAGAAGCGGCGCTTTATAAAGTTGAAATGGTTGCCCTAACAAGTCAAGGAGGAACAAATGGCTAATGGGAGGGAGTCAGAAACCCCGACACCAACTCTAGAGCAAGCTGCAACGCCGCCTGCGGCTACTGGATCTGAAAATGCAGCCGATAATGCTCCGGCGGCTCGCCAAGCAGAAACTCCATCACCTCCACAACCGCCCGAACCTCCAAAACCAACGGCAAGACCTTGGTGGCGCAACATTGTCAACACCACTTTGCGAAGAAGGCGAGTGCCAAGTGAAGAAGATGGCCCACTGGAACGTGAGCAGAACTATTCAAGATCAGAAGAGATAAATCAATTGGTTGAGAGTATTCGCAATGGCAGTTGGGAGGCGTCTGATCGAGCAAGGATTTTCGAAGAGAGATACGGCCGGCAGACTATATTAACTCAGATGAAGGCCTGGCTTTCTGGCGAGCAGGATGTTACTTACAATGAAAATACCGGTACCGTTGAGTTCAATTATGGCACAGAAGTTTTACGAAGGATGGCGAACCTTGGAGTTAATGTCGCTGAAACCGGCGGATTGATGGCGGCATTTGGTTTGCTAACTGGCGGCGGGGCAGCTATTGCTCTTGGGCCGGCACTTTTGGGTTCTTCAATCGGTCGCGCTTTGGTTGAGGCAAGACAAGGATTCTCTGGTGAAGAGAGGACGAGGCGGGAAAAATTAATTATTGCCAGGGAGCGATATTATAAAAAAGCTCTTGAAATAGCAAGTCGTGTAGAAAGAGAGGAGCCGGAGCAATGGGAAGATCCGAGAACGGGGCAAGTATTGAGCTGGGATCAAATAAGCCCGGAGCAAAGAGCGAATTATACGGCAGAGAGAAATGAGGCGGTCAAAAATTTAATTAATTTTGTTTATTCATCTGAACAGAACTCGGTGGTTTTTAGACAAACCGCAGAGGGGGCTTATTTTAACGAAGTCTCGGAGGATCGGATTTCCGGTAGGTCACTTGAAGCCGGAGGTCGCACAAGGGGCGAGCCAAGTGAAGGCATAGCGGCGGGCCCGGCTCTAAATGAAGGCATGGAAGTCTATCAGCCGGGTGAAGAAGCGCCCGATGCGACGCGCCTTGCTGGAATGGAGCGGGAATTTGCCCAATTTCGAAAGCGCTACGATAAGATGAAAGCAGTTTTCTCCGCTGTTGGCGGTTTGACCGGTGGCGTTTTTCAAGTTTTGGCGGCCCAGAAAGCCCAATTTGTTCAGCTTTACAAAACTCTTAGCGAGGGCGGAGTGGTCAGATTAGATATAGATGGGAATTTTGTCTGGCATGCAGTTCAGCGAGCTGGAGATGGCGCCTCTCAAATTTGGGATGGCGCTAGCAATCTAGTCTATCATCTAAATTCACAGCTAGAGGCATTGCGAGCAGCGGTTAAGGGCGCGACGATAATTCCTGGTTTGTCTGAATTTGGTTCTCATGCACTTAAAGCAACAATGGGTCAAATTGTCGAAGCGGTTAATAAACAGGCTTGGCTTGAGGCTGGTCGTGTAGGTGCGGCTATTGTTGGTGGTCTTGGCGCGCACGCTTTATGGAAAAGGGGCAATATTGAAAGTGATGCCAAACGGTTCGAAAAAAATCGGGAAAAATTTGAACAAGATAGCGAAATGTTGCGCCGTCGAGGAATTCCAGAGAAGAGGGAGATTCCAATTGAAGAAATTGCCAGAGAAAATGGCAAACCAATGCCTGAAGTTGGCCAAACCTGGCGCCGACAAGTTGGCGTGACTGAAAATGGAAGGCCGATTTACGAATACAGAGAGATTACTTCAGTTGACAAAAGGGATAATCGTGTTGTTGTTGGAGTTAATATTGATAATCCGTATGAAGTTGATACTTTAGTCGATCGAATGTCAGCTGAGCAATTAGTTGAGGATTTACCGGATTATGATAATTATCAATGCGTGATAAGAAGAGAGGGAGGAGAAGATGAGAAAGGCGAGCCATCAGGGGGGGGTGGGGAATCGCCAGGGCCGCAACCGCCTGGCCAAGGATCTAGGGAGCCGACTCTTCCCGAGGGAGGCAAAGGTGTTGGAGCCGACGAGGGAGAAGGAAAAACTGAACCCGGAAAGCCAGGAAAGTCAGAGGAGGAGAAGTCCCCAGAAGAGAAAGAGCTAGATGAGCTTAAGAAGAATAACCCTCACGAAGTATTTTTGAGGAAGCAGATTGATAACAATGAATTTGAGGCCGAGGTTTTAGGTGTAAATCGCAAACTGGTATTTGAGAATCTCTCTGAGAAAATCAAACCAGCGGAAGGCGAAAATTGGCAGACTGAAGTCCTTAATGGCCGAGAAAAAGATAATGTAATTTTAGAAGTGAGAGGCATTAGAAAAGTTGAAAAAGGTGATTGGGTGCCCAAGACAAAAGAAATTAATTGGAAAGAAAAAGGAGAAAGCGGCTGGGAGATAGGAGGGTCTGATCAAAAAACTGAGGATGAGAAGGAAAAATCAGCAGTAGTTGCTGTGGCAAGGGATCCATTTGGAAAAGATGCTGTTTGGCTGCCAAAAAGCAGGAAAGAGAAGATTTTTGCCGAGGATTGGAGGAAGCCAGGATCAAGGCGACATTATTTTGAACTTGATCCAAAATCAGAATTTATTGTCTTTAATCCACGTAAGATCGAGACCGGAGATGTGATGGTTACAATTGAAGAGACTGGTGGCAAGAAACGAATATTAAACACTGGAATAGACGCACTAGTAAATGTTTTTGACCTCAAAGCGATTGAGGAGTGCGCTAATGTCGATATTAGGCGTCGAGCAGAAGAGACCCTTGGTGCCACCATTCGCAGAATCAAAGAAGCACAATTAGCGTCACCAGGGAAAGAGGAGGAGCATCAATCATTAGAAGAAGCAATGGCGGATAGAATAAAAGCTACCGATAGAGGGAGAGAATGGCCGGAAGGACCAACTACTGAAGGTGAAAGGGAAACACCGCCAGCACCGGAGCCGTCGCAAGAGCCGCCAGTCGGAGAAGAACCACTGCCACCGCCGCCAGCAGAACCGATAGCTTCATCTGTGCCACCGCCAATTAAACAACCAATTGGAGCTGATACTGCCGAGGAGCCGGAGTTGGAAGAAAAACCGCCAAAGAATATCGGAGCTGTTGTTGAGGAACCAGGAAGTGAACAACCGGAAGCTACAGTTGCTGGACCAACTTCATATGAAGTAGAAATTGGCGGGAAAAAAGTTGAAATAGGACCCGGTAACACGCTAGAAATAAAAATTCCTGGCCAGCCAGAAGTCACCGATGTAGTCAAAGAATATATACCTGATCCCGAGGGGGATACCAGCAAAGTTGCCTTTGGATTAGAAACAGGCCAGGCGGCAAGATTTGATAAAGATCAGTTAAGGCAACTCTTGGAGCGCGGGAATATAACAGTATCTTAGATTTACTTTATGCATAATCCAAACCCAACAAATTCGCCGAGCGGTCTTGACACCGCCAGGCGAAAATATTTAGATTATAATTTACCTCCCGAAGAGATCCCAAAACTTCGGGACTATGTTGATTTTGTTTTGCCAGCAGCTGAAGGTGAAGAAAGAGTGCCTCAGCCCGCGGCAATTTTACCGACGATAGAAGAAATCACGCCCCAAAATCAAGTGTCGGCTGCGCCACCTCCAGCTGAAGCGGCGCCTGCGGCTCCTGAACCAGTGGCCGGAGGAACTATTGATAAGGACTTCGCTGAAAAGGAATTGCTTGAAGCAGCTGATGATTATCAGAGAAAAGAAGCATCTGGTTTTTACGATCGGGTTTTAATGATTACTGATCCGAATGATGGAAAGCGTTGGAAAGCGGCTGCAGAGAACTTTGATACCAGGGAGATTGTTCTGGAAGCCGAGAGTGATAGCGAAACAACAATAATCGTTGAACCGGAAGAGCTAATCGACTTTCCGTATGAATATCAAGAAACTGAGCCGAGATTTGAAGTTAGAATTAATGGCGGATATAAGAATGTTGAAGCTGGCAAAAGCTTTGGCTGGAATATTGCCGAGGGGGATGAAGCCGGAAAGACAGCCCATTTCACTGTTGAGGCTGTGGCATTTGCACCTAATCGCGAAAGAAACGAGGAAGATGACCGGGTAGAGATAAAATTTGCTGGTCAAGAGGACTGTGCCTATTCGGCAGCTGATTGGAAAAGAATATTCCAAGGAGCTGAGGTGGTTGAAGATATGGGAGGCAATCTTCAGACGCCTTCTCCAGAAGTTAGACTCTCAGATGTTTTTGACCGGATTTTAGCAGGATCAATGCAAAAAGAAATACAGGTATTTCAAAATGGGCAGCCGGACCAGGTTCAGCCAGAGGGAGGTCAAATTGCGCAAGTTGAAGCCCCGGGAGCAGTTGTTGTGCCAGCAGAAGTGGCTGGGGAGGATGAGAGAATAGTCGAAGATCTTGAAGTGGTGGATCCAAAACTTGCTGAAGCGGATAGGCGAGAAACTGCCGGCGAGGAAGGGGAACCGTCAGCTCCAGTAGCGGCTGAAGGCGCGGAGCAGGTAGCGGCTGAAATTGCTCCACAACCACCACCAGCGGCAAATATACCAGCGGCAAAAACAGCAGCAGAAGAGAGAAAAGCTTTTTTGGATGCTGGGCAGCGTGGCAATCTACCGGCGAAATCGCAGGAGGCTGATCAGCTTGAAAAAATAGTGATGGAAAGCCCGATCGAGGGCGTAGAGGGATTACCAGAATAGCGAATAAGGAGGCCAGGTAGTAGAAATTTGATCAATTATGTTCCACATTGTTTACACTTTACAAAGCGATATAGATGGAAGTTTCTATATCGGTTGCACCGACGATATTAAGCGTCGATTAAAGGAACATAATTTGGGATTAAATTTTTCGACTAAATCTAAAAAACCCTGGAAATTGATATTTTTTGAGGCTTATCTTAATCAAAACGACGCTAAACGACGGGAGAAATATCTTAAAACCAATCAAGGATCACGACTGCTTAAACGAATGTTAAAAGAATATTTATATAAATATTAGGACTTACGCAACGGAGCTCAAGCTTTAGCTTGTTCTCCAACACGTTGAAACGTGGTCTATAATATTTTGCGTAAGTCCTGTAAATATAATAAATATAATAGGTAGTCGAAAAATTTTATCAAATTTTCACTACCTGGGAGGGGATTGAGTAGTTACGAATACAGTTCGGGATATAGTAATCAGTCCAGCCTGTCATATTGGTGGTGGATCGTAATTTTTGTTGTCATTGCCATTGGCATTTATTTTCTCGTTCAGTATTTGCGAAGAGTAACGCTTTATTACTACCAGCTCCAGAAAACGAAGAGCTGGGTGATGCTGAAAATTTCAATACCCAAAGAGCGGTTTGCCGAAGAGAACGAACAACGGATGGATTTCAGAGAGCTAGCCGGAGTAATTGAGCCGTTTTTTGCCAATCTTGAATCATTATTCGACCCAAAACTCCAGCGAAAAATTTCTGGTCAGGATCATATCAGCGTTGAGATTGTCTCCAAAAAAGGTTTGGTATTTTTTTACATCGGTGTACCAATAGTTTTTAAGGAAGCAATTGAGAAGAATATCTTAGCCCAATACCCGGATGTTGTTGTTGAAGTTGATAAAGAGAGGGGATTTTCGATTTTCAAAGACATGCAAGGCGAGATTGCCGCTGCCAATTTGCGGCTGTTGAAAAAATTCTTTTTTCCAATAAAAACTTATCGCTATCTCGAGTATGATCCGTTAAATGGAATTGTTAATGCTTTGTCAAAATTGGGGGAAAGTTGTAATGCTAGCATCCAGATTTTGATCCGGCCGACTGATAATACCTGGCGTTTTGCCATTGATAAAACGGCGAAAAATATTCAGGCCGGCAAGAGTGGCTCATATTATGCGTCATCTTTTAATCGCCGAATAGGGGAGAGTTTTTTCAAATTTCTTGGCGATATTGGCAAATCGGCGACTGGCAAACCCCTAGTAGAGGAAGAAAAAGAGAAGATGCAACAGAATATGTACCGTCTTAATCCGATTCAGGAGCAACAGTTAAAACTTTTAGCAGAGAAGGGCTCAAAGACTGGTTTCGATACTCAAATTCGGGTTTTAACTGTGGCGCCAACAGCGGAAAAAGCCAAAGAAACGCTAAATATTATTTTTTCCGCCTTTTCCCAATTCTTTGCTCCTGATCATAATGGCTTCAGACTTAAAAAAGCTAAACGTCAGCGGGAAACAGTGGCAAATTATATCTATCGTGTTTATGGTCGTGAACCACGAATGCTTTTGAATACTGAAGAGTTGGCCTCGATTTTTCATTTGCCAAATCGTTACACTGAGACGCCAAATATTGCCTGGGTTTATTCAAAGAAAGAATCACCGCCACCACAGCTGCCGGCAGAGGGAGTGATTATTGGTGAGACTAATTATCGCGGCCAAAAATTACCGATCAGAATAAAAGATGTCGATCGTCTGCGCCATATCTATATGGTTGGTAAAACTGGCGTTGGCAAAACCGTGCTTTTTCAGAATGTCATAATGCAGGATATCAAAGATGGCAAAGGCGTGGCTTATCTTGATCCTAATGGCGATGCTGTTGAGTATATACTGGCGCATATACCAAAAGAACGAGCTGAAGATGTAATTCTTTTTGATCCAGCTGATACCGGACGTCCAATGGGCTTGAATCTTTTAGAATGGAAAACCAACGAGCAGCGAGACTTTTTGGTTCAAGAAGCGATCCAGATATTTTACAAACTTTTTGATCCGAATCAAACCGGTATCGTCGGTCCGCAATTTGAGCATTGGATGAGAAACGGCGCCCTGACGCTGATGGCTCATCCAGAAGGCGGAACGCTAGTTGATATTCCACGTCTATTTACTGATCCAGATTTTGAAAAAGATCGCCTAAAATATGTCAAAGACCCAGTTGTTCGAGCTTTCTGGGAGAAACAGATGGTCAAAACTTCTGACTTTCATAAGTCAGAGATGCTAAATTATTTTACCTCCAAGTTTGGTCGTTTTATGACCAATGATATGATGCGCAATATTATCGGCCAACCGAAATCCGCTTTTGATTTCCGGGAAGTTATGGACGGCAAAAAAATTCTTCTTTGCAAATTATCAAAGGGATTGATTGGGGAGATTAATGCTTTTCTTTTAGGAATGATAATTGTTTCAAAAATTGCCATGGGTGCTTTTTCCCGTCAGGATCTACCGGAGGATCAGCGAACGCCATTTTTTCTCTATGTTGATGAGTTCCAGAATTTTATCACTGATATCTTTGCTACCATTCTTTCTGAATCACGAAAGTATAAGCTTTCGCTCCACATCACCAACCAATATATTGCCCAGCTGGAAGAGAAGATTCGTGATGCCGTGATTGGCAACGCTGGAAATTTGATCGCTTTTCGCGTTGGCGCCGCTGATGCTGAGTTTTTGGTTAAAGAATTCGCACCGCTAACAATTGATGATTTAACTAATGTTGACAAGTTTAATTTCTACATTCGAATGCTAATAGATAACGCGCCAATGCCAGCTTTTAACGGCCAGAGCATCGCGCCTGATCCAAGTGGTAGTAAAAAACTAGCTGAAGCAATAAGGCAACTTTCAAGGCTAAAGTACGGCAGTACGCGCGAGGTGGTTGAAGGGGAAATTAAGGAGCGTTCTCAAATACACAAAATTGACTTGCCGGGAATCGGCGAGGGCAATGTAAAAGGACCTCAGGGGTGAAATTCCTAATTTCTAAAAAATTGTTCTAAAAATTGTTGACAAAAAATTTCTTTTGTTGTATGATTTTGGAAGTAGGCCAAATATAGAAAGCCAAAATGACAAAAAGAAATAAAAAAGAAGATCTTCTCCCCTCCGAGGAAGATCTAGTCAAAATCAAACGACTTCTAGACTCTGCGGAGAACCAGATTAGGCGAGCTAAGTCTTTAATTTTTTCAACTGAGATTGAAGAAAAGGCAAAAGAGGTTCTGTCAGAGACTTCTGCCGCTGGCAATATCATCGAAGGCATCTTTAATGGTGAAAATTTTGTCGCTCCCGACAGTAAAAAATATCTAATTCCTGCAAACTATGCGAGTAAGTCTAAATTAGTCACGGGCGATATGCTGAAGTTGACCATTATGCCTGATGGTAGCTTCATTTACAAACAGATTTCTCCGGTTGAGAGAAAAAAAGTTGTTGGTATTCTTGAGGAATCAGATGATGGCTGGCGGATTAATGTTGATGGAGAGTTATACAATATCCTGACTGCTTCCGTCACTTATTTCAAAGCCGAGCCGGGCGATAAGATGGTTGCTTTAATCCCTAAAGATGGTAAAAGCGATTGGGCAGCAGTTGAGAATATTATAAAAGAATAATGCAAAACTCAAAACTCAAAACTCAAAATTTAGGTACCCCGCTTAGCGAGGTGCGCTATCAGATAACCCGAGCACGGAGTACTCACATAAGTTTTGCGTTTTAAATTTTAAGTTTTAAGTTTTCTATCGAGGTTAATATGGGAGCATTAAAAGTTAAAAGTCACCGGAGGCAATCGCTAGCTCTGGCAGTAAGTGAATTAATTTTAATTTTGAATGACAAAGAAAAAAGAGTTATCAGCGGTCGCTTTGGCTTGACCGGCAGACGAGAAACTCTTTCAGCTATTGGTCGGGAGCTTCACCTGTCTCGTGAAAGAGTACGACAGATTGAGAAAAATTCTTTGCGAAAATTAGCGGCCGAGTTTTCTAAGAATTATCGCGACGAGATTGGCGAGATAGTCCAGATCTTTGAAAAGGTTGGCGGTGTTATCACCGATGAAGAGATTCCAGCAGAGTTAACTGCCCTGGCCCACAACCACAAATTTGCTAAAAATTATCTAAGATTGGTTTTTTCAATTATGGATAAGATCGAGAGGGTTGATGAAAGTGCCGATCTCAAGGATGGCTGGAGACTTAAGAATATCCCTAGAGATAGGATTTTCTTGGTCTGCAATAAAATGATCCAGTATTTTACTAGAGAAAAATTACCCCAAGCCACCACTGACTTGATAGAAGAAATTCCTGGTTTAGATAAATATGACCCAACGTTTCTTGAGGCTTGCATCAGCTTAAGTGCAAGAATTACGATGGCAAAAAACGGCATGATCGGACTTAAAACTTGGCCAACAATCAATCCAAGAAACATTCGAGATAAGATTTACTATGTTTTGAAAACTGCCGACGCATCCCTACATTTCACTGAAATCACAGCGAATATTGCTGCCTTGAAATTTGATAACAAACATGTTGTCCGGGCGACTGTTCATAATGAACTTATCGCTGATAAGCGCTTTGTCCTCATTGGTCGAGGGATCTATGCCTTGAGAGAATGGGGATATTCTGATGGTACAGTTTACGATGTGATTAAGAATATTTTATCAGCGGCTAAGGGGCCAATGTCTGTTCCTGAAATAATTGAACTCGTCAGTAAGTCGCGAAAAGTTAAGAAAAACACTATTATTATCAATCTGCAAACCAAGAAAGAGTTTAAACGAGTAGAGGGCGGTTTTGTCTACAAAAAGCTCTAATTGGTTTGAATTACGAAATACTTCATTCGCATATTGCTTTTGCCTCCGGCCAGCTACTCCCGCCCTTGCCGTTCGGTTGATGTTTTACGAAGCAATACAGATTATTAACATTTACTAAATTTTACTATCATAGCGTTATAACCGGCGCCGGCCTACGCAAAAGCAATATGCTCATCGCATTTCGTAATTCTGGGTAATTTGTCAGACCAATTAGACTAATTAGACCAATCGGCAGTATAATAGAAACGGAGAGGGAATTTTAATGACGTTCTTACTTTATATAATTTATGCTGTTCTCATTGTCGGGCCGTTTTACCTTCTATATTTGTGGTGGCGGATAGCTGAAAATAAGAGGCGATTTGCCTGGCTTGCTAACCAAGAGTATGAAA
>Ga0210019_1004810_pt1 | contig 11521 bp, 9 predicted proteins | sample CryGeyCG2114_020_2_FD_183969 | JGI IMG/M metagenome (GOLD analysis project Ga0210019, IMG submission 183969) | Groundwater microbial communities from aquifer - Crystal Geyser CG11_big_fil_rev_8/21/14_0.20 (SPAdes) (version 2) | ecosystem: Environmental > Aquatic > Deep subsurface > Groundwater ...
ATACATTGCTATCTTCTACTCTTCCTGTTATACTGATGAGAACGAAAATATAATGATAATACCTTTTTTTATTCCCTCCTCTCTTTCTATAACAAAATGGGCATACCAAAAATCAAAACTTAAGTCCATACCAGAGTGGGATGAACTGATAACTACTATAGAAAATGCTGATCTTCTATTAACCCTTGCATCAGATCAAAATTGTCCCCAGAGAGCCTCTATTTTGAAATGTCTATACTCTCTCGTAGGAACAAGTGCATCAAAACATATTGATGTGGATATTGTGAAAATAAATATGTTACTGGATAAAGCAAAATCATCTCCTGACCAGGTTATTCTCAATTGGGTGAACAGGTCACGGATGATATTAGGTGATCTAAGAAAGTTTGATTATATAGAATGGTGCCGAGGTGGTTTTTCGGAAAAAGATTTACCCGCAGTCCATTAGGGAAATTGAACACAGCTTCTCATAGTTAGTTTTGACATCTTGCAAGTTATACCCAAACTCAACCTTTCTGTTCCTGAATATGTTAACCAGGGGAGCTAAGTTTTTACTCAATACTGGTACTTTTATAGATATTTGAAGGGATAAGCTCATATCAGTATCATTATTAATAATGATCTTATATCCTGCAGTAATTCCTCCATCACAAACAATCAGTTTTTATCCCAAATTATCATTCTGGGGTAAATGTGAGACACTATACCCACTTTTTTTCTGGTTAAAGTTCCCATTATTTATAGCCCTAATTTACGGTGTTTTAGTATTTATTATTGGGATCATTGGATTTATATTTTCTAATAAAAATGATAATAAAATTATTGCTAAAAAAAGAATCAAAAGAGCTCTGATTATTTTTGTTATTTATTTTATATTTTTACTTATAAATGCGATTCTTAGAATTGATGTAGACTTTATTATAGGAGGATGTGCCCCGCATCGGGAAATATGGGGGAATAATTTCTGATATTTGTGAATTAGTTTTAGTTATATAATAGTTCCTCACATCGTCACTCCGACTGCACTTCCTTCTATATATTCAGGATAAACACAGAGGGAACAAAATTGACTTCTATTCCGCTTTAATACACCTCTCTATTTTGATACAATGAGATATCATATTTTAATAATAATGAAGGAGGTGACAAAGATGAAAGGATTTACAACTAATATTGAAACGGCGACAAGAACGAATACTAATTTCCGCAAAGTGCTTTATACAGGAAAACACAGCCAGCTGGTCCTGATGAGTCTTCGGCCAAATGAAGAAATTGGAATGGAGACGCATCCCGACAACGACCAGTTTTTCCGTTTTGAAATGGGACAGGGTAAATGCATCATTGATGGAAATGAATACGAGGTCAAGGATGGAGATGTAATTATTGTCCCGGCCGGAGCGAAGCATAACATTATTAATATATCCAGTTCTGAAGAACTGAAGCTTTATACTCTATACAGCCCGGCACATCATAAAGACGGTATTATCCGAACCACCAAGGCAGATGCTTTGCAAAACGAAGCCGAGTTTGATGGAGTGACGACAGAATAAATCCGGTTGATGAACTCCTGGAATAGTTCAGCCCAGCTCAAAAGTTGTCACGCCAAAAATCTTATTTATAGGAATATTTGGTGGCTCTTTCGTGTACATTCTCGCTGTTTCAAATATTGGCTTCATTTGATATGTTTCCGCAAGTGTTACAGCATCATTATTTGTTTCCGGTACATCAATAAAAATTGGTGAGTTTTTACCTATAAAACTTCGCATTTGTTGAAAAAGTGTGTTAGCAATTGCTTTGGTATCAGCAAAGAGAGGCCCAACTTTAAATCCTGTTTTGCATTTCCTGACTACACCATAACCTAATAGCTTTCCGTCCTTTATAAATCCAATTGCCTGACTTTCAGGTTGCTTTATCCAGGCTTGAAGAAACATAGAACGATTGGCAGGAAATATTTGGTCATCGTAGCTCCTGAGTTTTTCAAAAGGAACATTTTTAAGCAAAACTACCTCTGGATTATCCTCAGTTTGTTCCAGTCCTTTTCCCTCGTAACGAATATCTCTATAAGCCAGCTTGAATCCCGATTTTTTGTAGTTCTCTTGTTGGGAAACTACACCATCAAGTCCGATGTTTTGGGTAGGCAAATGCTTCAGCCTTTCATTCCATATTTTTATCCCAAATCCCTTATCCCGATATTCTGGTTTGACAATATAAAACCCCAGGAATCCGAATTTATCGTCATAAGCGACGGCTGAAATTGAAGCGATAGGTTTACCATCCAGGAATCCTAAGAAGAAACCTTTCGGATCTGTTTTATAAAAAACGTCAGCATCATAAAGTCCCGGATTCCAACCCTCTTTTGCTGACCAATCGATAACCATGTCTAACTCTTCTCTATTTGCTGGTCGGATAGTATACATTGCATGATTATACTACTTGACCAGAGGAAGTTATGGAGTGAGGTGAAATTAGCATCTATTTCAACCATCCTGTTCCTGAACAAGTCAACCAGAGGTAAGCTAATAAATTAGGAGTATGACAATACTCCCCTTTTATCGAACCTCTTATGATGATGACCCCAATTGAAGCTCCATGGACCTATCTCCATGGAATCTAATAATGCGCTTCGTCGGAGCGTAAATCCGCCGAAGCGAAAAAAGGTACCTTTAAAGAATTTGATAAGACATTGGACATCTGAGGCAATGGATATAACAAGAAAAGTATTCCCTTATGTAGTTCTGGGAGTTGGTCTTGGTGCCATCATACACGGGTTTATCCCGGAAAGTAATCACCGAATACTTATCCATCCGGAGTTGGTATGTGATACCCGATTGCCACACTTCTTGGTATTCCCCTATATGCCAATTCAGTAAGTGTGGTTCCTGTTATAGAAGCATTGGTGGAAAAAGGGGTCCCGCTGGGTTCGGCTCTTGCATTTATGACAGCCACTGTTACTCTTTCACTTCCGGAAGCATTGATATTGAAAAAAGTGATGAAATGGCCGCTTCTTTTTACATTTTTTGGGGTTACGGTATTAGGTATAATATTTATTGGTTACCTGTTTAACATTGTCGGCTGAGTAAATAAAGACTTAAGATAAAATCTTGTGATATATTACATATATGAGCATATCTATAAAATACTTCCCGCATTCGTGGTTTCAGATCAAAACTAAAGATATAGTTTTATACATAGATCCTGCATGGGTACAGAGTTATTTTAATAATTACCCCAAGAAAGTCATTTTTAGCCACTATCCTGAGCCTATGGATGGTTTACCCGAAGAAGATTTAGAAAAGGCTGACCTTATACTTATTACTCATCACCATAAAGACCATCAAAAAAAAGCAACAGTAGAAAGATTAAGCAAAAAGGATACCGTAGTTATAGGAACCAAAAAGTGTGTGACTGACTTAGGAAAAATAAAAGTAATAACGCCAAATGATGTATTTGAGGTAAAAGGTATTCAAGTAAAAGCGATAAATTCTTATAATACTATAAATGGTTCATCAACAAAAAAAGTACATAATAAGGGAGAATGTAACAGTTATGTAATCAGGTTAGAGGGTAAAGCAATTTATCATGCTGGGGATACGGATTTTATACCTGAAATGAAAGAGCTTGGAAAAATAGATGTAGCTCTTCTTCCTATTGGAGGTAGATTTACGATGAATATTGATGAAGCAGTTGAAGCATCGCTTGCTATACATTCCAGAATAGTAATTCCTATGCACTTTTTAGAATCTGATCCTCAAGAATTTAAAAGTAAACTTGAAAGTAAATCCTATATAAAGGTGGTTGTATTAAATACAGGTGAGACCTATATTTTGAAATAGTTTAAGGCTAAAAAGAGGTGGGACAATGAAAATATGTGAGAGTTGTGAAATGCCTTTGGATAAAAAAACATCGTCAAGACAGGATACGAGATACTGCTACTGCCAAAATCAAGAAACTGGAGAACTGAAAACATATGAATAGGTAAGAGAAGGAAGTATTGGAGCAGCTATGAGATTGATGGGAAAAACAAAAGCGGAAGCAGAAAAGATGGCTGATGAGATGATGCCGGAACTACCCAGGTGGCAGAAGAGTTAAAAATATTATTATTTTTTTCAAATTTATAGGAGGTAATATTTATAAAAAAAATAGTACTTTCCAGTTTCGTTGCAGGAATTGTGATGGTTGTCACCAGTATGATAGTAGGACAGGTATTAAACAACCTGTTTCCTGTACTTATGAAGGAATACAATAATCCTTCTCTTTTCAGACCTTGGTCAGACCCCTTAATGTCACTATTTTTTCTCTATCCATTTATTTTAGCAATCATATTATCTATCGTCTGGGAAAAAACAAATAAGCTTTTTTCAGGAAACACTCCAACCGAAAAATCCTTTAAGTTCGCTTTGAGTTACTGGGTCGTTGCCAATATTACCGGCATGCTGATATCATATAGCACTTTTCCCGTATCATTTCTTATGATTGTCAGTTGGAGTATAAGTTCGCTATTTACAGTCATGGCAGGAGCTTATGTAATTGTGCGGATGAGTAAATAAACAGGTGGATTCTACTCTCAATATTTTATCTGAAATGGATACCCAATTCGATAGTTTTATCATGAGGAATAAGCTGTTCTTTCTCGCTTAACTTATATTCCAAAGCAGTGTATCCGCCGCCAAATTTTTCTGTCCAAACCGGTTCGGTAGTGATTTTCACAGGATTTTTTACCCACCAGACATATGTCATATAAGGATCATTGTCAGGAGGCGGAGATGCAATGACATAAGTAGTCGCCATTTTTGTATATTCACGCGCATCAAGATGCGCTTTTTTAAAGTGATAGATCATGGCATAGCGGGGCCCGTAGGCAAAAGCATCCGGAGAAAAAACAAAGTAGCCGAATGGCTTACTCCCGTTTCTTTTGATTACAGCTTCAGCAGCAAGATTAGTTGATCGCCAGGATTCAGGACGCTTTTCCATAAACGATGTATTAAGATAGTTAAGATAATTAACCGTCTCGCGGGAATTCATAAATATGGCAATAACCAAAATCGGAAAAAATAAAAACTGTGAACTTCCTCTTAAGAAAGACACAAACCAGAGTACTGTCAGGGGTATGAGGAAATAGACGAAATGCATCAGGATGACACCCTTGTTTGCAAACGTAAGCAACATATAGCCAAAATAGTAATACAGAATCAGAAGATAGATTGTACGGTCTTTCCGGGACTTTCTTATTTGAAAAATACTAAACAGGATCACGGAAAAGAAGATAAAGTTCACCACCAGAGGGTTTTGAGTTTGGATTATATGTAAGTCCACAGTCGTTTCAATCCTGTTTTTTAGAAAGAAACCGGTAGATAGGGGTTTCCATGTTCTTTGAAACTCAGAATATACTATAGCTGATTTTGTCATAAAAAAATCATGACGGAGATCAAAAATGATGAAATTAGAGAGAAGTACGGGAATGAGTAAAAAAACACTCAAGTGCTTCCACGATTTTCGCCTGATAACAAGATACAGACAAAGTAATCCTGAAAGAATAAATAACGGCATACCTACACCTATATTTAACTGGAAGATCATCGAAACTATAAATATATGAAAAGCTAAGTATTTGAACTTACAGGACTTCACATATTGGATGATACTGAATATCAGAAGCGGGGTAAGCAAAATCGTAGCGCTGGAGTGGAACATCCCATTGACCTGAGGAATCAAACTGTAAGAACACAGAAGAACAAAAGCAAGCCCGGGAACAGTACCGAACAGTTTTTTTGTATAGAAGAAACCTATCCCCAAAGACCCTGCTGATAACAAAATCCAGAACCAGCCGTTGACAACAGGGTTGCCACCACCCAGACGGTATACCGGATAATTGATATATGACCATAATGGCCCATGGAAAAGACCACTGGCGTTGGAACGGGGACCGATAAGCATGATTTTTTTGGCGTCAATTTCCCTAAGAAGAAGAAAATCCCTGGCTACGTCGTTAAAAAAGTGAATCTCTCCGTGTAAGACCGAATACGAACAGAAATAAATATTCACGGCAATTAAAATACCAATAATCACATAAACAATCTTTTTCATGCTGCTCAATTATACTATAAGGATTGTAAATAGAATAATCCGCTCTAATACATCAAATTACAAGCTCAGTAATTAATAAATACCAATTTGACCGTCTTAACTGATACATGTTGTGATTCTATGCTTGAGATGCAATTTCCGTTCGGATCATTTTCAGTCATTTAGCTTTATTCACACTCAGGATAGGTTATTTTACCCTCTTGACTTCGTATATTATTCGGAAGTATAACATTACTATCCCTATGATTATAAAAATAAATACTCCAGTTACGGTTAACCTACTTTTCAATCATAAAACCCGTACAGTAAATCCTACAGCACTGCTTTGGGAAGGAAAAAAATACCTTATCACAAAAATCGGTCTTCACCATACTTATCGGAACGGAAGAACGCTTCTCCATGTTTTTTCCGTTGAAACCCCCACTCTCTTCTTCCGTCTTGTCCTTGATACCGATTCTTTACATTGGCGGGTAGAGGAGATTTCCGATGGAGAGCCTAACTAGTCTTCCGTTTAATCCTAAAGAGCCAACCATTCTGCATATAGATCTCAATTCATGCTTCGCTACCGTGGAACAACAAGCCAATCCGAAACTCCGGGGAAAACCTATTGCTGTGGCTGCATATACGACGCCATCCGGCTGTATCATAGCACCGTCAATTGAAGCAAAAAAACTTGGAATTAAAGTCGGCATGAGAGTAAAAGACGGGAAAATGATTTATCCCAATCTTATTATCCTTCCACCTGATCCCTGGAAATATCGATCAATTCACCTATTATTCCGGAATCTTTTCAATCAATATACGGACCGGGTATATCCCAAGTCTATTGATGAATTTGTTCTTGATATAGAAGGGTTTCCCTGTCAGAAAAAGGGCATTGAAGAGGTGGCAAAAGAAATAAAGACAAGAATTAAACAGGAGATCGGAGAGTGGCTGACTGTATCAGTGGGTATTGGCCCGAACAGATTTCTTGCCAAAACAGCAGCAAGTCTTCATAAGCCAGACGGACTGGACAGAATCGACAGTAAAAATTTTCTTGACATATACGCTAAATTATACCTTATGGATCTTTGCGGAATAAAAACACAAAACACTGCCAGACTAAATAGAATGGGAATCTACACAGTGGTGGATTTTTACAAAACCCCTGTATGGAAGCTTAAAGCGGCTTTTGAGTCCATCAATGGTTATTATTGGTATGTACGACTTCATGGATGGGAAATTGACGATGTAGAATTTGCCAGACACAGTTTTGGGAATTCTTATGCCCTTCCTAATACTCTAACCACTCCTGAAGAACTTGCACCTCTTGTCATGAAATTGGTTGAGAAAACCGGAATCCGCATGCGGAGAGCAGGATATTGGGCAAAAGGAGTTCATCTTGTGATAGTCTATCGGGATTTGACATTTTGGCATAGAGGAAAAACTCTTCCTGATTTTGTATTCGATTCCCGGGATATTTATAAAAAAGCCTTTCATCTTCTTCTCCATTCGCCTTATCGGAAACCTGTTCGTGAACTTGCGGTTTCCTGTTTCAATCTGCAAGAATCACAATATGCCCAAATAAGTTTGTTGGAAGACACAGTAAGAAAAGAGCGTTTAGTGGAGGCAGTTGATAGAATCAATGAGAAATTTGGAGACTTTGTGATTACTCCGGGCAGGATGTTGGGTACCGACGATATAATTATAGACAGAGTATCATTTGAAAACATTCGGGAACTGGAGGATAAGGTTCTCGCAAGTTAATATGTGTGGAAGATATGGATTAATCCTGATACAAATATCAATATGCTCAAATCATTTATGAAACCATTTTCCTCAAACCTTATGACTGGATATAGAGTTGGGTTTGGGGTAAATAAAGGCATCATAGATTCAGCGGATTTGATTAAACCAGTTAGAGATTTGCCTAAGCAGCCAAGTCTATTTTGAACGGTTATACCCATCTTACTCAGGTTTGCAATCCCGATTTAATCGGGACTGATTAGACCTCCGATTCGGAGGTTTAGATGGGGCTATGCTGGAAAAACTTATTTCAAACCTGAGTTTTTTCAGTATACTCTCATCGATAATTATGTTTTGAATCAAGAGGTAGTAACTGTTCGAAATTTATAAGCATGTTCCTCATATTCTTCACAAATCAGAATAAGTTGGTTCTTAATATTAGTTTTAATAAGAAATTTCTCATGCTATTATAAATGGAAAGACCATACAGATTGATAAAAAAAGGAAATGAATAACATGCTTCAGAAAAATTATCTGGTAGTTTATTATTCCCATACAGGTAACACTGAAAGAATCGCAAATCTTATCTCAAAATATCTGGATTGTGACATTGAAAAAATTGAGGATATGAAGAAAAGGTCAGGCCCAATGGGATACGTCCTGGCCGGTCGGGATGGGCTTCTGAAAAAATTAACAAATATTGGAAACATTAAAAATGATCCTTCTTCCTACAAAACAATTATCATCGGAACACCAGTCTGGGTATCAGTCACTCCCGCTGTGAGAACCTATTTATCACTTTACGGAAATAAAATAAAAAACGCAGCTTTCTTTTGTACAATGGAAGGTTCTGGAGGAAAAAAGGCTTTTCAGGATATGGAAGTGGTTTATGGAAAAAAACCTATCAGTACTCTTGAAATTAAGTTAAACGAAATAGATAAAGATCAATTTGAGGAGAAGATAAAAGAATTTATCAGAAGAATAAAAACCCTAAAAAATTTATATTATTCCAAATAATCCTTCAGTTTTTTTGATCTTGACGGATGGCGAAGTTTCCTTAGGGCCTTTGCTTCAATTTGTCTTATTCTCTCTCTTGTTACTCCAAATTCCACACCCACTTCTTCAAGCGTCCTGGGTCTGCCATCCTCAAGACCAAATCTAAGAATAAGCACTCTTTTTTCCCTGTCTGATAAAGTTTGCAGAACTTCCTCCAGGTGCTCCTTTAATAGTTCTTTTGAAGCGGCATCATAAGGTGTGGGCTGAGTCGTATCCTGAATGAAATCACCCAGAAGCGAATCTTCGTCGTCCCCTACTGGAGTGGCCAGAGAAGTAGGCTCCTGGGATACTTTCATGATTTCCCGTACTTTAGCTACATCTACCTCCATAGCTTCAGCAACTTCCTCCGGTAGAGCTTCGCGTCCCAGATCCTGCATTAATTTTCTAGAAATTTTCAAGAACCTGTTTATCGTTTCTACCATATGCACCGGAATCCTTATTGTCCTTGCCTGATCGGCAATAGCTCTGGTTATAGCTTGCCTGATCCACCAGGTAGCATAGGTGGAGAACTTATAACCCTTTCGCCAGTCATATTTTTCCACAGCTCTTATTAAACCCTGATTACCTTCTTGGATGAGATCTAGAAGGGAAAGGCCACGGCCTATGTATTTCTTGGCAATTGAAACCACCAACCTTAAATTAGACTCAATCAATTTTTGCTTCGCCCACCTCTCACCTTTTTCATAATGCTTGGCTAGATTTATCTCATCTGCAAATTTCAAAAGCGGTGTTCTTCCAATTTCCTTAAGATACATTCTGACAGGATCAGATATCCCACCCTCATGAATTACCGCCAAAGACTCCAATTCTTTTTCCAGTTCTGTGACGGTTTTTTGGGCTTCTTTCTCTTCCTCATCTGAAAGTGTTTCAAAGACATCTATGCCTGACTTTATCAGCTGGGCATACAGTTCATCCACTTCTCCTATATGATCTTCGGGTTTAGGAAATATACTTAAAATGTCATCCTGCGTGACAAAACCATTTTCCTTACCGCTTCTAAGAAGATTCTTGACGGTCAGATTTTGGGCTGGTTTTTCTTTCTTACCCACCTTAGCAGATTTTATTAATTTTGTTTTAGTCTTAATGTTTTTCTTTCTTGGCATATTTGTTATTGTATCTTAGTATAGCTTGATTTATCAATATCGTTCATTTGGGAAAGTAATTTTCGTAATTCTTCATTTGCTGTTCTTATCTCTTCTTCTTTATTTTCCCCTTCCAATTTCTTTACTTTAGTCGCAAGACCGGTAATTCTCCTTCTTAATGCGGTCTTCTTAAGTTCCTTGACTACCCGGGAAAGTTCTTTGGAATAAATATCCCCATCAAGCACATTTACTATGTCTAAAAGAAAAGCCCTGTCAAAAGTAGGCGCAATCTCAGGCGTCAGAACCGGATTTATCTCTTTGATATCAAATTTCTCATGACTTTTAAAATAAAGGGTAAGAATTTCCATAATTCTTTTTACAGAAGGCAAATTGAAATCACCAGTCACAAGAATACTCATGGCATAAGAAAAGTACTTTTTTACATCATTGCTTTGAATAAGTAGGGATAAAAGGTATTCTTCCAATATTTCATCTCTTTGTGTTTTCTTGGAAATTGGATCAGCAGCTGATGGTCTGGGAGATAATTTTTTCTTTTGAAAATTAACAATCGCAGTTTCAACAGAATCTTCTGTTACTCCAAGCTCTCTGGATAAATATTTTATGTAATGCGACTGGACGATGGAATTAGATATTTTGGCTAAAAAAGGAACTACTTCGCTGCCTATTTTTTTCTTACCTAATACATCGTTTTTATTATACTTCTTGAATGAAAGATTGATTATAAAATCATAGATAGGTAAGGCGCTTTTTATTGATTTTTTCCATAGATGCGGTGCTTTTTCTATACAATCCGCGGGATCTTTTCCGTATTGAAGCTCCACAATCTTAACATTCAAACCGGCCTTGTCGGCGACCTCTATTCCTCTTCTGGCCGCTTCATTACCTGCAAAATCGCTATCCAGAGCTATCGTTATATTTTCAGAATATCTTTTAAGGAGTATCACCTGGCCTTCTGTAATCGCCGAACCCTTTATGGCTACTACATTGGTAACCCCACTTTGAAAAGAGGTAAGCATATCAAACTCACCTTCCACCAGTATCGCTTCGTTTGTTTTTTTTATCGACTCTTTGGTAACATCCAGACCATAAAGCGTGTTTCCCTTTATGTATACGGGGGTCTCCGAAGTGTTGATGTATTTTGCCTGCCCGCCATCTGCTTTTGCCGAAGGCAAGTGCAGGCGGGCCTCATTTTCTGGAATTAAACGTCCACTAAACCCAATCACGTTTCCACGATGATCCCTTAAAGTAAACATCAGTCTCCCCCGGAAACGATCATAAAACCTGCCCTCACTTGATTTTATGACCAAACCGGAAGTGTATATATCGTCTACCTTGTATCCTTTTTTTATGAGAAATTTCAGTAAACTATCCCAACTGGACGGAGCGTAGCCGAGAGCAAAAGTTTTTGCCGTCTCATCATAAATCCCCCTGTCTTTCAGATATTGCCTGCTCTTTTCACCAAGCTTATGAGCAGTAAGGAGGAAATGATAGAACTCTGAGGCCAGATGATTTATCTCATAAAGTTTGTCCTTTAATCTGATAGCGTCTGTGGG
>Ga0210019_1004812_pt1 | contig 11520 bp, 9 predicted proteins | sample CryGeyCG2114_020_2_FD_183969 | JGI IMG/M metagenome (GOLD analysis project Ga0210019, IMG submission 183969) | Groundwater microbial communities from aquifer - Crystal Geyser CG11_big_fil_rev_8/21/14_0.20 (SPAdes) (version 2) | ecosystem: Environmental > Aquatic > Deep subsurface > Groundwater ...
TCGGCGTTGGTCATCCGTCCTGTCAAAACCGTCGGCGGCCTAGGCCGGGCCGCGCGGTATCGGCCAATCTGTCGCCGTGGTAAAATGCTTTTAGCCTCTTTGGCCGTAGGGCCGGAGGAAATGCCATACCAGGTTCTAATCGAATCTAGGAGTGGCACAATTCAGGATTTATATATCAATCCAATTGTGCCAATTTCAAATAAGATTATATGGTCAAAATCTTTTTCAAGCTTTGGGTCTTGTGTATTTTTTTATTTTTCATTGCCTTCGGATTGGGATTAAAATTTAATCAATCAAAAATTTTCTTGACGGTAATCGGCGTTATTTTTACTTTGGGTGTTTTATTTTTCGCTTTAGGAATTTTTACGTCTATTTTTGAAAACAATTATCTGAACCAGAAAAACCGGCGGCGGAATAAATTCCGGCTGATTGGCGGATTTATATTGTGGTTGTGCTTTCTGCCGCTGGTTGAAGCCGTAAAAACCATCAAAGGCAAAAAGCGGCTCAAGCGGAAAATTCTACCGCTGATTTTTGAATTGGTAATTTTGCTGACAACTTGGATCGGAGGGTATGTAATTGCCGGCCTGATCATTATGGCAACAATCAATACAGCGTTTCAACAATTCGGTTTTGTCGCCCAAGAAAAAAATATCGTCGGCACCGGTTCGATGTATCCTACCTGGTCTAAAGGCAGTCCGGGAAAAGATAAGATCGAATTAACCAAAGAGGTGGTTTCGACTGCCGGGTTTTTGCCCTATCCGAACGGAATAAAAATCGGAAACCAAAGATTTTTCGGTCACACGCTTGGCCGCGGCGATATTATCACTTGGAGAAATGAAGCCACTTGGGCTTTAACCAGCCAAGACGGCGCCGAGCCGGCCGGTTTGCTGAAACGGCTAATCGGATTGCCCGGAGATACGATTGAACTTAAAGAAGGGATAGTTTATTTAAACGGCCAGCCGCAGAAAGAGCCGTATATTGCCAAACCCAGATCGACTTTCGGGGAAAGTTTTTTACAAGAATGCGAACCGGTTATTGTTCCGGAAGATACTGTTTTTGCCATGGGCGATAACCGCAAAGGCAGCGCCGATTCTCGGGAGGTGGGCTTCGCGCCGATTAGTGATATTGACTTTGTTATCCCGTTGTCCAAACAGGCCGGTAAACTAGATAAAAATTGGCACGATCCGGCCAATGATCTGGAGGATACAGCCAAAATTAAACTGGATAAAGAAAAATACCTGGAACTTTTGAACGAAAAAAGAAAAGAGACCGGAGCAAGACTTTTAAAATACCAGCCAAAGCTGGAAAAATCCGCCGAATTGCGAGGAGAGATAATTTTGAAATTTGACGATTTTTCTTTTGAAGCGACCAGAAGCGGCTATACCATGGTTAGGGCCATGAGTGACTCCGGTTACTCCAATATTACGTGGGGCGAAGCGCCGGATTTAGGTTATTTTGAAGCCGACGAGCTGATCGGAAACCAGTTTGAGTTTCCCGATTCAAAAAAATTCCTACTCAATAATGACTATCAGGAAATAGGGATTGCCGAAGTTGAGGGAATGCTTAACGGCTGTCCTGCCCAAGTGATCGTGCAGCATTTCGCCGGTTATGTGCCGCCAAACTATAATGTCAGCGATATTGAAGGCTGGGAAAATAATCTGTCCAGGCTAAAAGAAATCCTGCCCAGCTGGGAAAACATTAAAAATTCCCCCAATTTATACCGGGAACATAAGGATCAGGCGGAGAGAATTATTTACATAATGAACTTGCGGATTTCCCGGATCGGGGCGATTGCTTCCCGAATGAGGGCCAATCAATGGCTGGCCAGCGAGGAAAAGAAGTTTGTCGAAGAAGACGAGGGACTTTATAACGAACAGCAAGAGCTGGCCAAACTCCTTAACTCCTACAATTGGTAAAACGCCGTGGTAAAATAGGATGGATATTTATGTGCGGAATCTTTGGAGTTATCGGCGCTAAAAATAATGCCGCTCAAGTTGTGCTTGAGGGATTGACCAAGCTCGAGTACCGGGGCTATGATTCGTGGGGCATCAGCGTTAAAGACCGGGGGAAATTGGTCCGGGAAAGGCACACCGGTAAGATCGGTGAAGCCCGGACGAAATTGCCGGCGTCGCCGATTGGTTTAGGCCACACCCGCTGGGCGACCCACGGCGGCGTGAGTGAGGGCAATGCCCACCCGCATTTATCCTGCGATCAAACCATGTGCTTGGTCCACAATGGCATCGTCGAAAACTTTCTGGAACTGAAGCAAAAACTGTCTCATCACCGGTTTGAGTCGGAAACCGATACCGAAGTGGCTTTGCATTTATTTGAAGAGGTCGGGCTGCTGACAGGATTTAAGCAGATTATCGGGATGAATGCCTTTATCTTACTGGATAGCGGGAAAAATCAGCTGTTGGCGGTTAAGAACGGCTCGCCGCTGATAATCGGACTGGGCCAAAGCGCTAACTACATTGCTTCGGATGTTTGGGCGCTTTTAGACCATACCAGCCGGGTAATTTTCATGGAAGACGGCCAGGCGGCGACGATCAGTGCCGCCGGAGTAACCTTGCTTGATGCTAAAACAGGCCGAAAAATCAAGCCGAAAATTTCGATTCTTAACTGGCAAAAAGAACTTAGCCGTTTGGGCCGGTTTCACCACTACATGGAAAAAGAGATATACGACCAGCCGAAAATCCTGGAAAATTTGTCCCGGATGAAATTACCGAAAATCAAGTTCGGACCAAAGACTTTTATTTTAGGCTGCGGCACAGCGGCTTACGCGGCTAAAGTGGCCGATTATTTGTTTGACCAATCGGGCCGGGATACCGAAGCCGTGGTCGGTTCGGAATTTTTCCAGTATCTTCAGCTATTGCGGCCCGGTCAAACGCTCGTTTTATTTTCCCAATCCGGGGAAACGATCGACGTAATCGAAGCGGTTGATTTAGCCCGGAAAAAGGGCTTGAAAATTATCGGGATTACCAATGGGTTAGGCTCGACGCTGTACCGGAAAGCCGACGTTAAAATTCTTTTGGGCGCCGGTCAGGAAGCGGCGGTGGCGGCGACCAAGTCGTTGACGGCGATGCTGGCCGTCGGCTTACTTTTGAACGCAAAATCTTTGGCCGGCACGGCCGAGGCAGTCCTTAAAATTTTAACCAACCGGAAAAAAATCAAAGCCCTGGCCACCCTGATTAAGGACAGCGAGCACATTCTTTGCGTCGGTTCCGGTTTGAATTACCCGATCGCTTTGGAAGCGGCCCTGAAAATTAAAGAAGTCAGTTATATCCACGCCGAGGGTTTTGCCAGCGGCGAACTGAAACATGGGCCGATCGCTTTGATCGAGCACGGGACCCCCTGCCTGGTTTTTGGCGGGAGCTTAAACAGCGCTTACGAAATGAAGGCCCGGGGCGGCCGGCTGATCGGCATCGGGACCAAGCCCGATAAAGTTTTTGATATTTATCTGCCGGTGCCGGATTTAGGCGCGGCGGCGGTAATTCCGGCCGTGGTTATCGCTCAACTATTAGCCTATGATTTGGCCGTCAGCCGCGGCCTGAATCCGGACAAACCGAGAAATCTAGCCAAATCGGTCACGGTGAAGTAAGTTATAATAGTTTAAACGGATCCGTAGCTCAGCTGGTTAGAGCGTTCGGTTTACATCCGAAAGGCCGTAGGTTCAAAACCTACCGGATCCACCAAGGCCGATGAGGCCCTACAAGCATTAATTTATAAATGTAGGCTTAAAAAGACGTGTGCCCTAGCTAGAACGTTTCAGTCCTAGCATCTTGCATTACAGTTTTCCCGCCGGGAGATTTTAATGCTATGAGGGCACTAAGAGACATAGTCCTTACGGACTACCTTATTAATTATTCAGCTGAGCAGAACTTGTCCAAATGGACGGTTAAAAGTAAGCGTGGCGTGTTGACACGGTTATTTAATTGGTTAGGTGATAAGCCTTTGACTGCCGCCAGTTGCCGGGAGTATGCTCATTATCTTTTAGGACATGGGTACAAGCCCAGTTCGTTAAAGCAAGAGTTGGTTAAGATACGGGCAATGGTTAGATTCCTGAAACGGCGTGGGTTTATTAAAAAGGACTTTAGCGCTGACGTTCCGCTCCCACGGGTGCCACGGTGCCACCTTGAGATTATCCCGATTGAACTGGCAGAACAAGTGATAATTGCCGGGACAGAGCCGGGGCCGGACGATCACAAATTACATCGTATATCGAAAGAGGACCAACGGCAAGCGTTGCGGTTCATTTTGCGCTCAGGCTTGCGTAATCGGGAGTTGCGCGACCTAAGGCCAGAGGATATCAATTTAGAAAATAAAACGTACGTGGTGCATAGCAAGAGCCAAAACGTTGATGTTCTCCCGTTTCCCCAGGATATGATTGAGGAGATTAAAAAACGCTTAGGAAATAGGGGTAAATTGTTTCCGGTAAGCGCCGGGGTGATGAACAGCGCACTAAAACATGGTTGTCAGAAACTCGGGGTAACAACCAGACTGACTTGCCATGGATTGCGCCATACATTCTGCACATCTCTTTTACGGAGAGGCGCCTCGATGCAATTAGTTAGCCGGTTGATGCGCCATAGTTCAGCGATGATTACAGATGTTGTTTATAGTCATTACCTGTTAGACGACCTTGCTCAAACGCTTAATTCAAAACATCCATTGATTTTTTATGGACTTAGCAAAGAGCAGACCTTTGATTTAGTTGAGCAGGCGGTTAGAGGGACGGCGGTAAGTACGGATAAGCGGTTTGGCCTGACGGTCGAGAGGTTGGATGGCGAGTTAGTGATTAAAGTGAGGTATAATTAAAATACAGGAGGCAAAATTCAAATTATGCTGGTGTATTTAGATGAGTCGTACCGAGCTAAGGATAGGCTTTTTATTGGGGCATTATTTTTGCCTACCAAGGCTAAAAGGAAATTATTGCATAAACAATTTTCTGACTTGAAAAAACGAGAGGATTTTTTAGAGAATGGCCAGTTAAAAGAAATAAAATACGCTAAAATTACAACTAATAAACGGTTAAGAATTGCTAAAGGAGCGGTGAGCCTCTTTGCAGGCTTAGATAATGTTTTTTTTCGGGCCTGCACGATCCCCTACGATCCGGTGAAAATGTCTCAGCTGGGCGGAAACAAGAACGTCCCGATGAAAATTAAAGAGGCGATAATTTACACTAAGGCGACCGTGCAACTATTAAAATCAAATTTGGATCAAACCACTAATGCTGTTTTACTAATGGATGAGTTGACTCGGGCAAGCGGAGATAAATTTGACGCGTTGATTAAGGCTAAACTCGGGAATGGTAACAAGCCGATTTTTAAGCATATCGGCTATGTTAATTCTGCCAGCCCTAGGAATCATTTAGTGCAGATATGCGATCTCCTATTAGGGGCGATTCTTAATGAGGCTTACCCGACAAAAAGCAAGCTTAAAATTAAGTTTAGGGAATTTGTTAAGTCGGAATTAAAATTGCCTACTTTGAAAGAGAGTTATTGGAAAAGTAAATTAAAGAAAATAGCCGATAAACAACACCCGAAATACAATATCAGATTTTGGAAAACTCCTTAAAAAAATGAAAAAGCCACGGTTGGTGGAGTCATTGATAACCGACTTACGTCAGCATCTCGTCCGCTACATGTGGCTTAATTCAGTTGCATTGTAACATGGTGTGCAGGTACTTGCAAATGTAGGATGATATATTTTGATATATAAGTTGCTGGTTGACCGGAGTCATATTTTAGCGGTAAAAATAAAGTTGGGTAAGGAGTAAAAATAAAAATCTGCCGTTTAAAGTGATCACTGGTTGACCCTTAAGCGGTTTTTTTATTAACTCCCCTACAACAGACAGCGGGTATTTGTAAACAAAAACGGTTGAATATCAGAGCATCTGAATAGTTTCTGTCAACCCTAAATACGATGATATTAAGGATTGGCATACTACAGATGTTCTTTAATAGGAATGGTATCAGAGCCCCGCGGTAAAGGCAGTAATATTGCAAACACCGAAAAGCATCGGGGGTCTTATCCAGATGATTGCCGAGAGGCATAACCGTACTGAAAGTTAGGGTGAGGTTTAACCGAGTCCCTGAAACTAAGATAAAAGCTCTGTAAAGCGGTAAAGGCAGACCTGGGCGCGTTTGTATACAGAGAGTTTTCAAGAAGCCATCCTGTTGACAGATATCCTGAGAGGGATAGAGGGGCCTATTAACAAAAAGAGACATGTTGGTGTGGGTATCTATAATGTCCTGGTGACAAATATAGTCGTTTTAAGGTAACCTAATGCTAGGTATGGCGATATCTACCCAGCAGGTATTCCGAATAGTTTTTTCCTCTAAGCGAATAAAGCCAGCTTACTTGACTCAACACAAAGGCAATAATCATACTTTTTTGATTAATTATCCACTAAACATCAAAGACGAGAATAAAATGGCATATAAGGTATGGTCTGAAATCGATCCATGTATGGAATCAGTTCACAAAAAAGAGGGTGTGTCAGAGAATACGGAGGCCGAAAAATTAACGGTCATCAGATGTGCTGAAAATATGATAATTGGCAGTTACATCCTAACAAAAGAGAAAAATAATTTTACAATAAGAGAATTACATCAGGCAGTAATTGATGATGCCAGAAAGTATTTTGAAAAGCGTAATTATTTTGATACTGATCAAATCCCCTATATAACTACCCAATCAGAGGATGTGGTTAAATTCCTTTACGATTGTGCTGACTTTGGCAAAAGGTTGGCTACCGCCCACCACAGGATTTAATTGCCTCACTATGATTAGCAGAACACGTTTTTAGGCACAACTCGTGCTCCTTGCTGGATTCGTTAAGGCATTCGCTATACAAACCACTGTCCTGTTTAATGGTGGCATTGATCCCCGTATAGGCCCAAGCACAAATATTTAAATCATTGTTAGAGGTAGTTTTGCAATCTGATGAGCAATTATCAAAAACTTGCTTTTTTGAATCCATACATGAATTAAAATTATTCTGTCTTATTTGACTATTGTTTATATCTGCCTGTAAAGTATCACACCCGCTTTTGTCTTTGGTGTAGAGTTTAAACCCATCGCTATATGTTTTACAAAAATATGTTTTTTGCTGTGACGATACATCTGTTGCTGATATAGCTGTGTTCGTATTTCCCCAAGCAGAATTAAAGTCATCACAAGCTTTTTGGGTCGTTTTAAACACCATTTTATCCGGTCCGGTGCAATCAATTAAATTAGAATTAACACCGCTGGTCTGTTGAATCACTGGTTTTGGCGACGGTTTTGAAGGTGGAGAGGGTAAGGTTTGGGGTATTTGTGATGGACTGGCTTGTACCTCTTTTTTGTTTTGATTGTCATTAATAAATGTATAGCCTTTGTATCCTGCGTATCCGGTAAACCCTACTCCGGCTATAGCTGCTAAAAAGCCAATAACTAAAGCGCCTTTGACAATGAGCGCGCCGATTAATGCACCCATAATTTTTACCTTAACCTGACAAGGTTAAATTTAATAAATAATTGCACAATTGTCCCGGATAAAATCGGGACACAAAATTGAATCAACACAAGCCCAAAAAGAAAATTCATTATGTTTTCAACCAGAGTTTTCCAGCGCTTAATATTTAAATAGATTAAGTGTAACAATGGAGATAGTAAAAACATGAATCCGTAATTGATAATAAAGCTTGTAAGTGAAAAAGAAAAAATACTTGCCACCAATCCTGTTTGGTGATAAATCGATGAAAAAACCTCCCACATGTAGAAAACAGAGTCAAAAACGTAATACCCTGATACTAAACCTAAAGTTATATTAGTAATTTTTATTACGGTAGATTTGGTTTTCATTTTGTAACTATAGGGTACTACTTTTTCAAAAACTTTTCAATCAATTAATCTTGAGTAAATAAGCTTTATATAGCATATCAAGATAATCCTTTTAATTCAGAATGTGCTTTATATGGCTTATTATCTCACTAAAAGAATTAAGTCTAAAATTGGCAGTAACATAAAATAAGCTAGAGTAAAGAAAAATCTTAAACAAATTCAGGTGAGCGTTGATGCGGGGATTGGTTCAAGTTATTATGGCAGAATTGAACGAGGTCAAGTTAATCCGTCTTTGGAGAAATTGTACAGGATAATTAAAGCCCTTAAAGTAAAAGTTTCTGAGATTTTGCCTTTTTAACAAGATTTTGATTGGGCTAAAAAAATTCACAAAAAATTGATAAAATAGAGCTATGAGTAATAAAGTGAATATTTTCCCGGTTTTTATAACCTCAGTGACAATATATGTGTTGGCATTAGATTTAACATGCGTCAATTTAGAAAAAGCTCAGGCGTGTCAGTTAAAAGCACAAGCGGTTAAATATGACGATCCGCCGGAGAAATTGTTTCCAATTTTGAGTCAGAATTTTACCATTGATATTAACGCAACAGCATCCACTGCCTCTGAATTTATAACCGGTGGCATTATTAAGCTTTAGATTTTATTTAAGTAGCTACCCGTTTATAAAAATTTTCAAACATAAAGGAATGCTGGACAGAAAATATCAGGTGTTACCCAATTTAACCTGAGGGCATAAATATTCAGATTTATGTCGCACAATGGTGATTGTGCGGTCATTAACAACAGAGGCAGAACAAATTTTATTTAACATTTAGTGTTATAGGATATTGTCCTCTACCCCAAGAGAATAGACCTATAAGTTAGTCATTAGTCCTTTAATCCCTTTGGACCCATTCGTTTTTAATCGGTATTTCGATGTGTGCCCCTCGTCTTGAGTTAAAGATAAGTTTAACTGAACCTTGGTCAAACATTGGCATTTGCACAGTGCGGTCACGGTTGCCAAAGTCTAGATGAGAAATGAAAAGTGATTCTTGTTTCATGTCATTGCCGTCAATTTTGAACTGTGAGTTAGCGCTTGTAAGGCTACCAAAAAAGTAGTGTTTTAATTTCCAGTCGACGCCTCCAACTTTTGCAATTAATAAAGGCTCGATAAAATCTGGTTTGTCGTTATCGGCGTTATCAATCATTAAAGCAATCCTAAAGCAATTCCAGGTCCACCTGGCGACAGCATAATGTGCCCATGTTATTCGACTTTCAAGTAGATCAATTTTAAGCTTATTTTTTTGGGTTTGGGGCTTGCTTTCAACTGGCTGCAATTTTACAGATCCTGCTTTATCTAAGCATTCAGTTAGCAAACGTTTCAGTAGAATTTGTTCAGGAACGTCAGACATATCAATTTGGGCGTCAGTGTTAGATATTGCCTCGTGTAGTCCTGCGTTTGGAGTATAACGCCAACGATGTAAAACCTTGAGAGCTTTTTTTACCGGCTCATTGCCCCTATAATCATTTACCATCTGGTCAAAAGTTCGGCATTCAACTAACGGAGGGATGTGATCAAGTACTGCTCGAATTAGATAAACAATTGAGTAGGAATTTTTTCTTAAATAGTTATCATTAATCTCATTTAATAGAGCAATTAGCTTTCGATAGTCAAATTGACCCTTTTTGTTTTTAAAAGTCTTGATTATTTCCGGGTTGATATACGGCAGTTCATTTGGTTTATTAACAGGTGTTGGAATCCTTTTGTGATTAAGACGGATCAAGACTTTATTTAAAATCTCTGGCGCGATCTTTATACATGCAAAAGAAAGTGTTGGATCGGCCTCAGAATAGGCATGGTCAAAGATTTTAACTTGATGGCCATTGCCTAATATGTCCCGGTGTGGTTCCCAACCAATATATTTTTGAACGATTGGCCGTAGTTCCTCGTACAATGTGTTTAGCTCCTCTCTTATTCCATCGGCTTGAGGTGAATGAAAAAATCCGCCACGTTGTGCCATCCATAAAAGTTTATATTCCTTTGTGAGCTTAATCAGTTTTTGGAGTTTGGTTCTAACGAGTATCATTGGTCTATTATAATACTCCTAAATAGTTGGTAAATATGGGTAAGGATGATATAGTTAGCTTTAGTTTCCCTAGCGGGAAATAACAAGTAGGGGGTGAGAGTTAGTGGACTTTTACTGGTTGAGCATGGCGTTTACATCCGAAAGGCCGTAGGTTCAAAACCTACCGGATCCACGATTTGCTATACTATTAAAATTAGGCAGGGTAGCCAACTTGGTGACGGCGGGCGTCTGAAAAACGTCAGATATTGGTTCAATTCCAATCCCTGCCACAGTTTATTTATGTGGTCACTTTTAACCCAGAGTTATTGGCGCGATGAAGCCTTTTCGGTACTTTTGGCGAGCCGGAAACTGGAAGAAATTTTTAGTTTAGTCATTAAGTTTGATCACACTCCCCCGCTGTTTTACTATCTGCAACATGGCTGGATTGGTTTATTCGGTGACCATGAAGTGGCGGTCCGGCTGTTGTCATTGTTATTTCATTTGTTAATAAGTTACTTGGTTTATCGTTTATCCGCCAGCCGTCTGGCCACTGCGGCCGTGTTCCTTAACCCCTTTTTGTGGCAGTATGCGCTGGAGGCGAGGGGCTACAGCGCTTTCGTGGCTTTGGTTGTCGCCGGAATTTATTTTTATCAATCAAAAAAGTTTTGTCTAGCCAATGTTTGCTGGGCGGCGGCTTTATGGACTCACAATTTCGCCTGGCTGTATTTTTTGACCTTTGCGGCGCTCAACCGGGCTAAAAAATTGCTGCCGGCGCTGGTGATCGGTGCGGTGTGGCTGCCCTTTGCCTGGCAACAGATCAATAGCTTAAATCAAGGTATGTGGTTGGGATTGCCAACCGGCCCGTGGTGGTGGAATAGCCTGAAGGCCTTTACGGTTAATCCGCTGTTAACTTGGCTGTTGCTGGGATTATTGGTCAGCGCTTTAGTTAGGCCAACCAAATTACTACTGGTGGCGCTGTTGCCGCCGCTGTTGGCTTATCTTATTTCCCGTTTGTGGGTGCCGGTGTATCTGGAGCGTTATTTGTTACCGACACTGCCGCTGGTAATTGCTGCCGGGTGGCCGATTTTTAGGCGGCTGGGAGCCATTTTCGTGTTGGTGTCGGCGCTGGCTTTTATTCAAGTTAACCAAGAAACCACTAAACCGGCGATGAGGCAGGCGGTAGCGATGATAATTTCTCAAATCCAGCCGGAAGAGATTATTGTGACCGAGCAACCGATTAATTATTTAGAAATGTATTATTACCTACAAGCCGGCGGGCTGCAGGAGCGGTTGTATTCACATTTATACCCGGGCGAAGACGAAATTCCCTACTATGTCGGTACCGGGCTGATTAAGCCTTGGCCGGAAATTGTGGCGGTACCCGAAGGCCGGCCGGCTTGGCTGGTGAAGCCGGACGGGAGTGTGTTAAAATACGAGTGATCAGTGCGGGAGTAGCTCAGTTGGTAGAGCGTTACATTGCCAATGTAAAGGCCGCGGGTTCGAATCCCGTTTCCCGCTCTTCTAAAAAAGATTGATATATCAATCTAAAATAGTAGTATCTTGATCCGGCGTAAACTCAATCAATTCCAGTTGGCCGGGAAATTTTTAGTGATGCTGCTGCCGTGTTGGGGG
>Ga0210019_1004813_pt1 | contig 11519 bp, 12 predicted proteins | sample CryGeyCG2114_020_2_FD_183969 | JGI IMG/M metagenome (GOLD analysis project Ga0210019, IMG submission 183969) | Groundwater microbial communities from aquifer - Crystal Geyser CG11_big_fil_rev_8/21/14_0.20 (SPAdes) (version 2) | ecosystem: Environmental > Aquatic > Deep subsurface > Groundwater ...
TCGGAGCCACTCTTTCGAGCGGCCATTGTATTGCTACTATAACGCTATTTTGTGGATTTGTCAAATGCAATTTTTCACTCATACATTTTTGAAAAAACCATTCATCTCCTATCAAACTTCCGTTTGAAAAAATATGAATGGTGGGGAGCGAACAGTATGTGGTGGATTGAAGGAGATGTCTGGAAATGCTAGGTGATTGAGTTTGTTGGAGTGAGTTTTGTGGAAGACTTTTTCAAATACACCATTCCGATTACAAACAAGATCATCGATGTGATAGCCGAGCCAATACAGTACTGGCACCAGGCACGTAAGACGAATGCCTGGATGAACATAAAATAGAGAGAAGCACCAAGTCCGATACATGTGAGTTTGGAAATGATGCGTAGCGTTTGCTCTTTCTTTTTATCGAGAAACAGAACAGACAGGAGTAGTACCGTAAGATAGTAGAGCGCACCAAAGAGAGCAACGGGTATGCCAAAAATTTCAGCAAATGGACTTGATGTGACAATATCGCATCCATGTGTCAGTGAGCAAACGATGTATTCTCCTTGAAGATTTTTTACGGTCAGATATGTGGCGTCTGCAAAACCAAGAATGGCGAGGATGAAAAACAGCAAAGCATATATGGTGCCTTTTTTTTGAGACGAACTCCTCCCTCCGCAGAGACGGAGTTCGTCTTTGCAGACCCGCTCCATCCTTTCCTCGACTTTGTTCAGGACAAGATTTGGGGGAAGGGTTTTTTTTGTGCTATCGTGCGAGTTCTGCGTCGATGAGAGATTTGAATCCTGCATACGAGCCTGGATGTTCAATGAGTGAACCATTTAAGAAAAAGCTTGGTGTGCCCGGGAGTCTCATGGATGTTGCTTCTGTGAGATTTTTGGCTACACGCTTTTTTACTTCATTACTGGTGAGATCGGTGGCAAATTGTTCAGTATCTAACCCGATTGATTCAGCGAGAGTTGTAAAAAACTCTGTTGGGTCTTCCAGTCCAGACCACTGTGTTTGTGTGTTAAAGATCACATCATGCATATCCCAGAATTTTCCTTGCAATCCCGCTGATTCGGATGCTTGTCCAGCGAGTTCTGCATTTGCGTGGAGTTGTAGAAGTGGATAGTGTCTGTAGGTAAATGATACGTCATTTGGGAATGCTTCAACAAGCTGTTTGAGCATTGGGTAGCTTCCAGCACATCCAGGACATTGGAAGTCTGAATATTCTACAATAGTCACTTTTGGGTTTTCCGCACCTTTTGTGTGATCTTCTGAGTTTACACCTACACTCAGCGACGTGCTCGATCCAGGCGATGTGTTGTTTCCAAACATGGCAAGGAGGACGACGAGGACGATGATACCGAGGATGACAGATCCCCAGAGCAGAAGGCTTTTGTTTGATTTGGTCATAATGCATGGATTACGCCCCGCCTTCGGACGGGGTCCTGTCCAGTAAAACTGGCGGATAGATTAATAAGGATTATATAGATTGTAACACATGTTTTCTTACCTGAAAAAGGATATGTATAATAACAGCATTTGAAAAATACAAATCACCGTCACTACCAATTGAAATGAAATTTTCTTTGTCTTGTGTCGAAAAAAGTGCATGCCTGAGAGCATTCCTATCGTTCCGCCAAGAATAGTGAGAAACCAGAGGAGTGTTTCCGGTACGCGTCTTTTTTGTACCTGCGCTCGCAGTTTGTCAACGCCAATATAAAAAAATGCCATGACGTTGATCGCGAGCAGGTACAGTATTCCTATTTGTAACAGCAATGACAGCGAAAAAAACCATGTCATACTATTTGATTCTTCGTGAGTAGGTTGATTATTTTTACTATGAAACTGTGTGTGTCGCAACGCTCGCTAGATTCTCACCTTCGCGGGAATCTATTCACAATAATATTCTACGAACCTATTCTTCTTCTTGACCTGCATGATACTTTCTATCTTCGTTTGAAAGTTTTATCAATTCTTCACGAATCATATTTGGATGGGGTGCTGCGGTAAAGATAATATGTGAATTTGACGAGGCAGTTTTGACAGTAATATTTCCATAATCAAAAAGCGTAGAAAATAACCCGTGCATCTCAATCGTGACATCTTGGATACGAAACAAATCGAGTTCAGTAATACTTCGAGAAAATAAGTTGTTTTGCTCTATGTCGATAATGCGATCATTGGTCACAATCCACAGGTCGAGATAGTAGTCTATGAATCGTACATAAAAAAAGAGGAACATGGTGAGTATGTAAGTGCTACCAAGGAGTAAGAGAAGTGGATACGTTCGTGGGCCCGTCATGATCTCTGGAAAAAGCGTCCCAATAATAATATAGACGATGAACGGAACGAGGAGGAGTATAAGAAACATGAATACGATTGGGATAAACGTAATCGGATGTCGTCTGATACGGTAGATAATATGTTCGTATGATTTTTGATTGATAAATTCTCCGAGGTGCATATTTTATAGGTTTTGGACTATGGGTCTGGAAGCTGGATCGAGCGTTTAAAATGACGTTCCACTCGGTCCGGTGAACCATCCTGTGTCGAACACGAGGAGTGTTTGTTGCCAGTTTATGTCCACGAGCAAGGTGTAGGTGAGATAGAGGGTCAGGAGTGTGAGGGCGAAGATAAAGAACGAAATAGTAAAGCTCACAATAGTAAAAGATGCAGCCACAACAATGTGATAGAAGTTAATAATAGAAAATGCCAAAAACACTGCTATGAAAATGAGATAGACAAAGAGGAAAATGTAGAGAGGGATGGCGATGGACATGGGGAAAATACCAAATTTCTAATTTCTAATTTTTACTGATCGTGCAGAGGCGATGAGGCGTATATGTTCACGTGCTTTTCCCGTCACCTTTCGTCCTCTCGGTGTCCGCTCTATCATACCAATTTGTAGAAGATATGGCTCGTAAATTGTTTCGATTGTATCCATTTCTTCTGCGGTTGCCGCCGCAAGGGTGTTTAGCCCGATCGGTCCACCTTCAAAATTATCAATGATTGTTCGGAGAATTTTTCTATCCACTTCGTCAAGACCATGTTCATCGATGAGAAGCATATCAAGCGCGCCACTCGTGGCTTCGTGCGTAATAGCGCCACTGTGGCGTACTTCGGCAAAGTCGCGGACACGTTTGAGCAGTCGGTTTGCGATACGAGGTGTTCTGCGCGCGCGCGTTGCAATAAGGGTGACTGCCGGTTTTTCTATACTAACATCTAAAATTCGTGCATTGCGATGTACGATTTTTTCCATATCTTCCGGTTCGTAAAATTCAAGATGGTATACGTGTCCAAATCGATCGCGGAGCGGTCCGGAGAGCAAGTTCATCTTTGTCGTTGCGCCAATCATTGTAAATCGTTCGAGGGGCATGCGGAGTGTTCTCGCAGTCGGTCCTTTGCCAACAATGATGTCGAGGACAAAATCTTCCATAGCACTATAGAGTACTTCCTCTATAGTTTTGTTCATGCGGTGGATTTCGTCTATAAAAAGTATATCACCTCGGCCAAGGTTTGTCAGAATTGCCGCGAGGTCACCAACACGTTCGAGTGCAGGTCCTGATGTGGTCTTTATATTCACTCCCATTTCATTTGCAATGATTGTTGCGAGCGTTGTCTTCCCCAGCCCCGGGTTGCCGTAGAGGAGCACGTGCTCTATCGGTTCCTTTCGTCCTTTTGCTGCTTGTATTGATATGGAGAGTGGTTCTTTTATTTTCTCCTGCCCGACAAAGTCGAAGAGGGTCTGTGGACGAAGATTTATTTCAATATCAATTTCAGCTTCGTTTGCTTCTGGCATGGCGATGCGTTCTTTTGATGTGTCGGATTGTTTTGAAGATACTATCATAGGTGCTAGACGTTCGTTTTTGGAATGCTGTCTGTGAAAGCTTTGAATCTTTTGGGGAGTAATGCATTGTGTTTCCGTAGTATTGTACGGGAGTGGAGAGGGAAACGCAATCATGCTTCGTTCTCTTCCATATAGTCTACAACGAGGGAGATGAGGGTGTTGGCGTAGGATTTGAACAGTCTCTGAGTGATATACCTATTGCAGGTTGACACCGCATGAAATTATAAAGGGAGGATTCTTTGGGATTTTTTTTGCTGTGGATAACACATTCTCTTTTTTTATTCTCAAAAACTTCTTTGCTCCATTGAGAGAAAAAGAGGGGAGACGCTCGACTTTTGTTCGTCCTGGCATCCTGTGCTATAATGAACTTCTCACCAACAAAATACTATATATTGTGTTTTAATTTATTTTCAAACACAATATGTAGTGTTTCCTCTGGAACGCTGTTTTGCGCGGAGTTTCCGTCAAGATGGCGCGTGAGCATAGCTACGTCGAGCAGTGAACAGTCTCTAAAAGTGAAGCCAAACGGCATTACGTGAAGTTTTTTATTCCCTAACGATTCTATCGTATGAGTCCAGTTGATTCCAAATTCATTGAAAGCCTTCATCTTGGACAAGATGAAGCGGCCCAGTTTACCTACAATGAACAGACCGGACTTCGTTTCAAACGGCGGTTTTCCGAAGAAGGAAAAAGCCCTTTTGACATGGTCGAATATGAGATGCGCACATCCGTCATTCGTGAGCCGGATGGAACAGTGGTATTTGAATTAAAAGATATTGAAATCCCAATACAATGGTCACAGGTTGCGACAGATATTATGGCGCAAAAATATTTTCGAAAAGCAGGTGTCCCGATGCACAATCGAGATGGATCACCAAAGCTGAACGCTGACGGCACTCCCATGCTTGGGGCTGAAACCAGTGTCAAGCAAACGATCCATCGTCTCGTGGGCACCTGGCGATTTTGGGGTGAGCGATATGGATATTTTGCATCGCAAAAGGACGCGCACATTTTTTATGATGAGCTCGTGGTGATGCTCCTGCGCCAGATGGCAGCGCCAAACTCACCACAGTGGTTTAACACGGGACTCAATTGGGCACATGGAATCAATGGGCCAGCGCAAGGGCATTATTATGTGGATCCTGATACCGGTGTCATGACAAAATCGACCGACTCATATTCACATCCACAACCGCATGCGTGTTTTATTCAGTCAGTAAACGATAATTTGGTAAACGAAGGTGGTATCATGGATCTCTGGGTACGTGAGGCACGGTTGTTCAAGTATGGATCCGGCACAGGAACAAATTTTTCAACATTGCGAGGTCGTGGAGAGCCATTGTCCGGTGGTGGAAAGAGCAGTGGCCTCATGAGCTGGCTCAAAATTGGAGACAGGGCAGCTGGAGCAATAAAATCCGGTGGCACTACTCGTCGCGCGGCAAAGATGGTCATTGTCGACCTTGATCATCCTGATATTCGTGTCTTTGTCAATTGGAAAGTAGAAGAAGAACGAAAAGTAGCCGCGCTGATCGCAGCAGGCTACCCATCAGACTACGAGGGCGCTGCGTATGAGACTGTGTCAGGGCAAAATTCAAACAATTCCGTACGTGTGCCAAACAAATTTATGGAACTCCTAAAGCGTGGAGGCAACTGGGAAATGAAATGGCGAACAGATGGCACTGTCTGTGAAACGATCGAAGCGCAAACATTGTGGGACGAGATTGCCTTTGCCGCCTGGGCATGTGCGGATCCGGGATTGCAATACGATGACAATATCAATGAATGGCATACCTGTCCGCAATCCGGAAAAATTCGTGGATCAAACCCATGCAGTGAATACCTGTTCATCGATAATACCGCATGTAATCTTGCGTCACTGAATCTTGCTCATTTTTTTGATACAATATCAACAACATTTGACGTGGATGGATTCAAACATGGAGTACGTTTGTGGACTGTTGTGCTTGAAATCAGTGTGCTCATGGCACAGTACCCCAGTCGTGAAATCGCACAGGGTTCATACGATTTTCGTACGCTCGGTCTTGGATATGCAAACATTGGTTCACTCCTTATGACTGCTGGCATCCCATACGAGAGTGAGGAAGCATACGCATATACCGGCGCAGTCACCGCGCTTATGACCGCAGAGAGCTATAAAACAAGTGCGGAGATGGCACGGACGCATGGGGCATTTCCAAAATATCATCTGAATAAGGACGATATGCAACGCGTGATGCGCAATCATCGTCGTGCGGCATTCAATGCGCCGGCAAGTGAATACGAAAAGCTGACCGTGAAACCAAAAGGCATCAATCCACAATACGCGCCGGCTTATTTGCTCGCGGCAGCGCGTGAGAGTTGGAACGATGCTGTAGAGATGGGTGAACAATTTGGCTATCGCAATGCACAGACAACACTTCTTGCACCAACTGGTACGATTGGTCTTCTCATGGATTGCGCGACGACTGGAGTCGAACCAGATTTTGCCCTCGTGAAATTTAAAAAACTTGCAGGTGGTGGATATTTCAAAATCGCAAATGAAGCAGTCCCTGTTGCGCTCTCGCATCTCGGATATACCGATGCACAGGTACAGGATATTATCGATTACATGCGTGGTTCCGGAACTATTACGAACGCGCCACACATCAATCCCGCGTCGCTTAAAGCAAAAGGATTTACTGATACAGATGTCGAGAGCGTGAACAAAGCTCTCGGGAGTGCGTTTGAAATGCAATTCGCATTCAATGTCTGGACACTAGGAGAAGATTGTATGAAGCGCACCGGATTTTCTCCTGAAGCGTACAGTGATCCAAAATTCAACATGCTCCGCGCACTCGGTTTTTCAAAAGAAGACATTGCTGAAGCAAATGAATTTGTTTGTGGTACGATGACGATCGAAGGCGCACCACATCTGAAAGAATCAGATTATCCTGTGTTTGACTGCGCGAATACCTGTGGAAAAAAAGGACAGCGATACATCCACTGGCGCGGACACCTGAGGCAAATGGCGGCAGCGCAACCATTTCTCTCCGGTGCTATCAGTAAGACGATCAACATGCCAAACGATGCAACGATTGCCGATGTGAAGCACGCGTACGAAGATAGCTGGCAACTCTGTCTGAAGGCAGTCGCACTCTATAGGGATGGGTGTAAGCTCAGTCAGCCACTGAATACAGGGTCAGATAAAACAGAAGAAACATCTGAAACAGACACGCCTCTCGAGACCACGGTTGCGACGATTGATGTGTCTGAAAAACAAAACGCCATCTCTTCGTCGGCTATTCATACTACCTCTGTTCATGAACATATCGAAGCATCGAGTATTGCACAAGCGATTGAGCAGGCATCCGCCCTCCTTGGTCAACATGTGCCGGATAGCCATGTGATGCCATCATACGACGCGGATGGATCGGTGAGTGAACATCGCATCTACCTACATGGAGAAAAAAGAAAACTTCCTGCAAAGCGTAGTGGCATCACCATTTCCTCAAACATTGGGAAGACAAAGGTATGGCTTCGCACGGGAGAATATCCGGATGGACGACTTGCAGAGATTTTTATTGATCTGTACAAAGAAGGGACTGTTGTAAAGAGTATGATGAACATGTTTGCCATCTCTATTTCCCTTGCACTCCAATACGGCGTGCCACTCGAAAAGTTGGTGGACAAATTTGTCTTTACTCGATTCGAACCTGCCGGCATGACAGATCACCCAAATGTAAAAATTTGTACCTCTGTCATAGACTTTGTTTTCCGCGTGCTAGGTATGGAGTACCTCGGTCGCACAGACTTCGTCCAAGTTCAGCCAAAAGGAATCCAGAAGAAGAAGTTTGAACAGATGGCAAAGATTACTGAGACCACTGGAAAGCAAAAAACGCTTGTCATCAGTGATATGCCTGCAGGAGCGCCTTCTGTAGGGCAGACAACACTCCCAACACTCGACGAAGCAGTAGGTGGAGGCGTTATGACAGAGTCAGATAAGATGCTTGGTGCGATGATGGGAGATGCACCGGCATGTCCGACTTGCGGGCATATTACGATTCGCAATGGGAGCTGTTACAAGTGTTTGAACTGTGGGGATAGTTTGGGATGTTCCTAAACACGTAACACAAATCACGTACCACGTCACAAAAAACCGTTGGGAAAATCCCGACGGTTTTTTAAGTATTCATTTTCAAACACATATGCTTTCCCGCATTCTGGGACAGACCCTCTACACGACCAATCTTTTATGCGCCGGTCAGTAATGCCGACACGCAGAGGCTGGTGGTTTTTTGTGTGCTATGGTTTAATACAGTTGTTATTTGTTTTCAACATGCTCGTACTCGGACAGCGTATACGCTGTCACTCCTCTTTTTTGACAGCTCACTGAGCTGTCACTCCACACTATTTTTATTATGAAAATCTATACAAAAACCGGTGATTCGGGAGTGACATCTCTGCTCGGCGGAAAGCGTGTCCGGAAGAGTTGTATTGAGATTGATGCGATCGGGGAGGTGGATGAATTGAATTCTTATCTCGGCGTGCTTGTGTCACTGTTGCCGGAAGATGCGTATGTACAAGAGCGTGCGTATCTCAAACGCATTCAGCACCACCTCTTTAATGTCGGCGGAATCATTGCGGCGGCGCAGACGGATTTGGTGAGTGTGCCACAAATCACCAACGCTCATCTCGAAGAAATGGAAACACACATCGATCGTCTGACAGTCGATCTTCCGCCACTATCTCAATTCATTCTCCCTGGTGGTCACCGAGCTGCGGCAGTGTGCCACCACGCGCGAGCCGTATGTCGCAGGGCAGAACGTCGTGTTGTGGAGCTTCGTGCCGGCATTGATATGGATCAAGAGTCGCAGTTTTTTTTGAATCGTTTGAGTGATTTTTTATTTACATTGGGGCGGTATATCAATATGAAGGAGGGGAGTGGTGAGGTTGTTTGGGAGAAGGAAAAATAATCTTAGGCGACCGCAGGGAGCTGTAGTCTTTCGTGGTAATATGGTGCAGTGAATGCAGTGGAAACTTCTACTTTCCATTATTCCGCTGTTGTTCATCAAACCACACAAGCGCTTTCTCAAGCTCTGCTTCATCAAATGCCGGCCAGTAGGTATCAGTCACATACAGCTCTGCGTACGCTCCGGACCAAAGGAGGAAGTTTGAGAGTCGGTGGTGGCCGCCAGTGCGGACGATGAGGTCAACAGGAGGCTGGTCACCGGTATCGAGATAGCGTCCGAATGATTCTTCGGTAACAGGCGCTTGCGCTTGTATTGCTTTGTTTACTGCTCGCACTATTTCATCTCTGCCCCCATACGCCACGGCGATCGTAAGAGTAAACTCGGTATTGTGTTTTGTTTGTGCAGCTACTGTGTCCAGCGTTTCCAAGACATCCTTGGGCAGTCTGCTCATGTCACCGATGACGCGAAATCGTGTCCCTTCTTTTTGAAAATCATCAAGATACTCCACGAGTCGCTTGAAAAGTGAAAACAGATGTTTCAATTCAGATGCACTTCGTTTGAGATTTTCTGTTGAGAGCGCGTAGACAGTCATGTGCGAGATACTCTTCCTTTTTACCGCCCTTGTGATGCGTTTTAGATTTTTTCCTCCCTCTGTATGCCCTCCCATTTTCGGGAGTCCTCGTTGTGTGGCCCAGCGACGGTTGCCATCCATGATGAATGCGATGTGGTTCATAGTGTTTTGTGTGTTCATTTGTAGGAGGTGTATCGTAGTCTACGATACTTCTTTAAAAAGTGCAAAATGCAAAAGCACCTTTGTACAGAAGGTGCTTTTGGTGCTTGTCTGCTATATGCGATAAAAGAGCGATTATTACATAGAAAAAAGAGGGTGTGTTGTGGCAGGCATAATGTGGAATTGTTCTTTCATGATATGTTTGTAAATATCATGACGGGACACCATACCTATCAGTGTGTGACGAGAGTCGACAACCGGCATTCGATGAATACCTGTTGCGACCATGATCGCGCCCACTTTTATAATATCCATGCGTGGAGATGCTGTCACGAGTTGCGTGTTCATGATATGTTTGACCTGTTTGTGTTTTGCTTCGTCCATGGATTCTTGCATGCCATCATGGAGAAAGTATTCTTCCGGATGTGAATAAAAATCTTTTGATGTGGGATAGAGTGCTCGTAATAAATCTTTTTCAGAAATCACTCCGACAAGTATGCCTGTATTGTCGATGATCGGTGCGCCGTGAATGTTGTGTTGAAGGAAAAATTGTACTGCCTGAAGAAACGGCGTCGCATCGGGTAATGACACAATCTCTGTGTTCATGACGTCTTGTACTATCATAGTGTTCACCTCCTTTCTTGTTAGGGATGAAACCTGTAGGGTGTAGACGTGTTACCCGCAAACACTCCCCGTATGTGCCAACGCTCTGATACGCGCCGTTTCTCCGAAGAGAACATGGCACTGTCATATCCACGAAGAGAGGATCCTCTTCATTGTGGAATTGCGCGGTATACACAGGGAGTTGTGTGGCGCGGGAGACATGTGTACTATACCACATTTGTTTTCCCATTTTTGCCTAGCTAACCTGCTATTCTGGATAGATGGTGCACAGACTGTGCACAAGCATTGAAAAACTGTGTATACTATGATAGTCTGTCAAAAGTACATGCCGCGGTGGTGGAGCTGGTATACACAAGAGACTTAAAATCTCTCGCCCTTTTGGGTTCGCGGGTTCGAGTCCCGCCCGCGGCACACAAAAAATACTCTCATTGAAGAGTGTTTTTTAATCGATTTGGAATCTTGCTTAAAGGGCTTTCTTGCTCATAGATATACTATGACACACATAGGTTTTAGTAAGAGGAGTGACAAATGCAAGTTTGTCACTCCGTTTGTATAAAAAAGATTGTGACTACAAAGTAAGAATGTAATTGAGGATCTATTTTCTCAGCAAATCCCGTATCTCTGTCAGGAGCACTTCCTCAGGGCTTGGTTTTTGTGGAGGGGTTAATTTGACATCTTCCTTTTTCTTAAATTTATTGATTTGCCGAATGAATATAAAAATGGCAAGTGCAATGATCAAAAAATCCAGAAGCGTGTTGATAAAAATACCGTAGTTGAGTGTCGTTGCCCCTGCCTCTTGTGCTGCCGCAAGATTGTCATAGGATCCGCCAGAAAGCGAGAAAAAAAGATCCTTAAAATCTGCGCCACCAAGAAGTCTTCCAATGGGTGGCATAAGGATGTCGTTCACGAGAGACGTGACGATTTTTCCAAAAGCACTACCAATCACGACGCCAATTGCCATGTCCATAACATTGCCACGCATGGCAAACTTTTTAAATTCCTCAAGAAATGTTTTCATGTTTTTTTATTTTGTTTTATGGATTTGTATAAAATAATGTAGTTTGTTGTAGTTACTTTTTTTGACTAATTTTTTTGTGGAGTGTTGCTTACCCTGCTTATTCTATTTTCCTACAATATAAGCTATGATATGCAATAATTCAAATGGGAACAGTGCATGTTCACCGCGACATTAATTATTTCCCAGTTCAGTCTTGTAATAATGTTCGTAGATAGACATGATAGACGTATAAAGTGCGGCGATGATAGGCCCAATGACAAATCCTGATATTCCAAAGAGGAGAATGCCTCCGAGTGTTGCAAAAAGTACGACGAGGGGATGCATCTGGATGTCTTTTCCAATGAGTGGCGGTCTCAGCAAGTT
>Ga0210019_1004814_pt1 | contig 11518 bp, 10 predicted proteins | sample CryGeyCG2114_020_2_FD_183969 | JGI IMG/M metagenome (GOLD analysis project Ga0210019, IMG submission 183969) | Groundwater microbial communities from aquifer - Crystal Geyser CG11_big_fil_rev_8/21/14_0.20 (SPAdes) (version 2) | ecosystem: Environmental > Aquatic > Deep subsurface > Groundwater ...
GGAATTTTCCGGGATGGGGGAGCAGGAGCTTTTTCCAAGCGGCGGTTTCGTGATAGAAGAAAAAAACTGATGGAAAGGGAAGGCCAACTCATGGCCATTACCGGGGTTCCTTATGGTCCGGGCGGAAAGACGACCTGGTCCTATGCTTATTGTCCCACATATCAGGAGCCGGCAATGATGTACCTGACCGGCATCAATCAGAATAATGTAATCCTGTTGCTGGACCCAAACTCAAAAGTATCGGATGAAATTTTATTTGTGGATAGCAAGGACCGAATCCTTGAGTTTTGGGAAGGAGTCCGTTTTGGTGTCGGGGACGATCAAAGCTTGAGGGAAGTGAGATCGGTTACGGGAATTCATGACGTGCGCGATATCCGTGAGTTCAAGGATGTCTTGAAAGAACGGTTTATGAAGCAAAAGAAAAAAACGATGGGAACGCTCTGGCTGGAAGGAATTCGAAAGGGTAAAGTCACCAGCATCACGACTGACCATAATTTTGATTTCAAAAAGAAACTTGAGGGCTGGTTGAGGGTCTGGAAAGCCCCGAAAAAGGCCTTGAAGAACATCATGGCGAATCACTTTGAACTACGCCTGCCGCTGGATAAATATGATATTGCCAATGCCAGAAAGGCACAGGATATTACTAACGGCGGATTTAAGGCTCTGCTGAAAAATTTTAGAAACTTTAAAAATGAGTGCCAGGTGCAAGGGTTTCTCGAAGGCCAAATGCTGATGAATACGCCGTTTGGTCTCAGCTACCCTTCCATTGTTGCTTCTGGAGTCAACGCAACCACTCTCCACTACACAAAAAACGATGATGATTTTTCAAATAACGAAATGGTGCTGATTGATTTCGGCGTTCGCTGGATGACCATGCATGCAGATATCACCAGGACGTTTCCCGTGTCGGGAAAGTTTAATCCCATGCAGAAAATTCTTTACGAAATTGTTCTGAAAGCCCAGATTGCTGTGGAGAAAAAGGCCAAGGCCGGACTGACGATGGAGGAATTGAATACGGTGTGTTGGGGTAAGGTTAATCAGGGGCTTGAACGGGACTTCACGGCGATAGGGGGGAAGTTTAAATTGCAATACAAAGAAAGGCCGCATGGGGTGGGCCACTTGATGGGTGAGCAGGAACATGATGGGGACCCCTTCCGCAACTATGCCCGGCAACCCATGAAACCGGGCTGGATGATTAGTAATGAGCCCGGACTGTATGGGGAGTTTCGCCTGCGCTTGAAGGGAAAGACTTATGACGAAAAGATCGGTATTCGTATTGAGGACAACTTGGTGATTACAAAAACGGGCTGTCTGAATCTTTCGAGTAAAATTGCCAAAACGGTGCAACAGATTGAAAAATTAATGGCCCCTAACCCGCATATTGCATGAGTAAATGAGTAAGGAGCAGGCTAGACATCCTTCAATGCGGCAAGCACGTCTTCAATATGGGTCTTTACCTTGACCTTGGGGAATATTTTTTGGATCGTTCCGTTTTTGTCGATGATGAAAGTGGTTCGGACAATCCCCATAAAAGTTTTGCCATAGAGTTTCTTTTCTTGCCAGACTCCATATTTTTGCACGACCTTCTTATCGGTATCGGCAATGAGAGTGAAAGGAAGGTTGTATTTCTCAATGAACTTTTTGTGTCTTTCCATTGAGTCAATACTCACACCGATAATGACGGTGTTTTTGAATTTTTTATACTGGTCGCGGAAGTCACAGGCCTGAGTGGTGCACCCCGGAGTCATGTCTTTGGGGTAAAAATAAAGCACGACATTCTTTTCGCCTTTAAACGAACTGAGTTTGACTTTGGACCCGTCCTGATCAACAGCCGTAAAATCCGGAGCCTTATTCCCCTCTTTCAATTCAGCCATGATCGTTTAGTTGGGCAGTTGAGCCAAAAGTTCATCAATGTTTTTATTCAAAACATTCAAATTTTCCAGCAACTTGTCTTTGGGTTGCCGGTCAGCGTTTTTGTTGAAAATTACTCTGGCATCACCCATCAGATTTAAAATCAAATCAAAAAGCTTTTGGGTGGGGATTTTACCCACCTCGCAAAGATTTTCAAAAGAAACAATCAGGCGCTGTAGTTTGCCGTCAATTTGTAGTCCCAATATAGATTGGTCTTTCAGGGCGGAAGACTGTTCAAGATACCCCCAAATTCCCCCCTTGTCTTGAATGACCGCCTGGCTTTTTTGCAGTTCTTTCAGCCCACCCTTGCAAATGTCAGCGGCATAAGTTTTCGGAGTTTGAAGCAGGAAAAACCATGTTGCAAGAAAAGCCGTGAAAATCGAGAAAAACTTCCAATCCTTAGGTGGATGCAGGGCCGTGGTCATGTGGGGGCTCCCCGAAACTTGGGTTCATGGGATCTTTATAAAAAAATAAAGAGATGATATTTGTAAGCATTAGACAGGAACAAAAATTTAAAGTCAAACTTAACTTTTTATTGAAATAAGGTCGAATTCTGGAGTTACTGAACTAAAGTTCTGAAAGATTCAAGAGCCCTTAATTTTTCGAAAGTAGGGTCTTCGATGATGACTTTTTTTATGCCAGGATTCAGTTTCATCGCAATTTCAAGATTTTTGACACCATCCACGAGGTCTCCCTTCATGACGTAGGATCGCGCCAGAAGCAACCGGTGGGCAATGATATGCTCGTGGTTAGGATGGATGACAAATAATCTTTCCAGGATAGAAATGGCTTGATTGTATTTTTCTTTTTTATAATTGGCTGTGGCAATATTGAGCAGGGCGGAAAGATTGGTGGGTTCCATTCTTAAAACCATGGAATAAATCCCCATGGCCCGGTTATACATCCCAAAATGGGCAAAAATTTCTCCCTTTCTGTTCAATGCTTTGGCCGGACTGATGAATAAAGCATTAGGGTCCAGAGGTTGTTGTTTCATTGTCTCAATTTTTGCGGGAAACTCATCGAGAGTGGCTTTGGCAATATCATTGGGATCCCCCAGGTTTTTTGCTTTTTCGTAGAGTTTTTTGGCTTTTTCAAGATGCCCGCGTAAAACTTCTATGTCTGCCAATTCCTGATATCCCCGGCTCTTGAATTTGTCATCGTCTTTGGCGTACTCAATGAACGTTTTGACAGAATTTTCAGCCATATCCAGACGCAAAAACATACTGTGAAGTCCAACGAGAATCTCCTGGACGCTCAGGTCATTGGGGCTCAGCCGGGAGGCGGTTTCCGCCTCAATGAGGCTCAACCCGAATTGCCTGGACTGGTAAAGGGATTTTGACCGGCTCAAATGATATTGTCCCGGGACAACTTTCAGCGGCAATTTATCGGTGGCGTCTTTATAAATATACTCTTTCAGGAGTTTTGCAGATTCTGCCTTGGGGTGGTCAAGGTGGTTGTCCAAAATGTGGTTGATGTAGGTTTCTGCCTGGGCCTTGTCTTTCCTGGTGGCGTAAAGGTAAGCGAGTTGGTAAGCGGCCTCAACATTGCTTTTGTCGAGGGAAAATGCCTGTTTGAAAGATTTTTCGGCCTCGTCATTCTGGTTTAGGTAATTAAAAACCATCCCACGCTCGTAGGGGTAGGTGGAATTTTCAGGGTCTAGTCTGGCACTTTCTGCCAATTCTTTATTGGCCTCTTTGGCGTTGCCTCGAGCCATCAGGGTTACGGAAAACTCATAGTGGGCCAGTGGGTCCTGATGGTGTTGCTGAGCGGCGATGATGCAGGCTTTCTCTGAGATCAGGCCGTTGCCCAGCTTGCGGTGAATCTGGCAAAAGGCAAAATGCAGGGCCGGGTGCTGGCGTTCCTTTTTGAATCCGGTCAGCAGAACCTCCAGAGCCTCTAGAGGCTCATCCTTTTCATTTAATATGATTGCTTTAAGAATTTCTGGCGTCGCTTCCTTGGGCTTGTCTGTGATTTTCCTGGCGAGAATTGCAAGGGCTTCGTCGAATTGTTTTTGCGAAACGAGGTCCCTGACTTTTTGGTAGTCAGGATCCTTTCTTTCATCGGAGACAGAGATGTCCCAGTGCGCGACATCCATCGAAGGATAGCTCGCGTTTGCTGAAGCAACGGTTGTGAGGAACAAAGCGGTAAAAAGTATTGCTTTTTTTAGAGATGTCATTTTTTAGTTTCCTGCCTCAATAAAGTAGGTGTGTTAGTTCGCATTTATTCGCACGGCCCGGGTGGCCTTCCGGGATTTTGATTTTTTGTTGCTATTGAATACGGCCCCAGTATTGAAGACCACCCCAAATGCGTTGTGGCGTCCGTTTTCCTCTGATGACCACAATGAGCCGCTACCGTTTTTTTCAAAAACAGGGTCCGTGTGGATTCTCATTTCACTTCCAGCCTGGAAACCGTTGATTTTATCCGGTTCATAAAGGGTTTTTAACTGATTGGTGGATGGTAATTGCCAATCAATGTATTGTGCAAAACTTTCATCGTTGAGTTTCTTGATATAATCATGAGCCTCAAACCAGTTGAGCCAGTGGCCAGAATGAAGGTAGGAATCAGCCTTCATCCACATCAATTTGGTTTTGGTGTCGGTGATTGTGCCATCGCCATTATCCAAATAGCGCTTGTCGCCAGATTCCACAGGAACCGCAAAACCGTTCGAACTCAGAATTCCAGTTAAAAGAAATAGCGCGATCAGTACGATGGATTTCAACTTCACAGCTTTGGAGGGCATTATCCTATTCTTTCTTTAAGCAACTTATTGACCATGCCGGGATTGGCTTTACCCTTGCTTGCCTTCATGATTTGGCCGACCAGAAAACCGAGCACCTTGTCTTTGCCCCCTTTGAACTCTTCAACCTGGCTGGGGTTGGCCTGAATCACCTCGTCCACGATTTTTTCTATTGCAGAACTGTCGGTGATTTGCTTCAGTCCTTTTTCCTCAACAATACGGTCAGCAGGCTTTTGTGTCTGATACATTTCCTCAAAAACCCCTTTGGCAATATTACCGCTGATGGTGCCAGAGTCGATTAGCTTCAGCAGGTCCACCAGCGCAGAAGGTGAAACCGGGCACTCTTCAATGCCTCTGCTATCCTTTTTTAATTCGCGCAACAAATCGCCCATTATCCAGTTGCTGATGATTTTGGGTTGTGGAAACTGGACTGCGCATTGCTCAAAATAATCCGCCAGAGGCTTGGAGGAAGTTAAAACCCCGGCGTCATATTCGGGGATTCCGTAACTGCTGACGAAGCGCTCGCGTTTTTGTTCGGGAAGTTCAGGGATCGTTTTGCGAATTTCTTCTATCCATGCTTCATCAATGACAATGGGGACAAGGTCGGGATCAGGGAAATAGCGATAGTCGTGCGCTTCTTCCTTGCTTCGCATGGAGAAGGTTTCACCCCGGTCCGAATCATAAAGCCGGGTTTCCTGTTTTACGGTTTCACCCTGATCCAAAATCCGGGTTTGTCGTTCCACCTCATATTCAATGGCCTTCTGGACGAATTTGAAGGAATTGAGGTTTTTTAATTCTGTGCGGGTGCCAAACTCTTTCTGGCCAACGGGTCGAATGGAAACGTTGGCATCACAACGCAGGCTTCCTTCTTCCATATTGCAATCGCTGACTTCGGTATATTCTAAAATGGCTTTCAGTTCGGTCAGGTAGGCCCTGGCTTCTTCCGGCGATCGCAGGTCGGGCTCACTGACTACCTCGCACAAGGGCATGCCGGTGCGATTAAAGTCGACATAGCTTTTCCCAGGGCTACCAAGGTTTTCTCCGTGGATCAGTTTTCCCGCATCTTCTTCCATATGTATGCGGGTCAAGCCGATCCTTTTTCGTGTGCCGTTCACATTGATATTGATGAATCCTTTTGTTCCCAAGGGAAGCTCGAATTGGGAGATTTGGTATCCTTTGGGCAGGTCGGGATAAAAATAATTTTTTCTGGCGAAACGGTTCATGGGCTCTATCGTGCAATGGGTTGCCAGACAGGCCTTCATGGAGGAATCGAGAAATCGTTTGTTTAAGACAGGAAGTACCCCCGGCATTCCCAGGCATATCGGGCATGTGTTCGAGTTCGGGGGCCTGCCGAATTCTGTGGAGCAGGAACAGAATATTTTCGTCCTGGTTTTAATTTGGACGTGAACTTCCAGCCCAATGACAGTTTCGTACTTCATAAATTAATCTGTATTCTCAAACCTTAATGCGTGCCGGGTCGGAGTATGTTGAGGTTTTAAAGTGGCTCTGATTTTAATCACTGCGGGGGTTCCCGTCAAGCACTGTCCTCAATGGGCTGTGAAACCCCCATCCACAGGAAGAACCGTGCCTGTAACAAAAGATGACTCATCACTGGCAAAAAAGAGGCAGGCATTGGCCACATCATCGGGTTTTCCGAATCGGCCAATCGGGTAATCCTTTCTCCATTCCTGCAGAAGCGCCTCATCTTTCATCAGGTCGGCGGTCATGTCGGTTTCTATCAGGCCGGGACAAATGGAGTTGGAGCGGATTCCATAACCGCCGTATTCCACGGCGATGGACCGACTCAGTTGATTCAGGGCACCTTTTGAAACGTTATAGGCCGCTACCTGCGGCACGGCAATGATGCCGAGGATGGAACTGATATGGACAATGCTTCCGCTTTTTTGCTCCATCATCACAGGGAGCACTCTCCGGGTCAACTGGAACACGGCTCTCATATTGATGTTCATCATTTCATCATACTGCTCATCAGAAATCTCGTGCAGGGGGGCGCCTCTGAAAAGTCCGGCATTGTTGACCAGTATATCTATGCGCTGGAAAGTGCTCCGGGTTTCCTGAACCAGCCGGTCCAGATCATCTCCCTGGATCATATCTCCCTGAACCATCAGGACCCGAGAGCCCAGTTCCCGTGCGGTTTCCTCCAGTTTGTGTTTTCTTCGGCCAAATAAAACCACATTGGCACCTTCTCTATGGAAAGCCCTGGCACAGGCTTTCCCTATTCCTGATCCGCCTCCGGTTATAAGTGCTGTTTTGTTTGCGAGTCGCATTTCATTTCCTAATGATTATAAATATAGAACCAAGGTATGTATAATAAGGCTAGCAGGTTGCTGAAAAACTCCCCAAATCGTCATCCTTGAGGAGCCCCTTCAACTTTGCTCAGGGCAGGCTCCGGCGACGAAGGATCTCGAAGTTCCTTTATAGAACAAGAAGAGAGATTCTTCGCTGACGCTCAGAATGACATGCGAAAGAGTTTTTCATCACCCTGCTAGTATTTTTTACCATCATAATCCAGGTCTTGTGGACTTTTCCAGTTGAATCAATGCGTTGTATTGGTGGAAAGCAATCATGAAATATGCATATTATGGTTTTGGGTGCTTTATCGGGTTTGTCTGCGGTATGGGCATCAACCTTATTTTTTACTGGCTGGATCAGGCCGGAGTGAAGTTTGCCCATTACCTGATTGAGAATTTTGGGTTCTTGGGAAAATACCTTCTCGAATTGATCAATGCTCTGCCTGTTATCGGGGCGGCATTAGGGATTATTTTAGTCAAACTCCTCTTTGAGAGGGAGCTGACAGAGGGAAGCGACCAACACTAGCAGGTGGGTCGCCATTTCCTGTCCAGCGTAATACGGGTCGGCGTGCCTTGGATTAGCCCTTTAACAGCAGGGAATTAATGGTAGAATAAAACTCGGAAAAATTATCACCCAGGATCAAGAATGAGCAAAAAGTTCAATGATAATATTTTGAAAGCCTTGGAAGCTTCCCATGAGGCGGTTAAGATATGCAAGCAGGCCATGATTGATGCCAATGATGAAAGTTGCAGGGCCATGTATTCCGCCATCCAAAAAGATTGCGAAAAACATGTTGAAATGCTGAAAGGAGAGATAAAGCTTCATAAAGTCCAGAAAAAATGGGATGACTAAATGCGTATATTGATTGTAGAGGATGAAAGAAAGGTTGCCGGGTTCATTAAAAAAGGCCTTGAAGAGGAAACATACGCTGTAGACATCGCACCCGATGGGGAAGAGGGCCTCTTACTGGGAGAGCAGAACCAGTATGATCTGATTATTCTGGACCTCATGCTTCCGAAAATTAACGGACTGGAAGTTTTATCCACTCTAAGAGCCCGAAAAATCGAAACTCCCATCCTTCTTCTCACCGCTAAAGATTCTGTGGAAGACAAGGTAACCGGTCTCAACCTGGGGGCCGACGATTACCTGACCAAGCCCTTTGCGTTTTCAGAACTGTTGGCCAGAATCCGTGTCTTGCTTCGGAGAGGAAAAACTGAAGTCAAGACGACACTGGAGATCGCCGATTTGACTCTGGATCTGGTCAGCCACAAAGTGAAACGCCAAAACCAGGAAATTGAACTCACCGGAAAAGAATACAGTTTGCTTGAGTACTTCCTGCGAAACCAGGGAAAGGTGCTGACGAGAACGATGATCGCTGAGCATGTCTGGGATTATAATTTTGATACCTTCACCAACGTGATTGATGTTTACGTCAACCATTTGAGAAAGAAAATCGATAAAAATTATTCCCAAAAGCTTTTGCATACCCTCCGTGGCGTTGGATACATCATGAAAGAATAGCTATGGCTTTCAAATCCATTCGTTCCAGGTTGACGGCCTGGTACATCACATTTCTGGGTATCATCCTCATCCTGTTCAGTGTCTTTCTCAATTACTTTCTTTCCAAACGCCTTTATGAAAGTATTGACAACTCCTTGACAGTTTCGGCTACCGTTGTTGCCACCTCGGCGGTAATGAGGTTCAACCGTTCGCCATTGCCCGGACTCGACCAGTTTTTTGAACAGTTCATGGGGGCCGGCAACCTCAATAAGTTTTATAGAATCTATGATGGCTCCGGCAATGTCGGGTCACGGTCCAATAATATTGATGCCTCCAAATTTCCATTATCACAGACGGCCTATGCCGATGCTTTGAAGGGAAAAAACTCCTACGAAACATTTTTCGTGGATGGCAAGTACCCCATCCGGGTCATCACCATGCCCATCCTGCGGGAGGATAAACTGGTCAATCTGGTTCAGGTCGGGACTTCACTGGAAGCGGTCAGGGAAACTCTGGGTAACCTGAGGTTATTCCTGTTCACCGCTGTTCCTTCGGTACTCGTTCTGGCAACACTCCTGGCACGGTTTTTGGCCCGGCGTGCCTTGAAGCCTATATCGAAAATCATTCAAACAGCCCGGGATATCGGGCAAGGGAAGGAATTGAGCCAGCGCATCCCTGTGTTTAAAGTTCAGGATGAACTGGGCCAGTTGGCCCTTACTTTTAATGAAATGATGGACCGCCTGGAAAACTCTTTCGCCCAGATGCGTCAATTCAGCAGTGATGCTTCGCATGAGTTGAGGACTCCATTGACGGTTTTGCGGGGGCAGAACGAATTGATATTGAGTAAACCACGTGAACCGAAAGAGTATCAGGAGGTGATCGTCAGTAATCTTGAAGAGATCAACTATATGTCCAAAGTGCTGGAAGATTTGTTCGTCCTCTCCAAGTCTGACGAAAACCAGATTCTCCTCAACTGCAAGCCGATGGATTTGAGAGACCTGGTGGAGGAGGTGTGTCGGCACGCCGAAGTGCTGGCGGAAGATAAAGACATTACCATTGTTATTGCATTTCTGGAGTCTGTGGAAATTAATGGCGATGAGGTGCGGCTCCGTCAAATGATCTGGAATATTATGCACAACGGGATTAAGTACACACAACCAGGCGGAGAGTTAAAAGTTTCTTTGCAGGAGGAAGCGGGTTTTGCTTTGTTGTCGATACAGGATACCGGCATCGGAATACCAGAAAAAGACCTGGCATCTATTTTTGACCGGTTTTATCGGGTGGATAAAGCCCGTTCACGCGATGAAGGGGGTAGCGGACTAGGGCTCAGTATTTGCAAACATATCGCCGAATCTCATAAAGGCAAGATCGAAGTCGAAAGTAAATTGGGTGTGGGCACCCGCTTCAAAATCCGCATCCCCAGCATAACGCAGGCAGAGAATAAGGCCTCATCTGGCTAGCCAGATTGAGCCATTGCCAGTTGCCTTCACGGCTAATGGTGCAGTTGCAGGATTACGTTTTTGACCTGTGTGTAATTTTCCAGGGCGTGGATACCCATTTCCCTGCCAAACCCGCTTTGCTTGTAGCCTCCGAAAGGCGCCGCCGCGTCGAAAATATTGTGGCAGTTCACCCACACTGTGCCAGCCTTGAGCCCCTTGGCGACTTTGTGGGCTTTGTTGATGTCCTTGGTCCACACGCTTGCCGCCAGGCCATAAACCGTGTCGTTGCCTCGAGCGATAACGGCATCAAGGTCTTCAAAGGGTGCGGCGACCAAAACCGGACCAAAAATTTCTTCTGCGACGATTTTCATTTCAGGTTTAACATTGTCAAAAACTGTGGGTTGAACATAACATCCTGATTCCATTCCCTGACCAGGAGCCGTACCGCCGGCACGGGTTATGGCACCCTGCTGTTCTCCGGAGCGGATAAAGTTCAATACCCGTTCCTGTTGTTCGCGTGAAACCAGCGGGCCCATTTCGGTGTCCGGGCACATGCCCGGTCCGACTTTGATGTTTTTGGCAAGTTCCGCAACACGGCCAACCAGTTCTTCATAAATGTTTTCATGCACCAGCAGACGTGAACCCGCCGCGCAACATTGCCCGTGGTTGAAAAAGATAGCTCCCGCGACACCCTGAGCGGCCAACTCCAGGTCGGCATCGGGAAATACAATGCTGGGCGACTTGCCTCCCAGCTCAAGCGAAACCCGTTTTAAATTCCCGGCAGAAGATTTGACAATTTCATGGCCTACTTCAGTACTTCCGGTGAAGGCAACTTTGTCGACATCTTCGTGAAGGGCAAGTGCCTCCCCGGCATCGCCGAATCCGCTGACGATATTGACCACACCATCGGGGAAACCCGCTTCGGCAAACAGACTCGCGAGATATAAAACGGATAAGGGTGTCTGTTCCGCCGGTTTCAAGACCACGCAATTGCCTGCTCCCAGAGCTACGCCCAGCTTCCAGGCGGCCATGAGCAGTGGGAAGTTCCAGGGAATGATCTGGCCCACCACCCCCATCGGTTCGCGCAAAGTGAAATCAAGAAACTCAGCACCCGGTGCATAGGGAACGGAAATATCAATCGTTTCACCATGGATTTTTGTTGCCATTCCGGCGTAATAACGAAAGTGGTCAACGGTAAGAGGCACATCGGCGGCGCGTGCAATGGCCAGGGGTTTTCCATTGTCGAGAGTTTCCAGTTGCGCGAACTCTTCGGTGCGTTGTTCAATCAGGTCGGCCAATTTCCAGATCATTTTGCCCCGTTCAGAAACGGTTATTTTCCTCCACGGCCCGTTCTCGAAGGCGTTTCGTGCCGCCTTGACAGCCCGGTCGATATCTTCCTTTTCACCCTTGGGAACGCGGGTCAGGACACTGTTATCAGAAGGGTCGAGTACTTCAAAAGTTTCCCCACTGGCCGCGTCGACGCGCTTGCCGTCGATCAATAGTTTTTGTGGAGCGGAAAGAAAATCTTTTATTGTTGAAAGTGGTTCGGGTGTCATGGCTAACTCCAGTCAAGCTTGAGAATCAAAAACAGGGCAATCCCTATTGATTAAATTTTAAT
>Ga0210019_1004815_pt1 | contig 11514 bp, 10 predicted proteins | sample CryGeyCG2114_020_2_FD_183969 | JGI IMG/M metagenome (GOLD analysis project Ga0210019, IMG submission 183969) | Groundwater microbial communities from aquifer - Crystal Geyser CG11_big_fil_rev_8/21/14_0.20 (SPAdes) (version 2) | ecosystem: Environmental > Aquatic > Deep subsurface > Groundwater ...
GGTCAAGCCGGGTGGCTCAAGGTACGGATTTATCATAAGAGACAACGACAGTGCTGACTGGGCGAACCTAGATGCACATGATGGTTATCTTGCTGTGGGTTATATGAATGACGATGGACCCCTTTATGTAACCAGGAGTAGCGTGGGAGTCGGGAAAAAAATACCAGGCGCGAATCTTGATGTGAGTGGCAATCTGAAGGTCTCAACCTACGCGGATATCGGGACAACCGATAATATCCGTCTTGGGGGCGCTTCTTCGCTAGCTCTACCGCAAGGAGGACCAGTGAACACAGGCGGTGCTCCTGCGCGAAGCAATCTTTATCCTGCTCGCCTAAATTATTCCGGTGGCTGGAATTTCATGGTCCCAAACAATCACAAATTTAGCATAAGAAAAGCTGATGGGTCCACTGAAATATTCACTCTAGATGCCGACACCAAGTCCGCCACCACAAAGGGCATACTAAAGGCGGAGGGTGGCTTTGTCATTCAGACTCTTTCAAGCAACCCTACCACAGATCTGGTAGATGGTCGCATGTGGCTCATCCAGTAGTAGTAAATATAAATGTTATAAACCTAAACTGTTGACAGCGCATGCGCGTTCGGATTTTTTATTTGCTACAATGTAGTAGTTAGTCTTTAGTTTTAGATTGCGTACAAAACTGTCGTGTTGCTCGCAATGACGAAGAAGTGGAGACAACCCGTTTAAGTTTTGTATAAACTGAAAGAACCGTAAGACTAATTTTGTTATGCAAATAGATCATGAGCAAATAAAAAAGTTTCTTTTGGATGCTGGCATCGTGTCGGCGGCAGAGCTTGTGCATTTGGAAGATAAGGCAAGACAAAAAAATTTACCGTTGGGAGACGTGGTTGTATCGGAAGGAAAACTTGCCGAAGACGAGTACAGACGCGTGGAGGCACATATCCTCGGAATACCATTTGTAGATCTGAAAAACACAAAGATTGAACGTGACGTACTTTCTCTTGTGCCTGAACCTGTGGCGAGGACTCACAACATTGTCGCTTACAAAAGGAGTGGGGACGCGCTTGAGGTCGCCATGCTAGACCCACAAGATTTGGAAGCAATAGAGTTTATCAGAAAGAAACTCAAGCTTCGCATCATGCCACGTCTAACGGACGTGGAAAGTATGCGCGACGCGCTGCTTCAGTATCAGAAGTCGCTCAAGCAAGAATTTGGGGACATTATAGAGCGTCAGATAAAGATGGTGCGCAAGGATGATGAGGGTGAGGCGGCAGAACTCCTCGGTAAACTTTCCGCTCTTGAAGATGATGCCATCTTGGCATCAAGTTCTACCGAAGATCTGAAAAAACTTGCGGAAGATTTGCCCATTGTCCGCATAGTGGAAACACTTCTTCAGCATGCCATAGTTCAGCATGCTTCCGACATCCATATAGAGCATTATGAAAAAGAGCTACTCATACGTTATCGGATAGATGGCATCTTGCACGATGCCATGGTGCTTCCGCCACAAGTTTCTCCCGGGATTGTCGCGCGTATCAAGGTGCTCGCGGGACTTCGTCTGGACGAGAAGCGCTTGCCGCAAGATGGACGCTTCAAGCTTACCGAAGAGCACTCGGGTGCGGCCGTTGCCTTTAGGGTTTCCATATTGCCTACTTACTTTGGCGAAAAAATAGTGATGAGGCTTTTGCCGGAATCAGTGAAAGGCTTTACGCTTGAGGGCTTGGGATTTCATGGGAAAGGACTGGAGCTTTTGCACGAAGCGATACGGCAGACTACCGGGATGCTTCTAGTTACAGGACCTACGGGATCCGGGAAATCCACCACGCTCTACGCCATACTGGAACTTGTGAACACTCCGGAGGTAAATATTTCCACAGTAGAAGACCCGATAGAATATCAGATGGCGCGGATCAATCAGACACAAGTGAAGCCAGAGATTGGATTCTCGTTTTCCTCTGGACTCCGTACTCTGGTACGCCAAGATCCGGACATTATAATGGTGGGGGAGATTCGCGACAAAGAAACCGCCACACTCTCCGTAAATGCCGCCCTTACCGGACACTTGGTGCTCTCCACATTGCATACAAACTCGGCAGCTGGCGCGATACCTAGAATGCTGGACATGGGCGTTGAAGCATTTTTGCTATCCTCAACAATAAACTTGGCGGTCGCGCAAAGGTTGGTACGCAGACTCTCGGATGAAAAGCAAAAATACTTGCTATCAGAAGCGGAGCTAGTGCGAACGACCAAGTATGCCAACATGGATCTTGTGTTAACTGCCCTAAAGGAAGAGAAGATAGTAGATGAAAAGGCGACATGGGCGGATATCCCGTTTTACAAAGCAGTGCCTAGCGAAAGCGCAAAGGATGGATACAAAGGAAGGCTTGGGATACACGAAGTCTTGCGCATAGATGCCGCCATAAAAGAACTTATACTCCAAAATGCCTCTGACGAGAATATACAGGAAGTGGCAAGAAAACAAGGGATGATGACTATGGTGGAGGACGGAATAATGAAAGCGGCGCAGGGACTAACCACGATAGAAGAAGTATTTAGGGTTGCCAATGAATAATGAGACTTTACTACAAATCAATCGCGCTGGATGGAAGCGCACAAGAGGGCATCTCCGAGATGTTGGATCAGTACGCGTTGGCGCGTGATCTTCGGGCTAGGGGTGAGACGCTTGTGTCAGCGCGTGAAGTGGATGAGAAGAGTAAGTGGACGCTGTCGCGCCTGAACGAGATTATTGTGCGCGTAAAGCTCAAGGACAAGATGATCTTTGCTAGCAATCTCTCTGCCATGTTAAAGGCAGGGCTCCCTCTCTCCAGATCACTCACTGTACTGGAGAAACAAACAAGAAATCTTCGTCTAAAGCGTATAATTAGAGAGGTTGGAAGCGCTGTGAACGGAGGGAAGACTCTTCACGATGCTTTGGCAGAGTATGCCCGAGTATTTCCGCCTGTTATGGTAGCGATGGTGCACGCGGGCGAAGAATCGGGCAATTTACCTCAAGCTCTTCAGATGGTGGGATCGCAGATGGAGAAAACATATTCAATGAGACGCAAGGTGCGTGGAGCGCTCATGTACCCCGCACTTGTGATCACCGCGATGATAGTGATTGGAGTTTTGATGATGATATATGTTGTGCCGACCCTAGCTGCTACTTTTGCCGAGTTTGGCAAGGATCTCCCCAAGATGACTCAGCTTGTGCTTACTGTGTCAAACTTTCTGATTGACCATACGAATCTATTTATAGCTATTGTAATCTTGACCGTAATCTTTTTTTGGAGGTTTGCAAAATTAAAGATAGGAAGAATGGTTATACATTTTGTAATACTAAAAATTCCGATATTGGGTACGCTCACCAAAGAGGTGAATGCCGCTCTCGCGACACGGACGCTGTCCTCTCTCCTTTCCTCCGGAGTGGATATGGTGCGTGCGATAGAAATAGCGAGAGATGTAGTATCAAATGTTTACTATAAAGACGTACTCGGAACCGCCATGGGAGAGATAGTGAAGGGCAAGTCTTTAGCTTCAATATTTACGGGAGCCGATAAACTTTTCCCGCCACTTGTAGGTGAGATGGCACAGGTGGGAGAAGAGACTGGCAAACTAACTGAGATGCTTTTGAATGTAGCGAATTTTTATGAAGAAGAAGTGGATGCCGCCACCAAGAACCTCTCCACCACCATAGAGCCACTCCTCATGCTCTTTATAGGGGTTGCTGTCGGATTTTTTGCGATCGCCATGATACAGCCAATATACTCGCTTACAATGGGCGTGTAGACGGTGAGCTTGTAGGATATAGCTTATAGCTTCACGAAACGACGTTGCAAACCACACCACCCATCACAAGCTAGATCCTACAAGCTCATCACACTAGTCAGTCAGAAAGTTAAATTAAAACATGAAAGAACCAACTGCAAAAGCTAAAAGCTACAAGCTAGATCCTACAAGCTCATCAAAAGCTACCAGCTACCAGCTACAAGCTCGCCGTGGTTTTTCCTTCATTGAGCTCCTGATTGCCATCGCGGTCTTTTCTATCGTGGCGGCAGGCATGATACAGGCATTCGCGAGGACAACTTTAGTGCTGAATGCTTCTCGTGCGAAAGTAGTGGGCACATTTCTGGCTAGTGAGCTTTTGGAAGAGATACGCAATTTGGCGTACACGAGCGTGGGTGTGGAAGGTAGCGTTCCGGATGGAGTCTTGAAGCGCACAGAAGAGCACGAGCACGATAGTTTTAGTTTTACTATTACAAACACGGTACGCAACATAGATGATCCTTTTGATGGCACGCTCGGTAGCACAACAGCACCGGACTCCGCGCCGGCAGATTATAAGCTCGTAGAAGTGAAAGTGGATTGCGAACTTTGCGCGAACTTTAATCCCATAGTTCTAACGACTACTATCGCGCCCAAATCTCTTGAGGCGCCGGAAGAAGGCGGAGGAATTTTGGTAAAGGTGTTTGACGCTAGCGGACAGGCGCTTTCCGGTGCTACCGTGGATGTGTCGGCTACGATAGGAGGTGACACAATAACTATCCAAGATATCACAGATGTGGATGGGCTACTCTCTCTAATCGGTCTTCCGACAGCGGTAGAGAAGTACAATCTGATTGTAAATAAATCTGGCTATAGTACAGACCGCACCTATCCGCCGGGAGGTGTAGGCAATCCAAACCCGACAAAATCGGATGTAACGGTGGCAACGGGAACAGCTACTGTAATAGGGTTTGCGATTGATAAAGTATCGTCCCTTACGGTACGTACCAGAGATGACATATGTACGCCTATAGCAGACGTAAACTTCGATTTATCTGGTAGTAAAAAGATAGGACATGATCCTGATGTGTTTAAGTTTGGAGGGAGTTTCTCCACGGATGGTGACGGAAATAAATCTTGGAGCACCCTTGAGTGGGATGAGTATACGACAACCCTCACGGATATCGCCTACGACCTCGCTGGTACCATTCCATTCTCGCCATTTTCTCTCTCTCCCAATGCCAGTCAAGATTTGTTTCTCATACTAAAGCCCAAATCTGCCAAATCCCTTCTAATTAGGGTCAAAGATAGCGCTACCGGATTGCCTATTACTGGCGCCAGTGTCGCCATATCGGATGGGGTCACAAGCTATACAAAAGATACAGGACGGGGCGCAAAAGGACAGGGTGATTGGTCGGGAGGGGCGGGACAAGCCACATCTTCAAGCGCGGTGGAGAGTAGGTACTTTTCACAAGATGGCAACGTAGATACAGCATCCCCTATGGGCTCGCTTAGGCTCACTAGTACATTTGGAGAGTATGCGGAAAGTGGAGAGCTTGTTTCTTCTGCTTTTGATACTGAAACTCAAAGCACATTTTATACGCTCACATGGAGTCCGAGCACGCAACCACTTGACGCGGGCGATGCGCCGATAAAAGTACAACTTGCGAGTAATCTAGATGGCGGCGAGTGGAACTTTGTCGGTCCGGACGGCACCGCGGAAACGTACTATACTTCCTCTGGTGAGACGTTGTCATCTGTCCACGATGGTGATAGATACATGCGATACAAGATAACGATGGAGTCCGCGAGTACTACGACCACCCCGAGCATTTCCGATATTTCGTTTTTGTACTCCACAGACTGCACACCGCCCGGATTGGTCTTCTGGAGTGGTCTCTCCGGTGGAGAATGGGAGATAGACGCAACGCATCCGGAATATATATTAGTAGAAGAATCCATCAACCTTGACAATGACTGGCAAGAGAAAGTCTTAAGCATGACACGCATCTGATTAGCGCAGTAGCGACGAGCTTGTAGGATTTAGCTTGTAGCTTATAGCTTTTTAACGAGTGGGGTGATTTGCGACACCGTCTCGTTAAGCTACAAGCTTATACGAAGCTATTTGATTAAGAAGATGAAAAATAAAGCACAAAAGAATCAAAAACAAAAGCTACCAGCTACCAGCTACAAGCTACAAGCTAACGGTGGTTTTTCCATGTTGGAGTTTGTGGTGGTTATAAGCATAATGCTTGTGATGACAATAGCAGTAGCAAGTTTCCAACAGGATATTATAAAGACCAATAGAACTTCACAAGAAGGATTGCGCGCTCAGCAGGAACTGCGGAGAGTTTTGACCGACATGAAAAACGAGATCCGAAACGCAAGAACATCAGCTGTCGGAAGTTATGTTATAGAAAGCGCGACAGGGGACTCGCTCGTTTTCTTCTCCGACTACTCTGGAGATGGAGTGCCCGAGAGAATGAGATATTTTTACGAGGAAAGTGAGCTTAAGCGTGGTATCAAGATACCATCAGGAACTCCTCTTTCCTATGATGGCAGCATAGAAACGATAGATACAGTAGCGCGATACGTTATGTCTACCACCACGCCCTTGTTTAGCTATTTTGATGGTTCGTACGCGGGAGACGGTAGCTCACTCACATTACCCTTGGATGTCGGAAGGATACGAATGGTGCGCATTTCAATCAGTGTAGATAAGGATCCAGCCTCTCCACCTGATCCGATTACCGTGGGTACGTCCGCCACCATAAGAGAACTAAAAGATAACCTATGAAATTTGTTTCAAAAAAAAATGGAGGTAGCGTGCTCGTGCAGATAGTCGTCTATTCTTCCATAGGAATAGCATTTCTCACTGGCATCATTTCATGGCTATCTGCAAATATTAGAGCATCAAGAAATGTGACAGAGAGAGAGCTTGCTTTCCAGATAGCAGAGGCTGGAATTGATTATTATAGATGGCACATTGCTCACGCTCCGACAGATTACAAAGATGGTGGAGATACCGATGGTCCATATGTACATCCGTTTATAAACGCAGAAGGTGTGCGTGTTGGAGAATTTCTGCTTCTTATTACGCCCCCGCCTTCAGGGGGAACAATGGTTACTGTGCTTTCTGAAGGACGAGTGGACACAAACAGCTCCGCGGTGCGCAAAATAGAGGCGAAACTCGCCATCCCCTCTTACGCAAAATACGCAATGTTGGTGGACTCCACGGTTTATATTGCGGAGCAGACGGTCGTAGAAGGACTTTTGCATTCAAATAGTGGTATAAGGCACGACGGGCTTTCCAAAAATTTGGTAACTAGCGCAAAGTTTGATTACATTGATTCCGCACATTCGGGAGGCAAGGAATACGCGGTTCATACTCACAAAGATCCGGTAGACCCACTTCCACCAGAGCCCCTGCCTCTTCGCGCGGATGTTTTTATGGCTGGCAGAAGCTTGAGCGTACCGAACGTGGACTTTGATAGTCTTGCTTTGGAACTTGCAATTATAAAGGAGAAAGCCGAGCAAGGCGGTTTCTATAGAGGCGATTCTGGTGGGGAGGGATATCGTGTGCTCCTTACAGCAGATGGTACATTTTCGTTATATAAGGTAACAGGAGTGCTCCAAGCTGGCAGACGCAGTTGTAAACCGGGTGAAGATCCGGCACCTCCTAGGGAGAGTATGTGGTCTATATCCACGGAGGAGTTGATAGGCAATTTTGCCTATCCGGAAAATGGACTTATTTTTCTAGAAGACGACGCGTGGGTGGAGGGGGTGGTGGACGGAGCGCGCCTCACCATAGCGGTTGGCGTGTTTCCAGAAGCACCAGGTCAGCATAGAAATATCATTGTGAACAATAGTATAACGTATGGTAGCTATGATGGCACGGACACACTTGGACTGGTGGCACAGGGTGATATTGCGATCGGACTTCATAGTGAAGACCTCCTGCGTATAGACTCTGCTATCATCGCAAAGAATGGACGGTTGAAAAGGTTTTATTATACCGGTCCCAAGTGTGAACCTTATGACGTGCGCCAAAGTCTCACCGTTTATGGGTCAATCGCGAGCAAAGAGGAGATAGTAACATCATGGACAGATGGCACCGGCTACCAGAATATAGATGTGGCATACGATGCCAATCTTCTCTACAACCCACCACCATTCTTCCCCCTCACAAGCAACATCTACGAAACCATAAGCTGGGAAGACGTAACCCACCGCTAATTCCACCCAAACATTATACCACATATTTCTGAAATAAAAGGTGTCAGACACCTTTTATTTCAGAAATATGTGGTATAATGTTTGGGTGGAATGCTCGGATGATGTAGAATAGATGTATTATGAGAAACAAAAAACTGGTTGTAGGAAATTGGAAAATGTTTCCAGAGACGGAAAAAGAGGCTAAAGAAATATTCAAGAAGATAAAGGGGAGTGCGGTTAGACTTTCTGGTGTACAGACGGTCATTGTACCACCATTTGTCTATATTTCAGCGCTTGCGTCTCTATCTAGGGGTGAGAGGTGTCTTTTGGGAGCCCAAGATTTGGCTGTCGGAAGTGGAGAAGAACAGACTGGATCAATCGGAGCAGAAATGATCAGAAATGCCGGCGCTCGATTTGTAATCGTCGGACATTCAGAGCGTCGCGCGCTGGGAGAGACGAATGAAATGATCGCAAGCAAAGTTGGTGTTGCATTGAAAAGTGGATTTCAGACCATTCTTTGTTTCGGCGAAGTGGAGAGAGATGAAAGTGGCGCTTATCTTGAGGAATTGCGCGTACAGATCACAGAGAGGATTTCCAAAGTAGAAAAGGGCGGATACGATAGACTGATTCTCGCCTATGAACCCATATGGGCGGTGGGAGAGAAATCAAAGAGGGTAGCATCTTCTCATGATGTTCATGAAATATCCATCTTTACGAAGAGGACATTGATTGAGTTACTAGGCAAAGCCAGAGCCGGGAAGACAAGCTTTATATATGGTGGATCTGTTGATGAGCTAAATGCTGTTGGCTTTTTAGAAGGGGGGATCGCAGATGGTCTTTTGGTTGGGAGGGCAAGCAGAAAGCCTGATAAGTTTATTCGTCTTTTGCAGGTAGTATCACAATCTTGAATAATACTCTATGAAAGAGCTTCCAGACATTGAATCGTTGGGGGGTTTACGTGGCAAGAGAGTTGTTTTACATGCGGGCATGAACGTTCCAGTTGCAGGCGGATTGGTCGTAAATGATTTTAGATTGAAGAGGCTTTTGCCCACGCTCAAGATGCTGTCTTTGGCAGGCGCGCGCACAATTGTTATCGGACACTTAGGAAGTGAGGAGCCAAAAACGGTAGAACCGATCGCGAAGTACTTTGAAGGAGAACTCAAGGTGCGCTTTCTGGGGAAGCCTCCTCACACACTTCTAGCGAAGGAAGTGAATGCTAAAGATGGAGAGGTTTTGTTTGCTGAAAATGTGCGCATGAGTCCGGGAGAATTGGAGTGTGATGAGTTATTGGGCAAACACATAGCATCTCTCGGGGATGTATATGTCAATGAAGATTTCGCGGTATCACATAGACCGCACGCGTCTATCGTTATTCCACCGCGGTACATTCCATGCGCGTTTGGTCCCGATTTTATCAAAGAAGTGAGTGAACTTTCCAAAGTAGAAGACCCCCCACGCCCGTTCGTAGCCTTTATAGGAGGCGCGAAAATAAAAACAAAACTCCCACTTGTAGAATCGCTTCTTAAAAAAGCAGATAAGATATTTATATGTGGAGCACTCGCTAACACACTGTATAAATCTATGGGTTTTGAGGTGGGGCTATCTCTGGCGGACAACGAGATAGATGAAGGTAAGAGAATTCTTGAGCATGAAAATGTATTCGTACCGGAAGATGTGGTAGTGCAAATGGAAGACGGTACACACACTACAAAGCAAGCCGGAGAAGTGCGAAAAGGGGAGAGAATTATGGATGCCGGACATAACTCCGTCATGGCGATGGCAGAGGCCGCCAATTGCGCGAGCCTCGTACTTTGGAACGGACCCCTCGGAAATTTTGAAATAGGATTTAAGACAGGTACAGATTCGCTCGCCTCCGCGCTCTCCGAAGTGCGCGCTCATACTATATTAGGCGGGGGCGATACTATCGCCTCTATAGAGTCTCTAGGCATATTGGAAAAATTTGACTTTGTCTCCACCGGTGGTGGTGCGATGCTGGATTTCCTAGCGAAAGGAACACTTGTCGGAATAGACGCAATTTTGGAGACTGAGCGCCCACATCAAAACTAGCCTCTGACATAACATCTTTACCGACCTTCCCGAAGGTAAACCTTGCCACAGATACCAAAGCCGTCGGTTTGTATAGACGGCTCTCAGTTTACTCATTTGACTTATTTCAAAAGTCTATTTGAACTTGCACCCGCGATGAGAGGGGTCTTGCTTGACAATCTTACCCGAAGTCCATTTTAGGTGTGTGTGGGAGTAGGTATCAATGGCATAAAGCAATATCTCGTCGCCCATCTTTTCTATTATCGCGATGGGAATTTGCTTTCCACCCCGTAATTCCTCCACTGTCAAATTGATGGCTCCCATATTCATGAAAGCCCCAACAATGAAATCTTCAATTGCGGCCTCTTCCGTTCTCGTCCAATCATAGTGACGACGTCTCACCGTTTTACCCTCCATGAGCAAATAATTTCGCGCAAATGCGGGTGTTACCTGAAATGTCGGTTCACTACATTTGGCGCATATTCGCTCGTTCGCGATATCTAGTACTTCATTCCCGCAAATGTCACAGATCGGGAAATGTGAAATTTTCCGCAGCTCAATATCGCAAAGTGAGCATTTCTCTACCCCATCATTATAGCGGGAAGTACAAGTTGGACATTCAAGAGTTGGCTTTCCCTTGATCCCTACCTGTCCAGATTGGCTCATGGTTTCGCATATGTTGCTAATCCAATATCTTTCACCATCAATACTCTTATCTTTCAGGGTTTTATCGCCATCTTGCGTGCCCTGAAGTAGCGGATTGAGGACGAAGGGCTTTCTGCAATAATGACATTTACCAGCATAAACACTGGTCGTATTACAGACAATGCACCTGTAATTGGCTAGTCTCATCGGACACCTCCTTGCAAGTGTGTTCTATTTTGAGGGAACATGCCACCATGAATACTACCATAATAAATATCATCTAACATCAAACCTGTAAAAAGATGAACTAGAGGAATTTACGGATCTTTTCCGCGCAGGCGTACATCTCACCATCAGCGTAGGATATTCTGTGGAGCAGCATATCCACGGAGGTGGGCTCTTCAGGTGTGTCTTTGGCGGGGATGAGTTGTACATGTGCGTGCGGGACATCTTTGCCAAAGACAAGCGATACCACAAGTTCTGTGGCGAAAGCCTTTTTTTGTGCGTTCGCCACAATCTTGACGGCTTTGTATAATGAGCCGATGTCTTCCACGTCCCAAACCCATGTGTAATGAGATTTGGGTATAACAAGCGTATGTCCCTTCTCGTGCGGGTGAATATCCAAAAAGGCGAGATTGTGTTCATCCTCGTAAACTTTTTCGGCTGGCACCGCACCTGCCACTATTTTGCAAAAAATACAGTCCATATTTTGTTGCCATAATTATATCGTGATATGATATTACAATGCAAAAAATTATAATCTACACAGACGGGGCGTCACGCAATAACCCGGGCGAAGCGGGGGCGGGGGCGTACATCACAGATAGTGAGGGGCGAATGCTCAAGGAATGCAGAAAATATCTAGG
>Ga0210019_1004825_pt1 | contig 11501 bp, 5 predicted proteins | sample CryGeyCG2114_020_2_FD_183969 | JGI IMG/M metagenome (GOLD analysis project Ga0210019, IMG submission 183969) | Groundwater microbial communities from aquifer - Crystal Geyser CG11_big_fil_rev_8/21/14_0.20 (SPAdes) (version 2) | ecosystem: Environmental > Aquatic > Deep subsurface > Groundwater ...
AACATTCTGCTGAAGCTCATGTCCATCGTCTCGATCGTCTTCGCCGCGTTCGTCGTCAGGTTTCAGCTGTTCTGATGCGCGCCGAGCTCTTCGGTAAACCGCTTCTGCCGGCCGTTCTCGCTCTGGCGTTTTGTCTGCCGGTGGGGGCCGCTGAGATGGCCGAGAAGCCGGAGGTCGCCAAAAGCGCGGCGGTCGCCGCAGCTCCTGCCGAGGCCGAATCGGTTGAGCAGCCGGGGCCCGTTTCTCCGAAGGAAAAACCGGAAACCGTCGAGGAGAAGCCGGCCGCCGTGAAACCCGAACCTCCGGAGCCGGTCCTTCTGGTCGGGGACCCGTTGCCGGATGGGCTGGAGGTGCGGGGGGAGGGGAAGGCGCTTCAGAGCCAAACGGTTTCCCTGTCGGCCCCCGTGATCCTGCTGCCCGGGCAGATGATCGTTCAGCAGGTTTGGCTGGATCCGGCCGATCCGCCGCAGGGGATCTCCCTCCGCTTCCGGACCGCGGCCGGCCAGGAGGTGGGGGTTTACTGGGAAGGGGAAGCCGAGGTCTTCCTCCCGGCGGAGGAACAGGCGGAGATCTGGTATTACGGTCTCCTGCCGGAGTTGGGCAAGCCGACCGATCTGGAAGTTTTCACTGAGGACATGGCGCTGGAGGGAGAGACGATCCAGGCGGTCCGGTTTGTCACCTTCGGCGGCCGGGTCCTTTGGGGGCAGACGCATCTCGCCCAGGCGCCGGTGGAAGAACCGGCCGAACCGACCCCTTTTCCCTCCCTTCGGGTCCCCTCTCTCTCTTCCGGCAAGTCTGATTCCTCCTCCGGGAAGCCGGAGTAGCTTTTTACACATTTCCCATCCTGCACCCGATTCCTTCGGGAAGAAACGGCCGGTTTCCGTGTAGAATTATAGAGGAAGCGGATTGATGAGACCGAACAGGCTGCGCTGGTTTTTCCTCGTGATCATCCTGTTGCCGTTCGCCGGTCGGGTGGCGGCCGAGCGGATGGAGTTTCCCCTCTATTACCCCTCCACCGGCGCCGAGAGTGAGGAGACGGGGTCCGACCGTCTTCATGTTGAGCGGATGACCGTCAAGGACCCGGAATACAACGAAGTCAATGTGGTTAATGCCGGGGAGCCGAATCCCGGCGGCAATCCGGAAATCGAGGACGGGGAGTTGTTCGTCCAGAAGGAGGTGGGGATCGGGACGACCGCGCCGGCTGCGCTCCTGGATGTGCAAGGGGGGATTTATCTGGCCGGCGGCACAGGCGATGTGACCGGCGACGGAACGGTCAATTGGCCTGACAGGGCCCAGATGATCAATTACCTGGATGCCGGGATGAACGGGGCGCTGTGGCCGCCGGATCGGCGGGCCCGGGGGGATGTCAACGGGGACGGCTGGCTCACCGATCTGGACCTTCGGCTGGTAACGCTCGGCGCAGACCAATCGGCGTTCGGCCGCTCGATCACCGACCGCACCTTCCAGGTCACCTTCGACGCCGATTCCGATTCCCCCACCTATCTGGAGCCCCGGGTCGGATTGGGAACGCCGACTCCCCGCTCAATGCTGGAGACCACCGGGAACATCCAGTTGTCGGATCCGCTTCCGGCCGATGTCCTCCACACCATCGGGCTGTACACAGGGACCAATCCCTTCGTCTCTTCTCGCCGGATCAAGGCCCCCGGCGGGGGCGGCGACAAGGTCCACTTCAGCATTGGGTTGAGACCCAGCGCCGGCGATTCGAATGCCGTTGGGATCAACTACAGCATCGGGCACAACGCGCTGGCCGCTCACGGCCAAGGGCAATCGCAGCAGGGTTTCGGCGCTCAGATGAATCTTGCCGCCGGGGCGGAGGCGTTGGCGGGAACGCAGGCGCTCGGCGGCATGGTCGCGGTCGGCTATCAGGCGGTTGGCAATCCTACCTCGCCTCTGATCTCCTGGTCCATGACATCCGTTGGGATCGGACATCAGACCGGTCAGTTCGTCCGCCACGATTTCAACGCCCAATCCTACGGAGTTGGAGCTGGGGCGCTCCGGTCCGGGCAGTACGGTTTCGCGATCGGTAAGGACGCGCTTCGGGAACAGGATCGCGGCGGCGGGGTCGCGATCGGTTCCGAGGCGCTCTATTATTCTCCGGGCAAGAGCAATGTCAGCCTCGTGAACTGGGCGGTTGGGGCTTCGGCGATGGGGTATGTACGGGGGGACGCCTATTCCAATCTTGCGATCGGCTCTCACGCCGCGGTTTCTCAGGACCCCATTTACAACTGGGTGAGTGATGGGGAGGACAACGTCGCGGTCGGCTCCCGGGCGCTTCGGCTGTTTAATGACGGGAATAAAAATATCGCAATCGGCTACGACGCTCTGTCGGGGAATCACGCCGGGGATGAGGCGATCGCGATCGGCGCCGATGCCCTCTCCAACCAGATTCATGGGGAGAACATCGCCGTCGGCGGCCTGACCAATTACCTGAACCAGAATGCCGCCGCCAGCGACGCCCAGAACATTGCCGTCGGCGTCAACGCGGGCAACTCGATGAATCTGGGTTTTGATAATTTGATCCTGGGCTGGAAGGCAGGGCACAACCCCGCGATCACCGGTCCGGTCCTGTTCGAAAAGAACATCCTGATCGGTCCTTCCGCTGGCGAGGGGCAGATCGCGGCGCCCAACCCCCTGCCGGGGTGCGTCACCACCGGCGGCGCGGCCAGCGTGCTCTGCAAGTATCTTGTGATCGGGAACCTGGAGGATTTCGCCCAGCCGCTTCTGATCGGCCGGACGGCCGGGACCGATCCCCGGCTTCAAATCAACGGGCGGCTCGGGATCCTGCTGATTCCGGATGCTGCTTTTGGATTGGATGTGGGCGGCACCGCCAACTACACGACCCGGGTGACGGCCTCGGACGCCCGGCTCAAGACCGACCTGCGGCCCCTGGCCGGCGTTTTGGACCGGCTGGATCGTTTGCGGGGGGTTTCCTTTGAATGGAACGATCTCTATCGGGCTCTGGGCCGCTCTACCGGCCGGCGGGAGGTTGGTTTTGTCGCCCAAGAAGTGGAGGCGGTTTTTCCGGAACTGGTCGTTCGCTGGGGAGAGGAAGGGTACCGGGGGGTAGAGTATGACCGCTTCAGCGCTCTCTTCGTGGAGGCGGTCAAAGAGCTGGAGGGACGGAATCAGGTGCTCCGAGAGAGAATTCGGCTGCTGAGAGAGCGGGTTGCCGAGGAGCCGGCCGCATGAGACGGCTTGTCCTGCTCCTCCTGAGCCTGGTGATCGTGCCGGCTGCCTTGGCGGGGGCGGAACAGCTGGAAATGGTGACCTACTACCCGGCCCCCGGCGGGGTGGGAGGCGGCGAGGGGCCGCCGACGCTGGATGCGCAGGGACGCCTGCATGCGGTCAAGGCGACCGTCGGCTCCGGCTACGCCCCGCCGGAGGATGGCGGGAGCGTCTCAAATGACGACATTGATTCGGGAGAGCTGTTGATCGAGAAGACTTTTTCGATCGGGACACACACCTCCGCCGCGACGCTGCATGTCGAAGGGGATTTTTTCATTGCCGGCGGCAGCGGAGATGTGGACGGCAACGGGAATCTGACCGACAACGACTGGCTGCTGATCCTGGATTATCTCAACGGGATCGCGGGAGCGCCGGTCCTCAACGCCGATCCTGCCGCCCGTTCCCGGGCGGATGTGAACGGCGACCGGGTCGTCAACGGCATGGACGCGGCCCTGATTCGGAAACAGCTTGAGGAGGGCGGCGCCCAGCAGGCGGTCACCTGGCGGTCTTTCCCGGCGGCCCAGACTGCCTTCGGCCGGGCGATTCAGGACCGGACGGTCGCCCATGACATGGATCTGGCGAACGGGACGCTGAACCGGATCGCTCTCGGAGCGGCGATTGGGACGCTGGACCAGGCGCTGGAGATTGACGGAGATCTCCGGCTGGCCGAGACCACGGCCGCCGGCGGGCAGATCACCTCCTTCGCTCTGCACAACTTCGGGGATCGGAACATGTTTTTCCTGGCGGGGCCGGTGAATTTGTCCGGGATCCAGGGGTCCGGCAATACCGGCTATGGGGAGGGGAGCGGCTTCATCAACGGTTTTGGGACTTCGACCCTGAGGTCGCTGACGACCGGCTCCAGGAACACGGCGTTTGACGGGCTCCATTATCTGACAACCGGATCCGACAATGTCGGCATCAGGACTCAGGGGCCTTCCTGGAATGTCGGCTCCCACAACACGGCGGTCTACGCGAACGGTCCCAGGAACGGGGACAACAACACGGCGATGGGCTATGATCCGGTTGTGTCGCCGAAACATGCCCTGGGGTATCAAAGCACCGGGGACAACAACACGGCGCTCGGGATGCGTTCGCTGGGCAACAACACCACCGGGAGCGACAACACCGCTCTCCAGGGCATGAATCCCAATACCACGGGGAACGGCAACACCGCCTTGGGAGCGATGAGCCGGATCGGGGGGTTCTCCTCGACCGCCGCTTCGAGCTCCTACAATACGGCCGCTTGGGGGTTGCCCGACAAGGATGGGGACGACAACACGGCGATCTGGGGATTGGGAGACGGTGGGAACTACAGCGACCCGGGGGGGACCCGCAATGTCGCCGTCGGGAAGAATACGATGACGGTCTCTTCCGGGACCAGTGACAACACGGTCATCGGCTCTTATTCCACTGGTCAGAATATGGTCGGCGCCTCGAACAATGTGTCGATCGGAAATGAAGCGCTCGGCAATTCATGTTCCAACTGCCAGGAAAACACGGTGGTGGGGCACAACACCCTCACCTCGACGAGTTTTGTTAAGAACCAGAGCGTCGTCTTGGGCAGGGAGGCGGCCTATCGCTCCGGAGGAATTTCGGCGGTCCTGCTCGGAACGAAAATGGCCTACAACGTCGGCGGGACCAACTCCTCCCTGCAAGTCGGAGATGGGGATGAGAACCCAAACGGTTTTCTGAGCGGCGCCTTGTTTGCGGTCGGCTCCTACCTGACGATCAACGCGAAGGTGGGGGTGGGGATGGGGCCGCCCGATGCCGCATCCTCCCTGGATATGGCGGTCTCGGGGGCGGCCCACGCCACCTCCTGGAGCTCCGCCTCCGATCTCACCCTCAAACGGGATCTCCACCCGCTGGGGGATGTCATTGGAAAGATCGCCCAGCTCCACGGTGTTTCCTTCCGCTGGAAGGATCCCGCCGCGTTCGGAGGGGGGGCGGCCGACCGGCGGCAAATCGGGCTGATCGCGCAGGAGGTGGAACGGGTTTTTCCGGAGGTGGTGATCCGGTCGGGAGAGGAAGGAACTCTGAGCGTGGATTACGCCGCTCTGATGCCGGTCATGGTGGAGGCCCTCAAGACCCTTGAGGCGGAGCATACCGCCTTGGAGAAAGAGTTGGATGGGTTGGAACAGCAGCTCGCCCGCCGGAAAGGAGGGGCCATATGAGGCGCCTGACGACCTTCCTCGGAGTTGCCGCCGTCGGCTTGCTGTCCGGCCCGCTTCCGGCCCACGCCGAGCGGGTGGAGTTAGTCACCTACTATCCCGCCTCTCCGATTTCCGGTAGCGGCGGCGGAGGATGGTCCTCGGCCGACCGGCTCCATGTGGATCGGGCGACGATCGGCGGGAACAGCTACGCGGCGCTCAACAGCGCCTCCGACATGACCAGCGGCCAGCTGTTTGTGGAGACGGCGGTTGGGGTGGGGACCTCCGCTCCCACGGCGATGCTTCATGTCCCCGGGACCTTTGTCCTGGCCGGCGGCAACGGGGATCTGGACGGCAACGGAAACTTCAACAACGCGGACCGCAACAAGCTGGGGAACTATCTGGATGCTCAATCGGGGGCCCCGGCGCTGAACAGCGACGCGGCGGCCCGAGCCCGAGCGGATGTCAACGGAGACGGCCTGATCAACGATTGGGATCTGGCCCTGATGAACAAGGCCCTCGCGAGCGGCGGCGCCGGCTCGGTGGGGCCGCATCAGGTTTTCAGCCAGTCGGCCTACGGCAAGGGGGCGTACGACCGGATTGACCGGCTGACCCTGAATCCGGCCGGGGACGCTGGGGCGCTCGGCATTGGGAGAGACGACCCCCAGCAGCAGCTGGATGTTTCGGGGAGCATCCAATTGCCGACCAACGGCGTGGTTTGGGCGGGGGATGCCTCCTTTCTCCATCACACCGGCTCCCAAAACACTTTTGCGGGTATTGATGCCGGCAATTTCACGATGACCGGCAGCGCCAACACCGGTTTCGGGGAGGAGGCGTTAAACGCCAATGTGACCGGCTCTCAAAACACCGCTTTCGGCGCCGGGGCGCTGATGTCCAACACCGCCGGCTCCCGCAATACCGCCTTCGGTTTTGAGGCGCTGGCCTCCAACACGGTCGGGACCAACAACACCGCGGTGGGCGCCTCCTCCCTGACTTCCAACACCGACGGGATCAACAACACCGGGTTCGGCTCCCAGACCCTTCGCGACAACACCAGTGGTTCGGACAACACCGCCGTGGGGGCTTTCGCCTTGGTCTCCAACACGACCGGCAATTCCAATACCGGGATCGGCTGCCGGGCATTGGCCGGCAACACGACCGGCTCCGACAACACCGGCTTCGGCGCCTGGGCGCTGGCGAACAACGGGACCGGCTCTGACAACACCGCGTTCGGATACCAGGCGATGGGGGGCAGTCCCGATGCCGCCGGCGCCGGCAGCCGCAACACCGCCTTCGGCGCCGAAGCGCTGTCCCGGCTCACCGCCGGCTCCGACAACACCGCGGTGGGGCGCTCGGCGCTGGAGCAGAACACGACCGGATCGAACAACATCGCTCTGGGATACAGGGCCCTGAGGAGTAATGGCACCGGCTCCAACAATGTCGCGATCGGGGCCAGCGCTCTGGAGGCCAACGCCACCGGAGACGGCAATGTGGCGGTGGGGGTCCGGGCGTTGGCTTCCAACACGAGCGGCAGCCGCAACACCGCGATCGGTTACGAGGCCGGTTTTTCCAATGAAACCGGCAACGGCAACATTTTCATCGGCTACAAAGCCGGCTATTTCGAGACCGGCTCCAACAAGCTTTACATCCACAACTCGGACACGACGACCCCCCTGATCTACGGGGATTTTTCCGTCCCATACCTGGTTTTTTACGGGAATGTGGGGATCAACAAGCCGGCCTTCATTGGGGGGGCGGCGATGACGGTTGGGAGTATCCAGGCCGCCTCTTTCCCTGAGTCATCCGATCTGCGCTTTAAGACCGACATCCGGCCGCTCGGACCGGTTCTGGCGAAGGTGGACCGGCTGCGGGGGGTTTCCTACCGATGGAAGGAGAAGGTTCTGGCGTCCGGGCATTTTGCCGACCGGTCCCAGATCGGGCTGATCGCCCAGGAGGTGGAGCCCCTCTTTCCGGAGCTGGTGAGCCGGGCCGAATGGGAAGGAAAGATCGTCCGGACCGTCAGCTACGGCCGGATGGCCGCCGTCCTGACCGAGGGATTCAAGGAGCTCAAAGCCCGCAACGAGGCGCTTCAGGAGCGATTGGACCGGTTGGAAGCTGCTCTCAAGCCCGCTTCAACGGCCGGCGCCGGGAAGCCGGAGTAGCTTTTTACACATTTCCCATCCTGCACCCGATTCCTTCGGGAAGAAAAAGGTCTTTTCCGTGTAGAATTATTGAGGAAAGGGCGCCGATGAGACCGATCAACTCCTGCCGGGTTCTTTTATTGGGAGCCGCACTCCTGTTGTTCGGCGGCCGTTCGGCGGCCGAGCGGCTGGAGTTCGTGGACTATTATCCGGCAGTCATCCAGATCGAGTCGGGAGAGGGCGGGCGGCTTCACGCTGACCGGGCGACGGTCGGCGACCCCGATTACAGCCCGGCGAATGTCGTGGACGGCGTTGATATCTTCGACGGGGAGCTGTTTATCCGCCGCGGCTTGGGTGTGGGTACGACGCAGCCTCAGGCCTTGCTGCATGTCGAGGGGGGCGTTCACTTTGCCGGGGGCAGCGGGGATGTCAACAACGACGGCCAGCTGACCTCCGCCGACGCGGCCGCGATCGGAGATTACCTCAACGCGGGGCTGGCGGGGGCGCTTCTTCCGGCCGACCGGCGGGCCCGGGCGGATGTCAACGGGGACGGCTGGGTCGACACGCTGGACCGCCAGTTGATCGCCCGGGCGGCCGGCGCCGGTTCCGTCCCGGTCGCCTGGACCGTTTTCCCCGACGCTCCGTTGGGCAAGTCGGTCGCCGACCGCCTCCTTCACATCACCTTTGACCAGGTGACCGGCGCCGGCCGGGTGGGCGTCGGGACGCCCGACCCCAACGCCGCCCTTGAGATCACCGGAAATTTTCAGCTCCCCCGAACCACGGTCACCAACGGCCTCTCCTCCGGCGTGATTTATCTGGAGGATCAGCCGTTCCTGCACAGCTCCGGAGAGGGGGTCTATCTGGGTATCGGGGCCGGCACGCCGCAGCGCGTCACGAGTCTCCGGGAAGGGTTCAACTCCCAGGTGGCGGTCGGCTTCGGGACCCTCTCGAACACTCCGATGGATGCGGCTCATGTGGCGGTCGGAAGCGGCGCGCTCGGGGCCGGTCATCGGGGCGAGAATGTCGGGATCGGTTTTGAAGCCGGGCGGGACGCCGGCGCCGGCGGCGGCCAGAGAGGCGACCGTCTCGTCGCGATCGGGCGCCGGGCCGCCGCGGCCGTGAGTCAGGAACGGCCGGTCGCGATCGGGGCCGGCGCGATGGAGCTGCACAATGTCCGGCAGCTCGATTACTCCGTCGCGGTCGGCCGGGAGGCCCTCCGGGGAGGCGAGGGCGCCTTCCGGAGGTCGGCGACCGGCACCACGCCGACGCATCAGGTGGCGGTCGGCTGGCGGGCTTTGCGGGAGACCGGAGACGCGCTGAACAATGTCGCGATCGGTTCCCGGGCGCTGGAGCAAAATGCCTACGGCTTCCGCAACACCGCGGTGGGGGCGGGCGCCTTGGCAAGCAACAGCGGCGGATGGAACCGCGCCAGCGCCGGCTTCAATGTCGCGATCGGCAGCCGGGCCATGCTGATGAATGTTGAAGGCCACCAAAATACCGCGGTGGGAGCCGGCGCGCTTCAGCGCGGCGCGGCTGGCGGGCGAAACATCGCGATCGGAGCCGGCGCCCTGGCCTGGGACCGAGAGGGGTGGGGGAACATCGCGGTTGGGGGGCTGGCGATCCTTCAGAACCCTCCCTCCGCCTGGACCGGCAACACCGTTCTCGGGGTCCAGGCGATGGATTCCCTGCTTGAGGGGGGCCGGAATGTCGCGGTCGGCTGGCGGGCCGGGTTCGACCCGGATGTGGACGACCGGGTCGCCTCCGACAACCTCTTCATCGGGCCGGCGGCCGGCTGGAACGAAACGGGTTCGAAGATTCTGGCGATCGGCAACCAGGCGGATTTCCCTTTGCCGCTGATTCGGGGAGACCTGAACTCCCCCGCCGCCCTCCTTCAGATCAACGGGGATGTCGGGGTGCTGACCGCCGCTGCCCCCGCCTACCCCCTGGATGTGGCCGGGGATGTCGTGGCGATGGGGAAGGAGGAGCTTGCCTCCGACCTTCGCCTGAAGGCCGACATCCGTCCCCTCACCGGGGTCCTCGGGAAGCTGGAACGCCTTCAGGGGATTTCCTACGCGTGGGGGGAGCGGTTCAGGGAGCTTTCGGTTTCGGGATCGGTGCCGCCGGGCCGCCGGATCGGCCTGATCGCGCAGGAGGTGGAGCGGGTCTTCCCCGAGATGGTCGGCCGGGGCGGAGGCGGTCATCTCTCGGTCAGCTATTCCCAGCTCGGCGGCGTTTTCGCCGAAGCGGTCCGGGCGCTGGACCGGGAGAACGCCGAGATCCGAGAACGGATCAGCCGGCTCGAGCGGCTGCTGCCGGAGGGGGGCGCCTGATGCCGGCCCGGATCCGGTCTCTGGCGGGATGGCTCGCGTTCTCGGCGGTCTTTTCTCCGGGGATTCCGGCCGGCGCGGAAACCCTGGAAATGGTCACCTATTACCCCTCTTCGGGCGGCGGGGGGGGCGGCGGCGAAGGGACCTCCCTTCTGGAGAACGGCCGCCTCCATGTGGACCGGCTGACCGTCGGGCCGGAAGTTGCTGATCCGGCCGACGGCGGCTCCGTCCGGGATGAGGACATCGCCGACGGCAATCTGCTTGTCCAGGAGGCGGTCGGGATCGGCGCGGCCGATTCGGCCGGGGCCCTGCAGGCGGCCGGCGGCTTTTTTCTGGGAGGCGGCAATGGGGATGTCAATGGGGATGGAACGCTTGCCCCGGTGGATGTGCTGGCGGTCATCAATTATATGAACGGCGACCCGGCCGAGGTTCTGACGCCGGCCCAGCGGGGGCGGGCCGATGTCAGCGGCGACGGCCGGGTCAACGGCCTGGACTGGGCCCTGATGCTCCGCCAGATTGACGCGGGCGGCGGCGGTCCGGTCGCCTGGCGCAGCTTCCCGCTGGCTCCCTTCGGCAAGCGGGCCGTGGACCAGACCTGGCATGTTGTGGAAGACGCCGATTCCGGCGAGGGGTGGGTTGGGATCGGCGTCCGTCAGCCGCGACAGCGCCTGGAAATTGGGGGGGATTTCCGGCTGCCGGAGACGGCCGCCGGCGCCGGGGCGGTCTGGGTGGGGAGCCGGCCGGGGTTCGATCTCTCGGACGCGGGAAAGCCGGCGGCGGTCTTCTTCCACAATTTCGGCGTGGGGAACACCTTCCTCGGAGCGGACGCCGGCGGGACTTATGACAACGGGTCTCTCACCGGGACCGGCAACACGGGGATCGGCGAGCAGGCCCTGCGGGCGGTCACGACCGGCTCCCGAAACACCGCGATCGGGAGCGAGGCGATTGGGAATGTCCATCTCCCGGAGACGACCGGCTCCGACAACACCGCGGCCGGCGCCCTCGTCCTTTACCGGACCGCGGCCGGTTCCGGAAATACCGCGGCCGGCCGCGGCGCCTTGTCTTCCAACCAGACCGGTTCCGACAACACCGCGGCCGGCCACTCGGCGCTGGCGGCCAATACGAGCGGCTCCCGGAACACCGCGCTCGGCAGCGACTTTGTTTTGAGCTTTAATCAGACCGGCTCCGACAACACCGCGTTCGGCAGTCGGAGCATGCTGTGGCGGCGCAGCGGGGAGGGCAACACCGCCGCCGGCATGCTGACGCTCGACGACGATCCAGAAGGATCCTTCAACACCGTCGCCGGCGCCATGGCATTGCGTTCCTGGGGACCCGGCGCCGGCGCGATCGTCGGCGGCAACACCGTCGCCGGCTTCCTGGCACTGGCGACCAATCAAAGCGGCGTGAACCACACGGTCCTTGGTTCCCGGGCGCTGCAGCAGGTTCAATACGGCATTTCCAACACGGTGGTCGGCTACCAGGCCGGGATTCAGTGGCAGGGAAATGAGAGCGACAACACCCTGGTTGGCCATGAGGCGCATGCGCTTTTTGGCGGTGTGGATCGGAGCACCGCGTTCGGTTACGAGACGCTCAGGCAGAGTCGGGGAGACATGAACACCGCGGTCGGCTTCCAGGCGGGG
>Ga0210019_1004828_pt1 | contig 11500 bp, 11 predicted proteins | sample CryGeyCG2114_020_2_FD_183969 | JGI IMG/M metagenome (GOLD analysis project Ga0210019, IMG submission 183969) | Groundwater microbial communities from aquifer - Crystal Geyser CG11_big_fil_rev_8/21/14_0.20 (SPAdes) (version 2) | ecosystem: Environmental > Aquatic > Deep subsurface > Groundwater ...
ATCTGCATGCAAAATCTAATGCTTTTTTTATCTTCTCAACATCAACTTTAGGCCTGTCAAGCTTGAAAAACCTTTCTATAAACTCATTTACAATACTTGTTTCAATATCAATTTCCACTATTGCCACCCCTATGAAAGAACCTTATATAAGGAATTATAGACAAATATTACACTTTTTACTCGTGTTTTATCCTATAACTAATAAATAAAGCAAAAATTCAGGTAATGTTTAAGTCAGATAACAAGCTCTACGTGTGATCCTTCCTCGTCTTTATAAACCTGAAGTTGAGTAGGAAAAGATTCTTTTAGTTCATCTAAGTGAGTAACAATAAGCATAAGCTCAAACTCACTTTCAATTGATCTTATGACCTCTACAAGTCTTTCTCTGCCTGCACTATCTTGTGAGCTAAAACCTTCATCTATAACCAATGTTTGCAGTCTTGCTCCTGCTCTGTTTGCAAGCAGCTTAGATAAAGCAAGTCTTAGAGCAAAGTCGATTTTAAATGCTTCACCACCGCTATAAAGTTCATAGCTTCTTGTCCCTGCATCATCGGAAATAATTACATCAAGTGTTTCTACAAGACCGCTTGAAGTTTTCTTTTCTTTTTGTGTGCGCAAAGCAATATGCATTTGATTGTCAGTAAGCCTGTTTAAAATTCTGTTTGCTTCTTTTTCTATTTCTGGAACTACTGTTTCAATAATTGCAATTTGAATGCCATTTTTACTAAATGCTCTTTCAAGTTTTTCATAATAACCTTTTAGGGTTAAAGTATTTTTGATAGTATCTTCTTTTTCTTTAATTTTGGCTTTTGCCTTTTTTATCTCATCAAGTTCTCTTTCAGATACTATGCGGTTTTTCTTTTCTTCGTCCAATCTGGCAAAGCTTTGGTTTTCTTTGTTTTTTAGTTCAAGCGTCTCTTCTTCAAGTTCAGTGACTCCTTCTACACTTTGCTTTACCTCATAAATAAGGCCATCTAATTTTTTTACTTCTTCCTTAACTAAAATTATCTTATGGCTTACATCTGTTATTTCTGTCACTAATTGATTTAAGTCTTCATTAGCTTGTTGAAGCAAGTTATATGTAACAAGTATTCCCTCAAGTTCTTTTAGTGATTTTTTCAGTTCATTATGTTTTGCTTGATCATAGCTTAATTCATTTAACTCTTGTTTGATATTTGATAATTTATTTGATATTTCTGTAACTGTACTGCTGCTTTGTTGCAATTTTTGCAACTGCTCATATTCTTTTTTAAATGAAGTTAACTCCTCATCTACAACTAACATTTTAGATTTTATTTTCTGAAATTCATTTTTTGAAACTTCTAGTTGTGACTTTAGAAAAGAAACAGCTTTTTCGCTGTCAATTGATTCTACTTGAAAAAATCCTATTTTTTCTTGCCTAATTTCCTCAAGCTTTTTAAAGCAAGGAGATAAATTACTCTTTCCGTAAGTGCTTATTTCTTCAAGAAGTTGTTTGTACTGAGCCCTTCTTTCCACTAGCTCTTTTTGAACAGACTCGATCTTTACAACAAGAGATTTTTTTTCTTCTCCTAGCATTAGTAGTTCCTTATTGTAGGAATCAGTCACAGTTTTTTTATCCTTTATTTCACCTTTACACAAAGGACAGGGCTCACTATGATCATGGTTTTCTAGCGTATTTATTTTTTGCGCTATTCCATCTTTTTTTGATTCAATATTTTTAAGCTCTGTTTCATGCAACTCTTTTTTATGTTTTAATTCTTGCCCTTCGCTTTGAAGAAAAGAAAGTTTGTTTTGCATATTTTGAAATCTTTCTACTACTTCTTCAGCTTCTGGCAGTAAATAGTCATAAAATCTCTTTTCATTTGAAAGCTTACTTGTAAGCAACTCTCTTTCTTTTCCTTTATCATTTAATTTAGATTTATAAATTGCAATATCTTTTTCTATTTCTTGAACCGTTTCTCTTAACTTATATTCCAGTTTATTTTTTTCTTCTGAAAGCTTTAAATAATTTGCTTGTTTTACATCTAATGTTTCAATGTTTTCTTTTAATGAGATATAGCCTTTATATTTTTCTTCAATTTCATTTTTAGACTTTATAAGCTCATTGCATTTTGCTTCTTTGTTTTTTAAACCAGCTAGCTGAGATGCAAGAGATGACAATAAGGAAGCTTGACTTTCTTTGGTTTTAGTTAAAGTATCAATTTGTTTTAAAGTGTGTTTCTTTTCATTTAATTCTTTCTCTTTTAAGTACAAATCGTTTTTTATTTTATTATATTCTTGCTCTAGACCAAGAACTAGTTCATGTGCTTTGGAATAGCTGTCTTTTAGCTCTTCTTCGGCGCTAATCTTAATTTTTAACTCATCAATTAATCTTGTTTCAACCGATACCTTTTCCTCAACATCTCTTACCTTCTTGTGAGCTAGCAAGCTTAATTCATCGTAGAGCTGAAGTCCTAAAATATCTGATAAAATTTGTTTTCTCTCGTTAGGTTTTTTAGTTGTAAACTCATCTGCCTTTCCTTGTTGTAAATAAACACTATTTATGAAAGCATTGTGATCCATTCTTAAGGTTTTAGTAATTAGCTCTTGTGTTTGCCTAACAGCACTTTTTGAAAGTGATAACCAACTATTTTCTTTTTGGTTAAAAATTTGAAATTCAAGATTTGATTTGCCTTGAGAATTCTTAAGTCCTTTTGTTCTTGATCTATAAACTTTGTAAAGCTCATCCTCCATAAAAAAATCAACTTCACATGACATTTCATTTGTTCCAAGTTTAATTAATTCATCTGTCCTAGCTCTGCCTTCTTCCCACAAAGTCCAGGTTATTGCATCCAATAAGGTTGATTTTCCAGCGCCGTTTTGACCTATTAAACATGCAGTATGTATTCCTGATAAATCAACATCGGCACTAGAATAAGACATGAAATTTTTTAAGATAAGTTTTTTGAATATCATTATTGGTTATTAGTTAATTGGTTATTAGTTTTTTATTGTGGTTATATTTTAACTTGGCTCAAAAACACTCAAATTTAAGGATTACACTGTGTATTACATACGGATCTGAACTTGTCTTACATTTATCTGCTTTATGATTCTTGTTTTAAATTGTAAGATTCAATAAAAATATTAAATGAGGAAGTAATGAAACCAAAAAGTATAAGTCTAAGTAATATCAAACCACCAAGTCCACTTGGTGAAGTTTTAGTTAGACCAAAAAAACCTCAAATATTTAAATTACAAGCAACACTGGAAAGAGAACTAATATCAAAAGCTCAAGAGATTTTTTCTAAATATGGTTTAGGTATTCCTACAGCTGATAATGAACACGGCAAAAATAAGTTACCGGATAGATTGTTTACACTTACACTCCCTTATGTAAAAGCTAAACATAATAAGTATTTTGAAGCATTTGAAGAAGTAAAAAGAGAAACTAATGATGATTTTCAGATGGAAATACTAGAAGACAGAAAACAAGTGATTTTATATATTCCTCTATACAAATCACATAAAATAGATGATTTTCCAAGGATCATTATTTCAGAAGTTAAACCACCACAAGAAATTCAACCTGGAAAACATGATGATGTTCTTCCGCCTATTTGGTGCAAACATTAGGTATATTCATACTTCATATTTTGTACTTCATACTTCTGAATGTACAAATGTTATAATCCTTAAGGAAATCTAAGATTTATCACAAAAAACACAATTTATAGGAGGAAATCAATGGATCCAACATTAATTGCTCAAGCAGATGTAGCAGGCAGTGCTGATTTAGTAAAAATGGGACTAGCTATTGGTGCAGGCCTAGCAGTAACAGGAGTAGGCGGTCCGGCTATTGGGGTAGGACTTGCAGCAAGTAAGTCTCTTGAAGGAATGGCTCGCCAACCTGAAGCAACAGGCAGACTTCTTGCAAATACTCTGATTTTTGCTGCACTTAGTGAAGCATTAGGTTTGTTTGCATTTCTTATTGCAATCCTTCTTTTTCTTCAGTTATAAATCAGAGGCATGTTTTTGCATGCCTCCTTAACGCTTAAATAAGGAGAGTTATGCTTCTAGAAGTTAACCTTACAATGATTATTTTTGCTGTCAGTTTTTTGATATTTATTTATTTGCTTAATCTGACATTATTTAAACCTGTAGGAAAAGTTGTTGAAGAAAGAAAAAACGTAGTTGGGGGCTCTTATACAAAAGCTAAAAATATATCAGGTGAAATAAGTTCAATTTTAAGTGGCTACAAACAAAAAATCAAAGAAGCAAGATTTGAAGCTAAACAAATTGTTGACGAAGCAGTAGCAGAAGCAAAATTAAACAAATCAAGCAGAATTGCAGGTGTATTAAAAACTTTAAATGAAGAGAAGCAAGCAGCAGTTCATAGGATAAAGAAAGAAAGGCAAGAAAGAGAAAAAGAACTTCAAGGAAAAATTAACGAACTAAAAGATTTGATTACTAATAAAGTTTTAGGTAGAGAAGGAGATAAAACTCTTGTCGGAACACACTAAATCAGAGCTTGGAACTCAGACCACAATTGATTCTACTCATGCTAGTACAGAGGCTCATGATAGTCATCATGAAGTAGGGGTTTGGCAAATTCTTTTTGAATCCAATCTTTTAAATATGGTCATTCTTGCAGCAGTAGTTATTTACCTTGCAAACAAATACATCCCTAAAATTTTAACTACAAGGAAAGATCAAATAAGCAGAGAACTTACAAAGGCTAAAGAAGCTCAAGAAGAAGCAGAAAAAGAACTGGAAATCGCAAGAGAAAAAACACAAAAATTATCTCTTGAAATAGAAGAAATTAAAACGGAAGCTAAAAAGACTGCAAGTGCAATTAAAGCAGGTATTGAGGAAGATACAGAAAAAGAAATCGAGCTGTTAAAAAATAGAATAAGAAAAGAAATAAGCAATGCAGAAGATGAAGCTGTGCATAGTATACAAAAATCAGCAACCAATGCTGCAATTAAGCTTGCAGAAGAAACATTGATAAAAGTGTCTCAAAATGAAGAGGTGCAAAAGAAACTCATCAATGATTTTGTATCTGGCTTAAAGGAGCCAGGTAAAAACCAATGAAAGCAAAAAGGCAAATAGCAAGAAATTATGCACAAGCTTTATTGGAGCTTATAGGCAACATACAAGAAAAAGAAAATATACTAATCCAAATAAGAGAGTTTAATAGTGCACTTCATCAGGTGAAAAATGCATCTGAGGTATTTTATAGTCCTGTAGTGTCAAAGGCGGAGAAAAAAGAGCTAGTAAAGAAAATTTTCTCCAAAGATATAACTAACTCAAATAAAACATTAGTTAATTTCATTTTTCTTTTAATTGATAACCATAGATTTAGTTTACTTCCTGAAATAGAAGAGGAAATAGACAATTTGCTCGATAAATTAAAAGGGGTTGTACATGCAGAGGTAATATCTGCGGCTCCGCTTAAAGATGAGGCTATAGCAATAATTAAACAAACCCTTGAAGCAACTCTTTTAAAGCAAAATGAAAGTTTAAAGGTTGAGCACAAGACAGAACCTACTTTAATAGGTGGATTAAAAGTAAAGGTCAATGATTTGGTTTATGATGGGAGTATAAAAGGTAGGTTAGAAGAACTAAAACGGAGGTTGTATTGAAATGGCAATTAAGACAGATGAAATAGTAAGCATATTAAAGGAACAAATAAGCAAATATGAAGAGAAACTACAGGTAAATAATGTAGGTTCTGTAATCTCGGTTGGTGACGGGATTTCAAAGATCCATGGTTTAGAACATGCCATGTCAAGTGAACTTGTTGAGTTTGATAATAAAGAAAAGACTGTTGGAATGATTTTAAATCTTGAAGAAGATTCAGTAGGTGTTGTTTTACTTGGTGAAGGAAAAGGAATTCAAGAAGGAACGGTTGTTAGATCAACAGGAAAAATCGCTTCTATCCCAGTTGGAGAAGAGCTCATAGGGAGAGTTGTAAGCCCTATTGGTGCACCACTTGATGGAAAAGGTGAGATTAAATCAAGTAAGTCTAGTCCTGTAGATACAGTTGCTCCAGGAATTGTAAAAAGGAAATCAGTTTGTGAACCGCTTCAAACAGGAATTGCTGCTATTGATTCTATGATTCCTATTGGGCGCGGACAAAGAGAACTTATTATTGGAGATAGGCAAACAGGAAAAACCGCAATTGCAATAGATACAATAATAAACCAAAAAAATGAACCAAATAGACCAATTTGTATTTATGTCGCAATTGGACAAAGACAAGGTCAGGTTGCACAAATTAGAAAAACTTTAGAAGATAGCGGTGCAATGGAATATTCAATAATTGTCAATGCTGCATCAACTGATTCACCAGCGCTTCAGTTTATTGCTCCTTTTGCTGGTGCTGCAATTGGTGAAGAGTTTATGACTCGTGGTAAACATGTACTCATTATTTATGATGATCTTACAAAACACGCTTGGGCTTATAGAGCGATGAGTTTACTTTTAAGAAGGCCTCCTGGACGTGAAGCTTATCCTGGAGATGTATTTTACTTACATAGCAGGCTTCTTGAACGTGCTGCAAAGCTAAGTGATAAATTGGGTGGTGGTTCAATGACTGCACTTCCAATCATTGAAACTCAAGCAGGTGATGTTTCTGCATATGTTCCAACCAATGTAATTTCAATTACTGACGGGCAAATTTTCCTTGAAACTAATTTGTTTAATGCTGGAATTCGTCCTGCAATCAATGCTGGTATATCAGTTAGTCGTGTTGGCGGTGCAGCACAAACAAAAGCCATGAAGATGGTAGCAGGCAGACTAAGACTTGATCTTGCACAGTTTAGGGAACTGGAAGCATTTGCTCAATTTGCATCTGATTTAGATCCTGCAACACAAAAACAAATCCAAAGAGGACAAAAAATAAGAGAAATATTGAAACAGCCTCAGTACACCCCTTTAACAGTGGCTAAGCAAGTGTCAATTCTATTTGCTGCAAATGAGGGAATTATAGATTCAGTTCCAAATAACCAAATTGCAAAATTTAAAGAAGAATGGGTTAAGTACTTTGCTGTAAACAACAAAAAGCTAGAAGATAAACTAAACTCTGGTGCTAAACTTGAGGATAGTGAAAAAGAAGAACTTAAAAAAGCACTAGAAAAATTCAGAGATAGTTTATTTAGCTAAGTGACATAGGTCTTATATGCCAGAAAAAGAACTTAGAGTTCGTATAGCACCAAGTCCAACAGGCAGTTTGCATCTTGGCACAGTAAGAACTGCTCTCTATAATTACGTACTCGTAAAAAAACACAAAGGAAAGTTTATCCTTCGTATAGAAGACACCGATGCAGCAAGGAATAAAGGTGAATATACAAAAGAAATATTGGATGGGTTTAAATGGCTTGGCATTGAATTTGATGAAGGACCTTATTATCAAAGTGAAAGATTAGATCTATATAAAAAGCTTGCTCAAAAGCTTTTTGATGAAGGCAAAGCATATCATTGTTTTTGTACACAACAAGAATTAGAGGATCTAAGAAAAGTGCAGCGTACAGCAAGAATGCCAGAAAAATATGATAACAGGCACAGAAATCTAACAGAAGAAGAAAAGAAAAAATTTTTAGATGAAGGGAGAAAACCTGTTTTAAGGTTTAAACTTCCGGATAACCAGGATATTAAGTGGCATGATGGGATAAGAGGAGATATTTGCATAAACACAAATGATCTTGGTGGAGATCTAGTTATCATGCGGGCTGATGGAATTCCACTTTATAATTTTGCAGTTGTAGTTGATGATGGGGATATGGGAATTACACTTATACTTCGAGGAGATGATCACCTGCACAATACTGCAAAACAAATTCCAATTTATGAAGCGCTAGGATATGAAGTGCCTGATTTTGCACATGCACCGCTTATTTTTACTCATGACAAGGAAAAACTAAGCAAAAGGAAACACGGTGATATTGCAAACATTGATAAATATCAAAAGGAAGGATATTTACCAGAGGCGCTTAAAAACTATTTGGTTCATATGAGCTGGACTAAACCAGATAAATCTGAAGAAGAAGTATTTAGCTTAGATGAGATTGCAAGTGTATTTGATCTGGGTAGAATAAGTAAAAATCCTGCTGTTTATGACCTGATTAAACTAAACTGGTTTAATAATCATTACATAAAGGAAAAAAGCACAGAAGAAATCCTCGAGCTCTCAAAGAGATTTTTGGGAAAAGAACTAGATTTATCTAAATATTCAAAAGATAAAATTTTACTTATGATTGATGCAGTAAAGGCTGGGTTAAACAAATTAGATGAGCTTCCAGGATTAATTAAGTTTTTCTTTGATGATAAGTTTGAATTTGATAGCGAAGAAAATCAAAAAATACTTTCTTCTGACAATTCAAAAAAAGTGCTTGAAAAAATACTAACTTCTCTAGATTCAATGAACTTCAACGATTCAAAAGAATGCAAAAAAACAGTTGACACTATTGGGACAGAACTTGGCTTAAAAGGAAAAGACCTTTACTGGCCTTTACGTGTAGCACTTTCTGGCTCAAATAAAGGACCAGATCTAGGTCTTATAATTTCACTTCTTGGGAAAGACAAAGTAAAAGCAAGAATTCAAAGAGCACTTTCAGTATTGGTTTAACAATGATTATTCATTCAAACACAACACCAAGTTGGCAACAAAGAGCTGCAAATGCTGGGATAAGGCTGTATCCAGATGATCTAAGAATTGTCAGATCAAGAAAATCAAATCATCCTATACCAAGACTAAATCCAGATGTTTTGCAAGAAGCACTTCAAAGATTTAAAGAGGCATATTTTGTTGGTTTTTCTAATGTTGATGTTGCCATTAGAAATGCAGCACAAGAAAAATTAGAACCAAAAACTGTTGGGATGTCTGCAAGGGATTTGCAATATAAAACAACTTGGCAGCTTGGAACAATGCTTAGGAAAGAAAAAGAAGAATTAGTTCACTTAGAGCCTAGCAAAGATTTAATTCCTAAAGCCCATGTTTGTTGGCAAAATCAAAATATCCAACCACATGCAGATTGGTTAGAAAATACAGTGAAATCAATTGGTTATATGCCGCCAGGAATTGGAATAAAAAACAATGGAGAGTTATCTTTTTGGAATATAAGGGATTCTAAATATGCAGATAATATTAGTCAAGTACTTGAAGGGGGCTATTTGTATCTAAGCAAGAGAGGGGTGGATGAAATTGAGAGCGTTACTCCAATCCAAGATCCAAATGAACGATCCTTTTTTGTTTTTATAGATGGAGCTCGGGTCTTATTACACTGCATATCAGGTATAGAGCTGGATAATGATAAAGTTCTAAGATTAATTCAGATTGTTGAGCTTAGACAGTATAAACTTGGAGAGAATCCTCCTTTTGCCAAAAGAAGAGAAGGATCAGCTGCAGAACAAGCAATAGCTGAAAAAGATGAATTTATTTTAGGCAACGAATATGATGTAATGTAGTCAGGGCAAATTACAAAAACAAATCCTATTTAAGTAAACATAAACACCAATACTAAAAGCAATTAAAAGAGGAATAACAAACTTTAATCTTTCTTTTGTATTTGGAAGATTTTTAAACAAAGTGATTCCAAGATATAAAATAAAAATTGTGTATAAAGCAAAAAATATTGTGAAGATTGTTTCCATGATAACTATATAATCCTATTGAAAAAACAGCTTCTTTTCCCCGTGTGACATGCTACATCTCCAACCTGTTCTACTTTTACTAGAATGGTGTCATTATCACAATCATAGTAAAGCTCTTTTACTTTTTGTACTTCACCAGATTTATGTCCTTTGTGCCAAAGCTCATTACGAGAGCGGCTGTAAAAATAAGTTTCTTTTCTTTCTACAGTAAGTCCTAAAGATGTCTTATTCATAAATGCAACCATAAGAACTGCCCCGTCTTTGTAGTCCTGAACTACAGCAGGAACAAGACCTATTTCATTCCACTTGATTTTTGAAAAATCTATCTTTTCTATGATTTCTGAACTCATGTATTTAAACTTATAACCTTTTATTTACTTAGGGTTAACTATATTTTAAACATTAGGAACAATACGTAATAGCTTCTTCATGTATCTTGACAAGATGCCACCTGATTTGAGATAATTATTATACATAAGGGTTAACCAACAAGTAAATACGACGGTGCTAAAAAGCACCGTTTTTTGTTTGGTATGAAGTGTCATCCCGAGGAGCATAAGCGACGAGGGATCCCGATCGGGATTGCTTCGCTTCGCTCGCAATGACTGTTATTGTATGACAGCCACTTTTTTAAGTGCTTCTTGCTGTTTCTTTTGAATCTCTAAATAATTTTCTTTTGCAGGATCAAAGTGTGCTGTTAAGTCAGCTGATGTAAGTGTACCTCTTGCACCAAGATCATAAAGCCACTTGCCTGTTTTCATAAAACCAAGTACAGGACCATTTACATTACATGCCATCGTTGTTTCATCACCTAATATAAATGTATGTGTTGAAACTTTTCCTTCAAAAGTCCTCCCTGTAATTTTTACATTTGTAGAAATTGGCTTTTTAGGATTTCTTGTGTCTACAATTCCACCGGTTGTAACCCTCTTGCGAGGGCAAACATTTGCAAGCTCAAGCATGATGTCATCTGCATGCTCCATATGCTCAAGCTCAAGTATTCCATTTCTTTTATTTAATTCAGCTTCTATGTCTTTGTCTGTCATCTTAGAAACTATTTCGGGACTAAATCCAGGAAGATGTGCAATATCTTCTCTAATAGTTGCTTTATAAGTATCCCAGTTACTGATTCCAACCCCAAAAGTAATAGTTACATCAAGAACTTCAACAAATGACTGTGCTGCAAGTGCTGCTGCTGTTGTAAGAAGACCTGGGGTTGCTCCACAGCCTGTAAGATATAAAATCCCATTTGCTTGAAATTTGCTGTCAAGGGCTTTTATCATTTCAACTGCTCTAGTTCTTTTTAGAGCATCTACTATTACACCTTTAAATCCGGTTTTAATAATTTCCTTTGCTATATTTGGTATAAACTCATTTGGCAAGTTAGGAAGTGCAATAAAAAGTGCATCAATTTTTTCTTTGTGTTTAACAAGAAGTTCTTTTATTGAATCTTCAGTAATCACAGACCCTTTAATCTCTGAAACAGATTTTGCTTTTTTAACTGAAACACCATCAATTCCATTTTCATTAAATAAAAACCCTGTTCGGTCGCAAATACTAACCAGCTTAAAATTTTTCTTTTGTTCAATTAATAAGGCCATATTTTGTCCCAGTCCACCACATCCTAAAATTGCTATGTTAATCATTTCCTATCTCCTTTTAATTCTCTAGTTTCTAGCCATTAGTAAATTATATTAGGTCTTTACCGCGATTAAATCTGACATATTTGTCTGCTTTACAAAAAAGGCAAGAAATACAAACACTACTTTTATTTATAATGCTCGTTTCGTGTAATCACTTAAGTTGCTTGTAAAGCTGTGACACTTTTTTACGATATATCTATAATTACAAACAGGGGTTTGCTTTTTGGCTCAAATAAGAATAA